>Ga0136633_1001027_pt1 | contig 20788 bp, 20 predicted proteins | sample AntDrymeUQ832206_2_FD_105494 | JGI IMG/M metagenome (GOLD analysis project Ga0136633, IMG submission 105494) | Polar desert sand microbial communities from Dry Valleys, Antarctica - metaG UQ83 (22.06) | ecosystem: Environmental > Terrestrial > Soil > Desert | place: Antarctica: Dry Valley...
GACCCCCAGGCCGCAGCGGGTCAGCCCCGGGTCGACGCCGAGCACCCGCACACCGCACCTCCACCTCAGCCCCGAACACCTGTTCGGGAGGAAGGCTACGGCCGAGGACGTCCCGCACGAGCCAGGCGCGCCCGACCAGCCGGACTAGTTGACGGTCACGGGATCCCGGCTGCCGCTGCGGACGTAGGACAGCAGCCGGTCGGCGATCTCGGCCGGCGGCACGCGACGGGTGAAGACCGCCTGCGCCCCGGCGTCGACGAGCGCCTGCACCCCCGCGCTGTCGAGCACCTGGGCCCCGACCACCGTCTGCGGGGAGAAGTCCCGCGCCCGGCGGACCACCTCGACGCCGGTCAGCGTCGGGAGGCGGTCCTCGACGAGCAGCAGGTCGGGCTGCTCGACGACCAGGGTGCCCGCGGCGTCGGCACCGTCCTCGAACATCCCGACCACCTCGACGCCCTCGGCGGTGAGCCGCTTGGCGACCGCGTCGCGGAGCCAGCCGTTGCGGTGCGCGAGCACGGCGCGGGTCGGCGCCCGGCCGGTCAGCACCTGGCCGCTCTCGCGCAGGTGCTGGTCGGCGCGGGCCAGCAGCGCCTGCTGCTCGTGGCGGCGCGCGTCCATGCGGCGGCTGAGGTCCAGCCGGCTCTCACGGGTCACCGCGGCGGAGTCCGCAGCCACCGCGGCGGCACGCCGCGCCCGGTGCCACGCGTCGACCGCCTCGAGCTGAGCGGTCATCAGGTCGAGCTGGGTCCGGCCCTCGGACCGGTCGTCGGTCTCAGCGGAGCTCACAGCAGGCCTCCTGGTAGGCGGCGTTCGCACACGGGTCAGGGTGGCGGCTGGCTTCTCAACCGGGGCGAGCGAGGAACATCATGGCTCTCACCTCCCGCAAAGGAAAGTGACGATCAGACGACGCGCTCGAGCACCTCGTCGCTGATGTCGAAGTTGGCCCAGACGTTCTGCACGTCGTCGAGGTCCTCGAGCGCGTCGACGAGCTTGAGGACCTTCACGGCGACGTCGTCCTCGAGCGGCACGTTGACGCTGGGCATCCAGGCGATGTCGGCCGACTCGACCTCGAGCCCGGCGTCGGTGCAGGCCAGCCGCACCGCGTGGGTGTCGGTGGCGTCGCTGACGACCTCGAAGTGGTCGTCGAGGTCGTTGACCTCCTCGGCCCCGGCGTCGAGCACGGCCAGCAGCACGTCGTCCTCGGTGAGCCCGTCGGTCTTCACCACCAGGATGACGCCCTTGCGGCCGAACAGGTAGGACACCGAGCCGGGGTCGGCCGGGTTGCCGCCGTTGCGGGTGATGGCGATGCGGACCTCGGCGTTGGCGCGGTTGCGGTTGTCGGTCAGGCACTCGACGAGCACGGCGACCCCGCCCGGGCCGTACGCCTCGTACATGACCTCTTCGTACGCCGCTGCGTCGCCGAGCTCGCCGCTGCCGCGCTTGACGGCGCGGTCGATGTTGTCGGCGGGGACGGACTGGCGCTTGGCGCCCGCGATGGCGTCGGCCAGCGTCGGGTTGCCGGCCGGGTCACCGCCGCCGGTGCGCGCCGCCACCTCGATCGTCTTGATGAGCTTGGCGAACAGCTTGCCGCGCTTGGCGTCGATCGCCGCCTTCTTGTGCTTGGTCGTCGCCCACTTGGAGTGGCCACTCATGACGAATTCTCCTTCACCAGATCGACGAAGAGCCGGTGCACGCGGTGGTCGCCGGTGAGCTCCGGGTGGAACGACGTGGCCAGGACGGGGCCCTGGCGGACGGCGACGACCCTACCTGCGGCAGGTCCGTCACCCCCGACGGCGGCGAGCACCTCGACGCCCTTCCCCGTGCTCTCGACCCACGGCGCGCGGATGAAGACGGCATGCACGTCGCCGACGCCCTTGAAGGCCAGGTCGGTCTCGAAGCTGTCGACCTGCCGGCCGAAGGCGTTGCGGCGCACCACGACGTCGAGCCCGCCGACGCCCTGCTGGTCCGGCCGGCCGTCGAGCACGGACTCGGCCAGCAGGATCATCCCCGCGCAGGAGCCGTAGACCGGCAGCCCGCCGGCGATGGCGGCGCGCAAGGGCTCGAGCAGCTCGAAGACCCCGAGCAGCCGGCTGATCGTCGTCGACTCGCCGCCCGGCAGCACGAGGCCGTCGAGCCCTTCGAGGTCGGTCGCCCGCCGGACGTGCACGGTCGAGGCGCCGGCCGCGGCCAGCGCTCGGTCGTGCTCACGGACGTCGCCCTGCAGCGCCAGCACCCCGATGCGGGGGGAGGTCACCAGCCGCGCTGCGCCAGCAGCTCGCCCGCACCCAGGCTGTCGACGGCGATGCCGACCATCGCCTCGCCCAGGCCGCGGCTGACCTTGGCGATCCGCTCGGCGTCGGTGAAGTAGGCCGTCGCCTCGACGCACGCGCGGGCGCGCTGGGCCGGGTCACCGCTCTTGAAGATGCCCGAGCCGATGAAGACGCCGTCGGTGCCGAGCTGCATCATCATCGCTGCGTCGGCCGGGGTCGCGACGCCGCCGGCGGTGAAGACGACGACGGGCAGCCGGCCGAGCGAGGCGGTCTCGCGGACCAGCTCGATCGGGGCGCGCATCAGCTTGGCGGCCTCGAACAGCTCGGTCTCGTCCATCACCGTCAGGCGCTTGATCTCGGTCAGGATGGTGCGCAGGTGAGTGGTCGCCTGCGAGACGTCGCCGGTGCCGGCCTCGCCCTTGGTGCGGATCATGGCGGCGCCCTCGGCGATGCGACGCAGCGCCTCGCCCAGGTTGGTGGCGCCGCAGACGAACGGCACGGTGAACGCGCGCTTGTCGATGTGGTGGGCGTAGTCGGCCGGGGTGAGGACCTCGGACTCGTCGATGTAGTCGACGCCGATCGCCTGCAGGACCTGCGCCTCGACGAAGTGCCCGATGCGGGCCTTGGCCATCACCGGGATGGAGACCGCGGCCTGGATGCCGTCGATCATGTCGGGGTCGCTCATGCGGGCCACGCCGCCGTCGCGCCGGATGTCGGCGGGGACGCGCTCGAGGGCCATGACCGCGACGGCCCCGGCGTCCTCGGCGATGCGCGCCTGGTCGGCGTCGACGACGTCCATGATGACGCCGCCCTTGAGCATCTCTGCCATGCCGCGCTTGACGCGGTCGGTGCCGACCTGGGAGCTGTCGGAGGGCGTGTCGGCGGCCATGTGCTGTCCTCGAGGTTCGCGGGGTGTGACCCGTCGATCGTAGGTCAGCCGACGTCCAACGACCTCCCGGCCGGGACGAGCAGGAACCACGTCGGGCCCGGCTTGAGCGGCAGGTCGCGGCCCTTGTCGTCGAGCAGGCGCGTGCCGCCGAGCGGGTCGTGCCGGTTCCACGTCCCGGAGTAGCGCCGGCCGTCCCGCAGCACGACGATCGGCCCCTCGCCGACCGTGGCGGTGTAGGGGGTCCGGTTGCCGAGGACGTCGACGTACGGGCTCTCGCGGATCTGCACGTGCTGCACCACCACGTTGGCGGGGGCGGCGCCGTTGAGCCGGGTCCCCTCGCTGAAGACCTGGTAGCGGCCGGTGCCGCCGTCGTACTGGACGGTGGTGCGCGAGATCGGCGCGAAGCTGACGCTCGCGCGCTCCGCGGGGAAGCCGGCCTCGGGGGGCAGCGGCCCGAAGGTCAGGCCGATGTCGCGCGGCCAGGTGCCGCCGGGCTTGGCTGCGTCGATGGCCGCCGGGGCGGCGAAGAAGTTGATGGCGTCCTTGCGCCGCTCGCCCTTGCGGTACGGCCCCGGGACAGTTTCGTAGTTGGCGTCGATGAGCTGGCCGATCGCCTCGGCCTGCTTGACGGTGGCGAGCACGCCGGCGTTGGCGCCGGACGCGGCCAGCGGCACCTTGCCGAACTGCAGGAGCAGCTCGACGTCGCTCTCGCGCATGCTCCGGATCGGGCCGACCTCGGCCCCGATCGCCGGGGCGTAGATCGCCAGGAAGCGGGTCGCGCCACCCTCCATGACCTCCTGGTAGACGAGCGACGCCTCGCCGAGACCGCGGTGGTAGGGGCGGGCCAGCTCGGAGTTGTCGATCTTCACCGCGACGACCGAGCCGGTGGGGATCGGGCCGTCACCGTCGAGCGGGTCGACCGCCGGCGGCGGGGGCGGCGGAGGGGGCGGCGGCACGGGGCTGGGCGTCGGGCTCGGCGCAGCGGTCGTCGGGGCGGCCGTGGGGGCCGCCCGCTCGACCGACTCGGCGGCACCGCCGCACGCGCTGACGAGCGCGGCCCCGGCCAGGAGCCCGGCGAGGGCGCGGGTCGGACGGGCGGTGCGGAGAGAGCTGCTCACGGGCTGCAACGGTACGTGCACCGAGGACGACCCAGGGCGAGCCGGGCGGATCAGACCGTCGTGTCGTCGATCTCGAAGTACTGCGGCAGGGACCGGTGCCCCGCCAGCTGCAGCGCGCGCGGCACCCGCCGCAGCCGGACCGCCCGGGTGTCCTTCACCGCGGCGTTGTGGAACGACCGGGCCAGCCCCACCCGGGTGGCCGCCGTCTGCAGCTCGGCCAGCGACGCGTCGCCGGAGGCGTCGTGGACGAGCAGCGGCAGCGCCGCCTTGAGCGCGCGGGACAGGTCGTTCTCGACCATCTCCCGGCCGTCGACGGCGCCCTCGAGCGCGGCGGAGGCGGCGACGTCGAGTGGCCCCGCCGCCCGCGGATCGGCCAGGTGCGCGGCCACCGCCCGGGCCGCGGCGGCGCGCCGGACGAGCTGGGCGTCCAGGGCCGCCCAGGACGCGTCGACCCTCGCGTGCAGTCGGTCGAGGCGCCCCGCGGTCCAGCTGACGTAGAGCGCGAGCAGGACGAGGACGACCCCGACGACCACCCAGGTGATCACCCGCTCCCCCGCCGCGGCAGCTCGGACATCCAGCGCCGCAGGGCGCGGGCCAGCCGGCCGGCGTCGTCGTCGACCTCGTCGGCCGGCAGGGCCGCCTCGAAGGACGGGTCGACGGCGACCGGGACCGCCAGGGCGACGGTCTCGTACACCTCCACGATCTGACGGGTCACGGTCGACCAGTCGTAGGCGCGCACAGCGTCGTGGGCCGCGGCCGCGAGCTGCGCGCGGCGCTCGGGGTCCTGCAGCAACGCCGCGAGCCCCACGGCGAGGGCGCCGGCGTCGCGCACGGGCACGAGCAGGCCGTACGCCCCGTCGTCGAGCACCCGGCGGAAGGCCTCGAGGTCGCTGGCCACGACGGGGGTGCCGGCCGCCATGGCCTCGACGAGCACGATGCCGAAGGACTCGCCGTGCGTGTTCGGCGCGCAGTAGACGGTGCCGCTGGCGAACACGCGCGGCTTGTCCTGCTCGCTGACCATGCCGATCAGCTCGACCCGGTCGCGCAGCGACGGCGGCACGGCCTCGCGCACGTCGTCGGCGTCGCCCGGCCCGGCGACGAGCAGGTGGACGTCGGGGACCAGTTCGGCCAGCTCGGGCAGTGCCTCGAGCAGGACGGCCAGCCCCTTGCGGGGCTCGTCGATCCGGCCGAGGAAGACGACGGTGGGGACGTCGGGGCGGCCCGGCAGCGGCTGCGCCCCTTCGAAGCGGGCGACGTCGACGCCGTTGGGGATGAGCACGGCGTCGCCGCCGAGGTGCTCCACGACGACCCGGCGTGCGGCCGGCGAGACCGCGATGCGCCCGGTGACCTTCTCCAGCGCCGGCTGCAGCGCGGTGCCGAAGACCTGCAGCGCCCGGCTGCGGGCCGTGGCGGTGTGGAAGGTCGCGACGATCGGCCCGCTCGCGGCGAAGCAGGCCAGCATCGAGACGCTCGGCACCGTCGGCTCGTGCACGTGCAGCACGTCGAAGCGCCCGTCGCGCAGCCAGCGCCGGGTGCGGGTGAGCGACAGCGGCCCGAAGACCAGCCGGGCCACCGAGCCGTTGTACGGGACCGGGACGGCCCGCCCCGCCGGCACGACGTACGACGGCAGGTCCGGGCTGTCGGGCTCGTCGACGGGGGTCAGCACCGACACGGTGTGGCCCAGCGCGATCAGGCTGTCGGCCAGGTCGTGCACGTGCGCCTGCACCCCGCCGGGGGTGTCCCAGACGTACGGGCAGACGATGCCGATGCGCAGCAACCTCACCGCGGCACCAGGTCGTCGAGCCAAAGGCGCTGGAGCATGTGCCAGTCGGCGGGGTGAGCGGCGATGCCGGTGGCGAAAGCGTCGGCGAGCGCCTGCGTCATCGTCTGCACGTCGGTGGCCGGGACCTCGGGATGGAAGACGCAGCGCCAGCCGTCGTCGGTGAACGACAGCGTGACCGGGATCAGCGTCGCGCCGGTCCTCAGCGCGAGACCGGCTGGCCCGGCGGGCATCCGGGCGGTGGCTCCGAAGAACTGCACGTCGATGCCGCGCGCAGACAGGTCGCGGTCGGCGAGCAGGCACAGCGTGCCGCCGGCCTCGAGCCGCTCGGTGAGGACGTCGAAGGGCGGGCGCTCGCCGCCGGTGAGCGGGAGGACCTCCATGCCGAGCGACTCGCGGAAGGCGACGAAGCGGTCGAAGACCGACTCGGGCTTGAGCCGCTCGGCCACGGTCGTGAACGGGACGCCGGTGGCGCCGCACCACGCACCGGCGTGGTCCCAGTTGCCGCTGTGCGGCAGCGCCAGCACGGTGCCGCGGCCGGCCGCCACCGACTCCCGCAGCCGGTGCTCGCCGACCGTCGTCATCCCGGAGACGATCCGCTCGCGCGAGGTCACGGGCAGCCGGAAGACCTCGCACCAGTAGCGGGCGTAGGACCGCAGCGCGTCGCGGACGAGGGCGTCCGGGTCCGCTTCCGGTGCCACCCGCGCGAGGTTGCTGCGGAGCCGGTCGACGCCCTTGCCGCCGCGGCGGGAGGCCAGGTCGGCCCCCGCGCGGAACAGCCCCAGCGCCACCGGCTCGGGCAGCGCGCGCACGACCGCCCAGCCGCCGGCGTAGGCCGCGTCGGTCGCGCGGCCGGTCAGCAGGTGGGCCACCCGTCCGACGAGGGGTGGCAGAGCGACGCGGACCACTACGCGCGGTCTGCCAGGCCGGCCTGGCGGCGCACCTCGACCAGCCGCTGACCGACCGTGACGAGCGACGCGGCAGCCAGCACCCAGAGCAGCACGTCGAGCGCGACCGGCACGCCCAGGCCCGCGAGCAGCGTCCCCAGCAGCACGAGGATGAGCCGCTCGGCCCGCTCGGCCAGCCCGACGTCGCAGCGCAGCCCCAGCCCCTCGGCGCGCGCCTTGGCGTAGCTGACGATCATGCCCGCGACGAGGCAGAACAGCGCGACGCCGGCGAGCAGCCGGTCGTCGCCCGCGCCGGTGAACCACAGCACCAGCCCGCTGAAGATGGCGGCGTCAGCGATCCGGTCGCAGGTCGAGTCGAGCCAGGCGCCGAAGGGGCTGCTGCGCCCGAGCTTGCGCGCCATCGCCCCGTCGAGCAGGTCGGTGAGCACGGAGAAGAAGACGATCGCCGTGCCGGTGAAGAACATCCCCCGCGGGAAGAAGCCGAGCGCGCCGACGAGGACGCCGAGGGTGCCGACGGCCGTGACGGCGTCCGGCGAGACCCCTGTCCGGAGCAGGCCGGTGGCGATCGGGTCCACCACCCGACCGAGCGCCGGTCGCACGCGCAGGTTGAGCATCGGGTCCGTCCGGTCGGGGGAGGCGGTCGTCGGCGACCATAGCGGGGCCAGGACCTCCGGCCCTTGTCGCCCGGCCCGCCCGGCGAGAGGGTGTCGCCCCACCACAGCAGCAGGAGGACACGTGCGCACACCCCGCGCCGACGTCGGCACCGCCCCGGCACCCCGGGCCGCCGCCCACGTCCGCAACGTGGCCGTCGTCGGCCACAGCGGCGCCGGCAAGACCACCCTCGTCGAGGCGCTGCTGGCCGCAGCCGGCGCCGTCTCACGGCCCGGCGACGTGCAGGACGGCACGACGACGTGCGACAGCGAGGAGGTCGAGCAGCGGCTGGGCCACTCCGTGTCGCTGTCGGTGGCCGCGCTCGAGCACGACGGGGTCAAGCTCAACCTGCTCGACACCCCCGGCGCACCCGACTTCGTCGGGGAGCTGCGGGCCGGGCTGCGCGCGGCGGACGGCGTGCTGTTCGTCGTCTCGGCGGCCGGCGGGCTCGACGCGGTCACCGCCCAGCTGTGGGCCGAGTGCGAGGCCGTCGGGATCCCGCGCGCCGTCGTCGTCACCCAGCTCGACCGCGCCCGGGCCGACTTCGACGAGTCGGTCGCGCTGTGCCAGCGGCTGCTCGGCGACGGGATCCTGCCGCTGCACCTGCCGATGCACGACGACGACGGCTCGGTCGCCGGGCTCATCTCGCTGCTCGACGAGAAGGTCGCCGACCACTCCGGCGGCGAGCGCGTGGTGCGCGACGCCGACCCCGAGCACCTCGCGCTCGTGGCCGACCTGCGCGCCGAGCTCGTCGAGGGGGTCATCGCCGAGAGCGAGGACGAGACCCTGCTCGACCGCTACCTGGCCGGCGAGCAGGTCGACGTCGCGGTCCTCACCGCCGACCTCGAGACCGCCGTCGCCCGCGGGCACTTCCACCCGGTGCTGGCCGCCGCGCCGCTCGCCGGCGTCGGCACCCGGGAGCTGCTCGACCTGCTCGTCGCGGGCTTCCCGTCGCCGCTGGAGCACCCCTGCCCCCCGGTCACCCGCCCGGACGGCTCCCCCGCCGCGCCGATCACCTGCGACCCCGACGGCCCGCTCGTCGCGGAGGTCGTCAAGACCGCCACCGACCCGTACGTCGGGCGCGTCTCGTGGGTCCGCGTCTTCAGCGGGACCCTGCGCGCGGACGCCCCGGTGCACGTCTCCGGGCACGGCTCGGGCGGCGTGTGGCAGCGGCCCGACCACCCGGACCACGACGTGGACGAGCGGGTCGGGCCGATCTCCTCACCGCTCGGTGCGGCGCTGCGCCCGGTCGCCGACTGCCCGGCCGGCGACATCTGCGTCGTCAGCAAGCTGGGCTCCGCCGAGACCGGCGACACCCTGTCGGCCAAGGACGACCCGCTGCTCGTGGCGCCGTGGCGGCTGCCCGAGCCGCAGCTGCCCGTCGCCGTCCAGGCCGCCACCCGCTCCGACGAGGAGCGGCTGGGGACCGCCCTGGCCCGGCTCGCCGCCGAGGACCCGACCGTGCGCGTCGAGCGCCGGGCCGACACCGGGCAGCAGCTGCTGTGGTGCGTCGGGCCCGGCCACGCGGACGTGCTGCTGGACCGCCTGCGCAACCGGCACGGCGTGGAGGTCACGACCCCCGACGTCGTCGTCCCGCAGCAGGAGACGCTGAAGGCCCCGGTCACCGTCACCGGCCGGCACGTCAAGCAGTCCGGCGGCCACGGGCAGTACGCCGTGGTCGTGCTCGAGCTCGAGCCCGGCCCGTCCGGCAGCGGCATCTCCTTCGAGCAGCGCGTCGTCGGCGGCGCGGTGCCGTCGTCCTTCCACGGCAGCGTCGAGAAGGGGGTGCGGGCGCAGGCCGAGCGCGGCGTCTCCGACGGCCGTCCGCTGGTCGACGTGCGGGTCGCGCTCGTCGACGGCAAGGCCCACAGCGTCGACTCCTCCGACGCGGCCTTCCAGGCGGCCGGTGCGCTCGCCGTGCGCGAGGCCGTCGCGCAGGCAGGCACCGTCGTGCTGGAGCCGTGGTCCGAGGTCGAGGTCGTCGTGCCCGCGGCGTTCGTCGGCAGCGTCATGAGCGACCTGTCCGGCCGGCGCGCGCGGGTCACCGGCAGCGAGCCCGACCCTGAGGACGATGAGCGAGCCGTGGTCCGCGCGCAGCTGCCCGACGCCGAGCTGCTCGGCTACGCCGCCGCACTGCGCGGCGTCTCGCACGGCACCGGCTCCTTCGTCCGCCGCCCCACCGGCTTCGAGCCCGCCTCCTGAGCGGGCCGCTCAGACCTCGTCCCAGGCGGCGGCGAGCAGGTCGCGGGTGTCGGGCAGCAGCTGCGGCAGCACTCGGGTGTGGCCGACCACCGGCATGAAGTTGGTGTCGCCGCCCCACCGCGGGACGACGTGCTGGTGCAGGTGGGCGGCGATGCCCGCTCCCCCGACCACGCCGAGGTTCATGCCGACGTTGAAGCCCTGCGCCCCGGTTGCGCGCTTGAGCGCCCGAAGCGCGTGCTGCGTCATCGACGCCAGCTCCGCCGCCTCGCCCGCGGTCAGGTCGTCGTACCCGGCAACGTGCCGGTACGGCACGAGCATCAGGTGCCCGGAGTTGTACGGGTAGAGGTTGAGCACGGCGAAGGCGCTCTCGCCGCGGGCGACGACCAACCCGTCGCAGTCGTCCATCGCCGGGATGACGCAGAACGGGCAGTCGCCGCCCTTGCCCTCGCCTTTGATGTACGCCATCCGGTGCGGCGTGTAGAGCCGCGCGAAGGCGTCGGCGATCCCGACGCCCTGCTGCTCCTCGTGGTCGGTCATGAGTGTTCGGCCATGTCAGGTGCGGTCCTCGACCGCCCGCACGACCTTCGCGATCGCCTCGTCGACGGGCACGCCGTTCTCCTGCGTGCCGTCGCGGTAGCGGAAGGACACCGCGCCCTTGCTGATGTCCTCCTCGCCCGCGATGAGCATGAAGGGCACCTTGGCCTTCTGGGCAGTCCGGATCTTCTTCTGCATCCGGTCGTCCGAGGTGTCGACCTCGACCCGGATCGCCTGCGCCTTCAGCTTCTTCGCGATGTCGAGCAGGTAGCCGTCGTAGTCGCTGTGCACCGGGATGCCGACGACCTGGACCGGCGCGAGCCAGGCCGGGAAAGCGCCGGCGTAGTGCTCGAGCAGCACCGCGAAGAACCGCTCGATCGAGCCGAACAGCGCACGGTGGATCATCACCGGGCGCTGCCGCGAGCCGTCCGCCGCCTGGTACTCCAGCTCGAAGCGCTCGGGCAGGTTGAAGTCGAGCTGGATCGTGGACATCTGCCAGGTGCGGCCGATCGCGTCGCGCGCCTGCACGCTGATCTTCGGCCCGTAGAACGCGGCGCCGCCCGGGTCGGGCACGAGCTCCAGCCCGCTCTCCTGCGCGACCTCCTCGAGCGTGCGCGTCGCCTCGTCCCAGGTCTCGTCGTCGCCGACGTACTTGACCGGGTCCTTGGTCGACAGCTCGAGGTAGAAGTCCTCGAGCCCGTAGTCGCGCAGCAGGCCCAGCACGAAGGTGAGCAGCGAGGACAGCTCGTCCTTCAGCTGCTCGCGGGTGCAGTAGATGTGCGCGTCGTCCTGGGTGAAGCCGCGCGCCCGGGTGAGACCGTGCACCACGCCGGACTTCTCGTAGCGGTAGACGGTCCCGAACTCGAACAGCCGCAGCGGCAGCTCGCGATAGGACCGCCCGCGCGAGCGGAAGACCAGGTTGTGCATCGGGCAGTTCATCGGCTTCAGGTAGTAGTCCTGGCCCGGCTTGCGGACCTCGCCGTCCGGCCCCAGCTCGGCGTCGAGCTGCATGGGCGGGTACATGCCCTCGCCGTACCACTCGAGGTGGCCGCTGGTCTCGAACAGCTGGCCCTTGGTGATGTGCGGGGTGGAGATGAAGTCGTAGCCCTCCTCGACGTGACGCCGCCGGGAGTACTCCTCCATAGCCATGCGCACCACCCCGCCCTTGGGGTGGAACACCGCGAGCCCGGAGCCGATCTCGTCCGGGAAGCTGAAGAGGTCGAGCTCGGCGCCGAGGCGCCGGTGGTCGCGCTTCTCGGCCTCCTCGAGCATCGTGAGGTGGGCCTTGAGCGCGTCCTTGCTCTCCCACGCGGTGCCGTAGACGCGCTGCAGCATCGGGTTGGCCTGGTCGCCGCGCCAGTAGGCCGCCGCGGTGCGCATGAGCGTGAACGCCGGGATGTCGCGGGTGGTCGACAGGTGCGGGCCGCGGCACAGGTCCTTCCAGACCAGCTCCTCGCCGACGATGTTGTCGTAGACGGTGAGCTCGCCGCCGCCGACCTCCACGCTGCTGCCGTCGTCCTCGCTCGAGCTGCCTTTCAGCCCGATGAGCTCGAGCTTGAAGGGCTCGTCGGCGAGCTCCTCGCGGGCGTCCTGCTCGGTGACGACCCGGCGCGCGAAGCGCTGCCGCTGCCGGACGATGTCGCTCATCCGCTTCCCGATCGCCGTGACGTCCTCGGGGGTGAACGGCCGCTCGGGCAGGAAGTCGTAGTAGAAGCCGTCCTTGACCGGCGGCCCGATCCCCAGGCGGGTGCCCGGGAACAGGTCCTGCACGGCCTGCGCCAGCACGTGCGCAGCGCTGTGCCGGAGCACCGCCCGGCCGTCCTCGCTGCCGTACGGCACCGCCTCGACGACGTCGCCCTCGGCCACGACGTGGGCCAGGTCGCGCAGCTCGCCCCCGACGCGGGCGACCGCGGTGTCCTTGACGCCCGCGGCCTTGAGCAGCTCGCCGGCCGTGCCGCCCGCCTGCTCCGCGGTCACGGTGAGGACGGCGGTTGCGGGATCGGTCGACAAGGGTGCTCCAGGGGCGAAGGACGACGGGCCCGCCGAGCCTAGTGCGGCGCGGCGGGCCCGTCGGGGGGCAGTGACGGCTAGGCGAGCGAGGCGTCCAGCGTGATCGTCACGCCGGTGAGGGCCTTGCTGACCGGGCAGGTCTCCTTGGCGGCCTTGGCCGCCTTCTCGAAGCCGCCGGCGTCGAGGCCGTCGACCTCGCCGACGACCTTGAGCGCGATGCCGGTGAGGCGGAAGCCGCCGATCGGGTCCGGGCCGAGCGAGACGTCGGCGGTGACCTCGAGGCTCTGCGGGGTGCCGCCGGCCTCGGCGATGAGCGCTGAGAGCTGCATGGCGAAGCAGGACGAGTGGGCCGCCGCGATGAGCTCCTCGGGGCTGGTCGTCCCCCCGGCCTCGTCGGCCGCGCGCTTCGGGAAGGACACGTCGTAGGTGCCGACCTTGGAGCTCGCCAGCTCGACCTGGCCGGAGCCGTCCTCGAGGCCGCCGTTCCAGGCGGTACGGGCAGTGCGCGTGGGCATGGGTCTCCTTCGGGTCAGGGACGGGACACGGGGTGCAAGCACCAGCCGGCCCGGGCGATTCCCTACCCGTGCTCGATGTCGACGACGAGACGGGCCGGGTCGGCCAGCCGGGTCACGCGGAAGGGCCGCTCCGCCGACAGTCCGACGAACGCCTCGTAGGTCCCCTCGAAGACGGCCCCGAGCTCGACGTCGGTCACCACCTCGGTGTCGCCGGGGACGGTCGCCGAGGTGGCCTCCTCGCGGCCGGTGTCGAACGGGTAGCCGGTGCCGCTGATGAGCACGACGAGCACCGCCTCGCCGTCGACGTCGACCGGCTCACCCGAGCCGTCACGCCGCGGGTCGTCGACGTACTCCACCCGCCACCCGGGCGCACCGCCCGCGTCGCCGTCGAGCTCGAAGACGACCCGGTCGTAGCCGTCCTGCCGGGCCACCCGCACCTCGGTCACGGAGAGCGGGCCGCCCTCTGGCTCGCCCGTGCTCAGCTCGGTGCTGCCGGGCTGGGCCGGCGGCAACGTCGGCTCGGCGGCCGGCGGCTGCTGCGTCGACCCGGCCGAGGGCTCCGCTGTCGCGACGGGCGGCGACGGGCTGGTCGTGCCGGCGGTGAGGGTCGGGTCGTCACCGCCGCCGCAGGCGGCGAGCAGGAGTGCGGACAGGCCGAGGGCGAGGGGGGTGCGGCGCATCCGCGGAGTCTGCCGCGACCGGGCACCCGGGCAGTGGAGGCGCGCGCGGGTCAGTGCCCCTCGAGCAGCGACTCGACCTCGGACGCCACCTGCACGTCCTCCTGCGCGGCGACGACGAGGGTCCGGACCGGCGCGCCCTCGGCGCTGATGTCGAGGTCGCCGTCGGCGCCCTCGTTGCGCGCCGGGTCGACCGCCACCCCGAACGGCGAAAGGCGCGCAGCGAGGTCACGCCGCACGTCGGGGGCGTGCTCGCCGATGCCGCCGGTGAGGACCAGCGCGTCGAGACCGCCTGCCGCCACGACCATCCCACCGGCCTCGCGGGCGAGCCGGTGCACGAAGACGTCGTACGCCAGCTGCGCCTCGGCGCTGCCGCCGGCCGCCGCGGCGCGCACGTCGCGCAGGTCCCCGGACGTGCCGGACAGCCCGGCCAGGCCGCTGCGGTGGGCCAGCGCGTCGGCCAGCTCGTCGACCCCGAGACCACCCGACTGCAGCAGCCACAGCAGCAGGCCGGGGTCGACCGAGCCGGACCGGGTCCGCATCACCAGGCCCTCGGCCGGCGTGAAGCCCATCGTCGTGTCGACGCTGCGCCCGCCGACGACGGCGCAGAGCGACGCGCCCGCGCCGAGGTGGCAGGTGACCAGGCGCAGGTCGACGACGGGCCGGTCCAGCAGCTCGGCCGCGCGCCGGGTGGCGTGCGCATGCGACAGGCCGTGGAAGCCGTAGCGGCGCAGCCGCCAGCGCGCGTTCCACCCCGCCGGCAGGGCGTACGTCGCGGCCTCTGCCGGCAACCCGGCGTGGAAGGCGGTGTCGAAGCACGCGACCGCCGGGACCCGGGGCAGCAGGTCGCGCAGCGCCGCGATCCCGGCCAGGGCCCGCGGCTGGTGCAGCGGCGCGAGGTCGGTCAGCGCGGTCAGCTCGTCGAGGAGCGGGGCGTCCACGAGCGCCGGACCGGTGCGCCGCGACCCGCCGTGCACGACGCGGTGGCCCACGGCGTCGACCGGGCCGGCCTCGTCCAGCAGCTCCTGCACCGCCTCGGACTCGCCCTCGCCGTCCCACCGCTCGAGCTCGCGCTGCTGCACGCGGACGCCGTCGACCACCACGGACAGCCGCAGGCTGCTGGACCCGGCGTTGACCACGAGCACGCGCACGCCGTCAGCGTCCCACGCGGGGACGTTCGCCCCTGGCCGCCGCCGTCCTCGAGGGGCACCGTGGAAGCAGCGGCTGGACGTCCGCTCGGGAGCCCGCCGCCGGAGGAGGCACCCCATGAGCACCATGGCACCGCCGGTCGTCGTGACCGGCCGACTCGACGACCACCTGTCCCGCTGGCTCTGGCTGGTGAAGTGGGTCCTGGTCCTGCCGCACTTCCTGGTCCTGGCGTTCCTCTGGCCCGTCTTCGTCGTGACCACGGCAGTGGCCGGCGTCGCCATCCTCGTCACGGGCCGCTACCCGCGGGGGCTGTTCGACCTCAACGCCGGCATCCTGCGCTGGACCTGGCGCGTGCACTACTACTCGTACGGCGCGCTCGCGACCGACCAGTACCCGCCGTTCACCCTGCGGGACGTGCCCGACTACCCGGCCCGGCTCGAGGTCCGCTACCCGGAGCACCTGTCCCGCGGACTCGTGCTGGTCAAGTGGTGGCTGCTCGTGCTGCCGCACTACCTCGTGGTGGCACTGCTGGTCGGAGGCGGCTGGTGGGCGTTCGGGACGGCCGGTGACGGTGCGCGGGTCGAGGGCCCGGGGCTCATCGCCGTGCTCGTCCTCGTGGCCGGCGTCGTCCTGGCGTTCTCGGGGCGCTACCCCCGACCGCTGTTCGACCTGGTCGTCGGGCTGGACCGGTGGGTGCTGCGGGTGGCCGCCTACGCCGGACTCATGACCGACTCCTACCCGCCGTTCCGTCTCGACATGGGCGGCTCGGAGGGCGGGTTCGGGATCGTCCAGATCCCGGAGCGCCCCCGGGGCGGGTCGACGGGCGGGTCCACGGGAGGCACGGCGGCCGTGATCGGCGGCGCGCTGCTGCTGCTGCCGGCGCTGGGCCTGCTGGCAGGCGGCGGCGCGGTGCTGTGGGCGGACCAGACCCAGCGCGACGATGCGGGCTTCCTGACCTCCGGCACCACCACCTTGTCCACCGACACGGCCGCCCTGGTGACCGAGCCGCTGGACCTGCAGCTGAACGGGCCGGACGACCTCTACGTGGACGACCTGCTCGGGGAGGTGCGGGTGCGGGTCACATCCACCGACGACGCGCCCGTCTTCCTCGGCATCGCCAGCACCGAAGACGTCGAGCGCTACCTGGCCGGCGTCGAGCACGACGTCGTGACCGAGGTCCGCGGCGAGGACGCCGATGACGTCGCCTACGCGCGCCGTCCGGGCACGGCTCCAGCGGGAGCACCTGAGGCGCAGACGTTCTGGTTCGCCAGCTCGTCGGGTTCGGGCACGGTCGAGGAGGTCGTCGAGCCCTCGGACGGACGCTGGACGGCGGTCGTGATGTCCGCTGACGCCGAGCCGGGCGTGTCGGTCGAGGCCGACGTCGGCGCCGAGGCCCCGGTCCTGCCCTGGGTCGCCGGCGGGCTGCTGCTCGGCGGCGTCCTGCTCGGCACGGGCGCGATCGCGCTGCTGGCACTAGGAGCCCGCTGGCTGTCCGTCTCTGCCCCCACACCCGGTCGCTGACGGCCCGGCTGGTCAGGGCAGCGCCACCGGCGCTGCCGGGAGGGCCGCCGGCGGGGGCCGGGTCGTGGCGCCGGCGACCAGCCCCACCAGCACGTGCACGAGCACCACCGCGACGCTCGCGCCGGTGACGCCGCCGAGCTCGAAGCCGCCGAAGAAGCCCACCGCCGACAGGAAGCCCTTGGGCGCCACCGCTGCTGTCCAGCCCGGTCCCTCGCGGCTCGACCACCACCAGGTCATCGCCTCCGCGGCGGCGAGCACGACGCCTGCCGCGACGGCCTCGACCAGCTCGCCCTCGGCGATCAGCAGCAGGAGCAGCGGCGCGTAGCCGAAGGCGATCCCCAGAACCGGGAGCAGCCGCCACCAGGCCAGCCAGAGGCCCAGGGCCGCAGGGGCGGGTGCACCGGCGGCCAGGGCGACGAGCGCGGTCATCGCACCGAGGACGATCGAGCGCCCGACGACCCGCCGCGCGCCGCGCGCCCCGTCGGCCAGGCCGCGGTCGACCCCGCGCCAGCGCCACGTCCGGCCCTCCTCCTCGAGCCGGGCCACCCGCTCCTCGAAGCGCTCGTACGCGACCAGCATGAAGATCGCCAGGGTCACGACAAGGGCCACCTCGCCCAGGCGCTCGGCGGCGGTGCGGGCGGCGCTCGCCGGTGACCCGAACAACCGCTCCGGCGCCCGGTCGACCAGGTCGGTCGTGCGCTGCACCAGGTCGTACCGCTCGTCGGCCGCGGCCAGGGGCCCGGTGGCGACGAGATCGCGGACGGCGCCCGGCGCCGTGTCCTGGAGCGCCGCGTACTGGTCGACCACGGCGTCGACGACGCCGTAGGTCAGCGCGCCGGCACCGATCAGGGTGGCCACGGTGACGGCGGCGACCGCCAGGCCACGGCGCACGCGCCACCCGACCAGGGTCCGCACCGGCCCGTCCAGGAGCAGCGCGAGCACCGCCGCGGTGACCAGCCAGTGCAGGACGGTGCGGGCCCGGGACAGCGCCAGCAGCACGACGGCAGCGCCGACGACCGTGGCCGCCACCCGCACCGCAAGGGCCGGGGCGAGCCGGACGCGCAGCGGCGCCGGCCCGGTCACGGCAGGCCCCGGCGCGGCCGCAGCTCACCGAGCGCCGCGTTGACCGCGGCCACGAGCGGGATCGCGAGAACGGCACCGGGCAGCCCGGCCACCGCCGCGCCGAGCAGCGCGACGACCATCGTCGTCAGCGGCGACAGGCTCACGGCTCGGCCGACCACGACCGGCTGCACGACACGGTTCTCCACCTGCACGTAGACCAGCCAGACGACCAGCGTCAGCAGCGCGGTCCGCAGGCTGACGCCGGCCGCCAGCAGGACCAGGCCGCTGCCGCCGACGATGCCGCCGAGCTGGGGGACGAAGTTCCACAGGAAGGCCCACAGCGCCGCCAGTGCGACCAGGGGGACGCCGAGCGCCAGGCCGATGCCGAAGGCCGACACACCCGCGAGGAGCGCCAGCAGGAGCGAGCCGACGGCGTAGCGGCCGATGACGACGTGCACGCTGCGCCCGGTCCGTGCCGCGGCCGGGCGCCAGCGCAGCGGCACCGCGGAGCGGGCCGCCTCGACCAGCGCGGGGCCCTCCGCCAGCAGCAGCACGAGCAGCAGCAGCGTCTGCACGACACCGGCCGCCTGCAGGGCCGCGGCGCTCACCGTGCCGAGGACGCCCTCGGCGCTGATCGACTCGGGGAAGTCGTCCAGCCAGCGCTGGGCCTGCTCCGGCACCTCGTTCTCCTGCAGGGAGCGCCCGATGACCGGCAGCTCGGCGAGGTCGGCCAGCACGGCCGGCGCCTCCACGCCGATCCGGTCCACCTGCTCGACGACCGCGGGGGCGAGCACCGCCACGGCCCCACCGACGAGCAGGCCCACCACCAGGACCACGACCAGGACGGCGGCGGCGCGCGCCAGCCGGAACACCCGCTGAACCAACCGGACGACGCGGTCCAGGGCCAGGGCGCCGAGCACGGCCAGGACGAGGTGCAGCACCGTGTCGTCGACGGCATCGGCGAGGTCGATGAGCACGACAGTGCCGACGAGCAGCGCCGCCACCAGCGCCAGGCTCGACCAGCCGACGTCCACCACGGGCGCCCCGGCGTCGGGGTGCGACGGCGGGAGCTCCTCGTGCAGCGTCATCGGGCGTCCTCCCGCGCGGTCGCAGCCTGCGCGACAGCGGCGTCCACCGCAAGACCCAGCGCGGCCCCGCCGAGGACGTCCAGCGGCAGGTGGGCCCCCACGTACATCCGGGCGAGGCCGACGACGGGGACCGCGAGCAGGACGGCCGCGCGGCTGCGAGGCCGCAGGTGCGGCAGCGCCCCCGCTGCGAGCGCCACCACGACGCCGGCGTGGCCCGAGACGTAGCCGAGTCCCACCGCCTCCCGCCCGCGGCAGCGGGTGCCCTCCAGCAGCACCACCGGGCGGGGCCGGCGGACCGCCCGCTTGACCGCCTTGGCCGCCAGCCACGCGCCGCCCCCACCGGCCAGCAGGTGCGCGGCCAGGCGTCGCCGCCCGGTGGCCGCGGCCACCCCCGCCGCCACCGGCGCCGCGCCCAGCGCGCCGGCCTGCATGACGACCCACAGCGGTCGCTCCAGCCGGTCCGGCAGGCCGTTCGCGGCCCGGAAGACGGCGGCCTCGCGCGGCCCGACCCGGTCGCGCCGCACAGCCGCCGCGGTCCCCAGCAGGCCCGCCGTCCCCAGGAGCAGCCGGCCCCGGTCGGTCATGGGTCCAGCTCCACGCCGAGCCGCGCCCGAACGTCGCCGGCCAGCTCGGTCCGCCGCACGAGGTCGACCGAGGCCGCGAGCTCCTCGAGCAGCGGGATGTGCGGCCCGCGCGGCAGGTCGAAGCGGGTCCGGACGCACCCGCCGGGGAAGACGTCGTAGCGCTCCCCTGCGTAGGTCGGCGCCACCGAGCGCACGCGCACGTAGCTGCGCACGCCCTCCGCACGGGCCGGCTCCGCCGTCGCGCCGTCGACCGCGCAGCCGGGCACCAGCTGCACGTCGACGGGACGGTCGCCGCTGCGGTCCGACAGCAGCGACAGACGGCTGCCGCCGCTGCGCGCCTCGAAGTCGACCACCTGCCAGCCCGGCTCCAGCGGCAGCAGGCACGGCACGTAGGCCGCGCTCGGCACCGACTGCGCCACCAGGGCCGTCCGCTCCGGGCTGGTGCAGCGCGGAGCGGACGTCTGCGCCGGCAGGCCGCAGCCGCTGAGCAGCAGCGACGTGGCGGCGAGGACGAGCGCGCGCCGGGTCACAGCAGGTCCGCCACGCGCGCGTAGGACAGCAGCCCGGCGACGGCCAGCGCCGCGCCCGCCAGGACGCTGACGGTCACGAGGACCCGCCGCACCGACCACAGCTGCACCCGCACCGGCGGCCGCACGGGTGCCAGCTCGCGGAAGCGCCCGACCAGGTCGCGGCCATCGGCCTTGAGCCGCGCGCGCAGCTGCGTCGGGACGGTCACGCCCCGGCACGCGGCGAAGGCCTCGGCCAGGTCGTCCGGCGCGAACTGCAGCAGCGCCCGCGCCCAGACCCGCTCGGCGGAGCTCGACAACGCCAGGACCAGGAGCATGTCCGCGAGGTCGACCGCCTGCCGCCACGGCGTCGGACGCACGGTCGCGAAGGCCACGTCGATGAGCAGCACCCGCCCCTCGCGCACCAGCAGGTTGGAGGGCTTGAGGTCGCGGTGCGCGACGCCGGCCTCCCACAGCCGCCGCACGATGCGCAGGCCGTCGTCCACCTCCGCGTCGGACAGCGCGACGTCGCCGATCTCGCGGGCGCCGTCGAAGAACTCCATGAGCACGAGGTACTCGCGCTCCGGCGTGATCTCCACCAGGCCGTGCGGTGCGGGCACCGGCAGCCCGGCGTCGCGCAGCAGCCGCAGCAGGTGGTCCTCGTACTCCACGAGCCGGCGCACGGTGGAGAACGGCTTCTCGTCCTCGAGCCGGCCGTACAGCACCATCCGGGCGAGCTTGTACCAGCGGTCCGAGCGCAGGTGCGTGATCGTGTACAGCTTGCCGAACAGCGTCCGCTCGCCGCCGCCCTCGGCCCGCACGTCGACCCGCAGCGGCATCGAGCCGGCCGAGCCGCCGAGGCCGAACGGCGCGAGGCGGACCACCCGCAGACCCAGCTGCTGGTTCAGCGCCTGCCCGATCGCGCGTCCCCGTGCGCCGCCGACGTCGACGTGCGCCCGGTTCCCGCCGCGGTAGCTCACCGGGAACGCGTCGTCCGGCAGCGCGGTGCGGAACACCACCAGCGGCAGGCCCCACCCCAGCGCGACGGCCGCGACGAGGTCGGTCGGGTGGTCGGTGCCCAGGCCCGCCCGGGCCAGGCAGAGCAGCGCCAGCAGTCCGCCCGCGACTCGGGCCGCTCGGCGCCGCCAGGCCCCGGCCGGCACCAGCGTGAAGAGCGCACCGACCAGGACGACCGCCAGCTGCGCGACCGGCACCGACGGGTGGCTGTAGCCGCTCCAGTCCCCGGCGAGCTCCACGCCGGCCGGTCGCATCCGCCCCTGGCCGACGGCCAGCCCCGTGCCCACGAGGGAGACGAGCAGCACCA
>Ga0136633_1001028_pt1 | contig 20785 bp, 17 predicted proteins | sample AntDrymeUQ832206_2_FD_105494 | JGI IMG/M metagenome (GOLD analysis project Ga0136633, IMG submission 105494) | Polar desert sand microbial communities from Dry Valleys, Antarctica - metaG UQ83 (22.06) | ecosystem: Environmental > Terrestrial > Soil > Desert | place: Antarctica: Dry Valley...
CGACACCATCCGCAGGCGCCCGCCGCGCATGCCGGCGATCGCCTCGAGCTCGGCCTCCGCGTCCGCCAGCCGGGCGAGGATCACGTCGGCGTGGGCGACGAGCGCGCGGCCCGCGTCGGTCATCCGCACGCCGCGCGCTTTGCGCTCCACGAGCACCGTGCCCGCCTCCCGTTCCAAGGCGGCGATCTGCTGGGAGACCGCCGACTGCGTATAGGCGAGCGCCTCGGCCGCCGCGGAGAACGAACCGCGCGCCGCGACCTCGCGAAGAACCCGTAACCGCTTCACGTCAAGCATTAGCACACCTTATCGCTGCCCAGCCGTGATGTCACTTGCTCTCATGCTCTTCGACAGCCGTCGGCCGCTCGCCGATGCCGACGGTCTCGCGCGCGGACGGCGCGCGCGCCCGCTCGGTCAGCCGATCTCGTCGCGCAGCTTGCGCAGGCCGCGGTAGACGCGGCCCTCGACGGTGCTCTCCGGCTCCCCGAGCGCCGCTGCGATCTCCTTGAGCGTGAGGTCGGCTCCGAAGCGCATCGCAAGGCATTCGCGCTCCTCGTCGCTGAGCGCCGTGAGCGCGCGCATGACGACGTCGCGATCGGCCACCGCCGCTAGCGCTGCATCGTCGTCGGCAGGGACGGTCCCCGAGACGACCCGCTCGTAGGCGCGGGCCTCCGCCGCGCGCCGGCGCGCGTGGTCGCGCAGGCGGTTCAGCGCAATCGTCGTCAGCCACGTACGCTCGTTGCCGCGGCGCCGGTCGAAGCGACGGTGCGCGCGCAGCGCCGCTTCGAAGGTGTCCCCGAGCAGGTCTTCGGCAAGGCCTCGGTCACCGGTGCGGTAGACGAGGAAGGCGAACACGGCCTGGGCGTGCTCCGCATATACCCGGTCGAAATCGGCCCGGCGCATCGAACTGCACATCATGGCAGTCGGAAACCAGCGCGCTCGTGCGTATAGACCTGTGATGCGTCATTCACACGATCTTCCACCCGAACTCCTCGACGCGGTCCTCGCGCTTGAGGAGCATCGGCCCCGCATGACCGAACCCGAGCTCGCACGCGTCAAGCGGCGCGTCGCCGGTCCCGCGTCAGCGCCCACTACAGGAGGCTTCATGAGGTCCCGTCTTGCAATCGTTGCTCTACTCGTCACAGGTGGGCTCATGAGCAGCGGCGGTGCCGCGCTCGGCATCTCGGCGTTGTCCACCGACCTGACCGCCAGCTCGGCTCAGTACGGAGCGCTTCCTCAGCAGGCGTCCCCGCCCGCCAGCCTCGGCGGGTCATCGGCGGGCGCCGCGCCCGCCGACAACGGCGCGCCCGCCGACAACGGCGCGCCCGCCGACAACGGCGCGCCTGCGGACGCCGGCGACGTTGCGAGCTCGCAAAACTCTTCGGAGCCCACCGCAGCCGCGCAGGCCCCGCGCCAGCTCGAGTCCTCCAACGCCGACCAGCTGCCGTTCACCGGCTTCGCGGCGATCCCGCTGCTGTTCGTCGGCATGACGTTGCTCGCCGCGGGCCTCGTGATGCGGCGCGGCACACGGCGCAGTGCTGCGTCCATGCAGGCATAGTCGACCACGCGTCAGTCTGTGGGAAGGCGGGCCCTCAAAGCCCGCCTTCTCCATTCCCGGGGGTCGTCCGTCGCGAGCAGGCGCCGCGCCCGCGTTACGAGCGCCTCACGCGGATTCAGACGGCCGGCCTCGCGTAGCGCCGGCCGCGGGTCCCGGCCCGCGGCCGCGCGCACGAGCGCCAGCCCATAATGACCCTCCCAGTTGCGCGGATCCTTGCGCACCGCATTGTCCAGCGCGCGCACGGCCAGGTCGGCGCGCCCCAGGCGTACGTCGCAATAGCCCAGCACGAAGAACGGCTCGGGCCGGACGGCCAGTGCCGCAGTCGAGTCCAGCGCCCGGTCGACTGCGGTTGCGCAGTCGCCGTCCGCAAATGCGCGAGCGCTGTCGCGCAGAGGTCCTTCGGAGATGTAGACGCTCCCGGGCACGAGCGCCAGCGCCAGGCACCCGAGGCCTACGACGAGGCGGCCGAGGGGAGGCAGCCGGCGAGCCGTGTCGTCCACGGAGCGTTCATCGCTCGCCTCGACTCCTTCCCGCGCCGGCGCCGCGAGCGCCAGACCGCCGGCAGCGAACAACCAGAACGTGACCGCCGGCATCTCCCAGTCCCAGTCGATCCCGGCGTGAAGAGTCCAGGCCAGACCGGCGCCGAAGAGCGCGCCGCCGATCACACGGTCCTCACCGCGAGCACGGGCGAGGAAGGCGCCCAATACGAGTAGCAACGCGGCCGCGACGAGCAGCAGGCCGATGATCCCCAACTCCCCCATGACCTCGGCGTACAGCGAGTGCGCATCCTCGACCTGGTACGCCTCGGGGCGGTCGCGGTCCCAGTCCAGCGGGTAGGTGCCCGCGCCACCGCCGCGAACCGGCTCGCGCTCGAACGCGTCCAGGGACACCCGCCACTGGCCCAGGCGCCCGTTATTGCCGGGATCGGTCAGCCGGCTGCGCAGATCGGCCTGCGTGCTTCCGACTTGGCCACCTTCGACGAAGCGGTCGTACTGGCGCTCGACGGCGTTCGGGGCGCCCAGTACGAGCGCGACGACGAGGACCGCGGCGACGACCGTGGCGGTCGCCCCCCACCCCACGAGTGGCCTGCGCAACGATCGTGGCAGGCTCCATCTCGCCATCCGGCGATCGAGCAGCAGCAGCAACGCCCGGACAGCGGCGGCGAGCACCGCGCAGACCACCACGACGATCGCGACCTCGTGGCCCTGGCCGGTCGCGGCCGCGCTCACGGGATCGTCGGTGGCCAGCAGGTTGGCGTCGTAGGCGGCCAGCGCCGTCACGGCGATCGAAGGCACCGCGACGAGCAGGCCACTGAGCAGGGCGCGCGGCCGACCGGCGACGATGAGAGCCAGGATGCCGATCGCGCCGACGGCGATGGCGCCGCGCGAAAATGTCAGCAGAAGCGTCGGCGCGAGGACCGGCAACGCGACGGCCGCCAGCACGCGGGATATGGGCGGCTCGCGGTCATCACTGGTCAGGCCAAGGCACAGAATGATCCCGATCGCGGCCAGCAGTCCCAGCGCGTTCCAGTACCCCAGGGGATAGCTGAGTCGATCAGCAGCGACCGTCGGGTCGATCGACCACAGGTCGGGCGCCAAGCGGGTGATGAGCCCGCACAGGCAGACGACGAAGGCCGCGGCGGCCACGCTTCGCACCACCCAGCGCAGCCGGGCCGCCGTGCGCCCGAGCGACCCCAGCACCACGAAGCCGAGCAGGTAGAGCAGCACACGGTCGTACTCCGTCAGCGCGCGAGCGGCCGCATCCGACCAGGTCGCCGACAGCAGCGTCCAACCCGCCAGCAGTCCGAGAGCGGCAGCGCCGGCCACGTAGCCGGCACTCAGCGCACCCCACACGCGTGCACCCGCCGTGATCCGCAGCACGAGCAGCACGACGAGCGCGGTGGCGGCCAGGGCGACGGGCCGCGGCAGGAAGCCCCCGGATGCAAACGCAAAGGCGACGGTGAGTCCCCCGGGCACGACGGCGAGGAGTCGGCCCGCGGCCCCTGACGCGCTGCGGCTCAGCCGACGCCGTCCTGCGTGCCGCCGCGCGCGCTCGTGGCCACTGCCTGCTGCGACGGGACGGCCGCGTAGTACTCGTGCCGCTCACGGCTGCCCGCGCCCGTGACGACCACGCCGAGGACGACGGAGGACAGGTTGCTCAGCGTCCTGTTCAGCCGGCGACCGGCGTCCTTCGTCGTCTGGTTCAGCCGGACCACGAGCGCGAGGCCCTCGACGTATCGCGCGAACATCGCCGCATCGTTGACCGTGCCTATTGGAGCGGTGTCGATGAGAACGACGTCGGCCAATGCCCGCGCGCCCTCGATGACCACACCCATTCCCGGACCGGAAAGCACGCGCTGCGGGTTTGCGGGCAGCTCGCCGGCAGGCAGCAAACCGATCGCGCCCTCGGCATGTTCCCTCTCGACGGACTGCATGGTGGTGGCTTCGACCCAGATCAGCTCGCGCGCCAGCGCACCTCCGTCGAGCACCCCGGTGAGCCCGCGCGAAGCGGATACGTCGGCGTAGTCGGCAAACGTGGGCCGCCGCAGATCGGCCTCGATGGCTACCACACGCAGCCCGAGACGCGCGAAGGCCCGCGCGACACCGATCGTCACACTGGTCTTGCCCTCTCCGGGTCCTGGCGAGGTGATCATGACGACCCAGATCGGCTGCCCGGAGTTGGACAAGCGCAGATTCGAGGTCAGCGATCCATAGGCCTCGCGTTGAATCGGGTCGTCTCGAACCGCACCACGACGTGCCGGGCGCGGGATGACCGCAAGGGTCGGTAGATCGAAGAACTCCTCGACCTCCTGCTCGTCCTTGAAACGCCGGTCGACGAGATTCAGCCCGAGGGCTGCGCACACGCCGAGGACGAGACCCAGAACGAGGCCGAGCGCGGCGCTGAGCTTCGGACGCGGCCGAGAGGCACCGCTGGGCACTCCTGCCCGCCGGACGACTTCGGCGCCGCCGGTCTGCAGCGCCGCGGCGATCTCCAGCTCGCGCTGGCGCGCCTGCAGCTCACGGCCCTGGATCGAAGCGCGGTCGGGCGCGGTCAGGGACAGCAGTTGTCGCTGCGCCAGCTTCGCAGCATCCAGGTAGCGTTGGCGCGCCGAGTTCAGGCGGAACTCCACGTACGTCGTGACGAAGGCATTGACGATCCGAGCGGCCAGCACAGGATCGCGATCGCGCGCCGTGAGCGTTACGATGTTCGACGTGCTGCTGGTGTCGGTCTTGACCTGGTCGAGCAGGTCGTCGACCGAGCGGTCGAGGTCGAGTTGGGTGCGCACGGCCATGGCATTGGCCGACACCGTGATGAGCTGCACCTCGGTGTTGAGCTCGCGCTCGGGATCGGTTGGTCCCCCGCCGGAGTTGGGGTTCAGCAGCGAGTTGACGGGCTCCTGCCCGCGCAGCAGCAGCTCTGCCGAGGCGTCGTACTGCTTGTCGGATGAGAGGCTGACTGCCAGCGCGACGCCGGTCGTCACAGCGACGACGAGCGCAACCAGCCTCCACCGCTGCCGGACCGCGCGGAAGTAGTCGAGTAGCTGGGTGGTTTCGCTTCGGTTCAAGAGCGTACCCGCCATAGATCGTGATCGGGCGGCAGGCCAGATGGTACGACCTACGAGATCACGCATCGTCGGATTCGGCATCCGACCGTGTCTGAAGCGCGTTATACGGGCAGCACTGGTGCAGCCGCCCTTCGAACGCTGCTCAGTAGCTTTGGTTGCAGGCAAGCACTGCCGATACATGACTCGACATGCCAGGTCAAGAATGACATGAGTGACAACGTTGCCGATGCCGCCACGCCCTCGCCGCCGATGCCGCTGGCGATTCTCCGTGCCGAGCCCGACCTCGTCCCCGCGCGAGGAGGGCGCCGGTCGGCGGTTCTCCATCGCCTGCTCGGCCTGGCCGACGCCATAGCCGCCTCAACGGCCGGCGTTCTGGCGGCGGTAGCCACTGGCCTGCCGATCGATGACGCGCTCTTCATGGGCGCGATGGGGGCGCTCCTCGTCCCCATCCTCGCTTTTTGCTGCGGCCTGTACGCCGCCGACGACCTGCGCGCCTGGGCTACGGGCGTGCCGGATCTCAAGCGCATGTCGTTCGCCGCGCTCGCGTTGTCGTGGCCGCTGTACGGCGTCGCGGGGCTCGCCGGCGCGCAGCACCCGGTGAGCCTGACCGTTCTGGGCACCGCGCTCACCTTCGCCCTCGCCACATCGGGCCGCGCTCTTGCCCGAGCTGCTGCCCATCGCTCCGACCGACTGCAGGAGCGCACGGTGATCGTCGGCTCCGGCCTGGTCGCCGGCGAGATCGTCCAGAACCTGCGCCGCCACCGCGGGCTCGGACTGATACCAGTCGGGATCGTGGAGAACGCCGAGGTCCATCGCAGCGTCGACAACCTTCCCCTTCTCGGATCGCTGAACGAGCTGTCGGAGATCCTGCGCCGCGACGAGGTAGACCGCGTCATCATCGCCTTCTCGCGGGCCACGCACGTCCAACTCCTACACGCGATCCGCGCCTGTCGCGACAATAGGGTGCCCGTGCACGTCGTCCCGCGCCTGTTCGAGTTCCTCGATGGAGCGCGGGCGCTGGATCACGTGGGCGGCATGCCGATCCTGTCGCTAGGCGTTCCGCGCCTGAGCGGCATGGCGCAGGCCGCCAAGCGGGGGCTCGACATCCTCGCCTCGGCGGCGGGCCTGCTGCTCTTCCTCCCGCTGTTCGTGATCATCGCCCTTGCGATCAAGCGCGATTCGCCCGGGCCGGTGTTCTTCCGTCAACCCCGGGGCGGACGCGGAAGGACATCCTTCGAGCTTCTCAAATTCCGCTCGATGTCCGAGGACGCCGACGCGCGCAAAGCCGACTTGCTGGACGCCAACGAGATGCCGGGCGGTGTCCTCTTCAAGATCCGCGAGGACCCGCGCGTCACGCGTGTCGGACGCAAGCTGCGGCGCTTCTCGCTCGACGAGCTGCCCCAGCTCTGGAACGTGCTGCGCGGCGACATGAGCCTCGTGGGCCCGCGCCCGCTCGTGATCCCCGAGACAGAATGGCTGGACCAGGTTTGGCAGCTACGGCGCAGCGAGCTTCGCCCCGGCATCACCGGCCCTTGGCAGATCTACGGCCGCTCGGAGATCCCCTTCGAGGACATGGTCCGCTTCGACTATCAGTACGTCGCCGGCTGGTCGCTTGCTCGCGACCTGGAGATCCTGTGCGCCACGGTGCCTGTGGTGCTGGGGGGGCGCGGGGCGTATTGAGCCGGCCTTGCTCGACCCGCAGCGGGCCCCTACCGCTGATCCGCCCGGCGTGGATAGGCAAGGTCGAGCGATTCGGCGAACGTCAACGGGGCCGGACCGCGAAAAACGCTCCGTAGTCGTTCGCTCGGAAAGTCAAGCGGCTTGAAGCGCGCCTCGAAGTGCTCGAGCGTCAGGATGCTCGGCAGCCGGCCGCCGGGGCCGAAGGCCGTGCGGCTCGTCAGTCCAGCGAGTTGCGCGATCGCCCGCCCGAGCCGGTAGGGCACGGGCACGCACCGCCCGTCAGCCCGCGAACGGCGCAGGTACTCGGTCGCGAAGCGCCATGCCGAGACGGTGTCAGGATCGATGACGTTGAGCGTCCTGCCCGCAGCGGCGGGGATATCGACGGCCTGCGCGAAGCGCTCTGCGCAGTTTTCGACGTAGGTGATCGGGAGCGGGCGGCGCGGACCGAGCACGAGCAGCAGCGGCCCCAGCGTTTGGCCGATCCCTGCCAGCGGCTCGCGCCCCGCCGCCCAGATGAAGCCCGGCCGCAAGATCGTCAGCTCCCATCCCTGCTGCTCCGCCGCCCGTCGCGTCAAGCGTTCCTGCCACAGCTTCGCGACTGTGTAGCCGCCCCGACGGTCGAGCGCATCCACGTCCTGCACGGTCGGCGAGTCTTCCGTCAGGCGAGCGTCGACGCTCCCCCAGTCGTAGACGGCGATGCTGCTCGCGAGCACGAACCGTTCGACATCTGAGCCCGCCACGGCTTCCAGCAGCCGCTCCGTTCCGATCACCGTGGCAGCGAACTGCGCGTCCTCGTCGCCGCTGACCGCCGCCGCGAGGTGCACGACGGCGTGCACGCCGTCGAGCGCGCCCGCCAGACCGGCCGGCGCGCGCAGGTCAGCCCGCGCGACCCGCACACCCTCGACGGCCTCGACGGCCTCGATTGCCGCGATGTCCGCGGCCGGGCGCAACAACGCGACCACCTCGTGCCCGCGCCTGTGCAGCGCGCGCACGACATGGCGGCCCAGGAAGCCGCCCGCACCCGTCACGAGCACCCTCATGCGGCCTCGGGGGCATTGATCGTCAGATCGGCGATCAGGTGGTGGACCGCCTCGATGTCGGCGGGCGACACGGGCGGATCCGCGCCCTCGGCAATCGCCGCGTAGGTCCGCTCGATCAGCAACCACAGCCCCTCATAACCGCCCGGCCCTCCCCGGAACTTACGCGCGAGGCTGCCTACCGCAGCGCCGACGGCGGTCCTGCCCTCGCTGAGCCCGTTGATCGTGGGCAGCAAGGGGCGCGGGACGTCACGCAGGCGCTCCACGACAAGCCTCGGCTCGAACAGACCCGCTGTCGCACGTCCCCGCGTGCCGCTCACGCGAACGGAGAAGAGGTCCGGCCGCCCGTTGGCGCTGAAGCTCAGCATCGCCGTGCCGTGCTCCGCGTCAACCAGTCCCCGGAATTCGTCGGCCACGAGCGGACCGGCGCCGTGCCGTCTCCAAACCGCATGCGCGGTGTGGTGCGATGCCACGAAAACGTGCGCGAGCGACGCGAGATGGGGCAGAAAGTCCGCGATCGCCCCTCCCGGCAGTCCGAGGGCCGGATGGGGCAGGTTGCGATCGGCGAATGGGCTGCCCTCCACGAGGATGTCCAGGCACATCGCGACCTCGACGTGCACCACATCACCGAGTTGCCCGGCACGCAGCAGGTCGCGGAGGGCGAGCACCGGGGCGTTGAAGAGGTAGTTGTGATTCTCGACCAGATGGCGGCCGGAATCCGCCGCGAGCTCGAGCAGCCGGCGCACGTCGTCGAGGTCGGCAGCGGCCGGCTTCTCGACGATCACGTGGCTGCCCGCCGCCAGCGCATCGGACGCCAGCGCGTAATGGACGTGCGGAGGGGCCGTGACGTGCACGACGTCGGGAGCCACCTCGGCGAGCATCGCACGGTGGTCGGTGAACCACCGTCGCGCACCGGAGCGCTCGGCTGTCACCTCGGCGGCCACCGGTGAGAGGTCGCAGACCGCGGCCAGCTCCACCCCGGGGAGCGCCCGGATGCAGGCGAGATGATGGCGGGCGATCCTGCCTGCCCCGATGAGCGCCGCCCTCATGACGCTTCACAGTACCGGGGCTAGCTGCCCCTTCCTCAGAAGCCCGCCTTGGTCCAGATCCGCTCGGCGAGATACCCCTTGACCTTGGCGACGTAGTTCTGTGCGTCCGTGTTGTTCCACGGGTACGGCGAGTACCAGGCGCCGATGCTCGCCCATTCCTGTCCGGCGACATAGCCGGAGGTGCACCAGCCGCAGTAGCCGTCGAAGTAGAAGCGGGTGACGGCACCGTAATAGTCGAGGTTGAAGGCGACCGACTTCCAGCGCAGCGGCTCCGTGCCGGCGCCGACGCTGCCGTCGGGGATCCACTTGACCTGCATGACGCCCATCGACTGCAGCACGTCGGTGGTCCCAGGGATGCGGGCGACCGCCGGGTAGAGCAGGTACCAGACGGGATCGACCGTCGCGCGGTCGGCGATCGCGGCATGATTCCACCAGGACTCATGTGCCATCTGCGCGCGGATCCAGTCCTCGGGGATACCCCACTTGTGTGCGGTCCACTGGATCAGGTCGTCGGTGGAAGGGTTGGTCAAGCCGGATCGTCCCGTCACGTACTTCGTGAGCGGGCTGACCTCGAGGTTGGTCTGGCCGTACTGGGTGCGCGCGTTGTGGTAGCCGGCGATCTCGGTGGCGGTCGGCACATACCGGTTCGCCTCCGCGTTCTGCGGGCGGATCTCCGCCACCCGGGTGACGCGGGCGGCCGCCTCGGCATCCGACAGCGGCGTCGATCCCACGGGGGTCCAGGTCGTCCGCGGCTGCGCGCTCGGCTGTGCCGGGGCGGGCGCGGGCACAGGTTCCGGTGCCGGTGCCGGTGCCGGTGCCGGTGTGGGCTCGCCCGTCACGGTCCAGGTTCGGCTCGCCGGCGATGCATCCGTCCGACCTGCGGCCGTGGCGCGCACCCGGAAGGTATGCGACCCGGCCGCGAGGCCCGCGGCGGACCAGGGTGACGTGCACGCGGCATAGGTGGCGCCGTCGAGCGAGCAGGAGAAGCTGGACCGCGACGTGTCTGACGTGAAGGAGAAGGTGGCCGCGGTCGACGTCGTCGTGCTGCCGGTCGCCGGCCCCGCGGTGATCGTCGTGTCCGGCGTGTGCTTCGCTCCCGCAGCCTGGACGCGCACCGTGAGCGCCCGGCAGCGTCGAGCGCGAGCCGCCTTGATGCGCTTGCTCTTGCCCTCCGCGCGGGCGTTGCAGCGGGCCCTGGTCTTCGCCAGCGCCTTGGCCGTCGCTTTCGCGCTGGTGGCTGCTGCAGCGGTGGTGGCCGCGGCGGCAGGCGTCGCGAAGGCCGGCAAGAGCGAGCAGCTCAGCGCGATCACGGCGAGCCGTACGAGAATCGGAAGCCTGGGCATATCCCGTTCGTCGTCAGCCTGCGGGCGATCCGCGGAACTCCGGCGGGAGAACTGGACGTTCGGACGAGCGGGATGGCCTGTGGACGGCAACGTTCGATCGAGCCGATCGTGACGCGATCCTCGACGTTCGAGCTGGATGCCGGCTCCGCCTCTCAACGTTCGGTGCACCTCGCTGGCCTCTACAGCCCCGTTCGCTGCTCCGGCTCCCGCACGCAAGTACGCTCGCTCCCAGTGCCGCTCCACCGCTACTTCATCTGCCTCGGCAACGGCACCCCGCCAATCCCATGGGATCTGGATGACGAGGCACAGCTCGCGCGCTTCGACTGCGTGTACTTCGGGCGCGTGTTTCGCGCCATGGAACGCCACGCCCGGGCAGGCGCCCTCACCGTCTACATGACCTGGGACCTGCGCGAGCTTCCGAGCTATGGCGACGACGTCGTCGCCGTCGTCCTGGGCGACGAGAACTCGCGGATACCGACCTACGTCGGCCGCGTCCGCGCCGTCTTCAAGTGCTACGGGATCCGACCGTTCGCGGGAGCTCACCCACTCCGCGACCGGACTTGGCTGAGCGTCCTCATCTGGCTGCAGGGCGTTCGCCGTCGCGTGCGGCACATTCCTGACGACGTCCGCATGACCCTCCGGCGCCTCAGCCGCCGGTATGTCGCGCCCACCGTGCACATCCCGCTCGGCTACTACAACCAGCTCGACCTCCCGCCGACGCCATTCGCGGAGCGCACAACGAGCGTGTTCTTCGCGGGCAGCCTCGAGAGGCGCCCGCGGTCCCGGCTGTCTCCGCGTCACTGGATCCGCATGCCCAAGCCGCGTGCCCGAGAGGAGATGCTGGCCGCGCTCGGCGCGTTCCGGCGTCGCCGGCCGACGGAGCCGGTCCATGTGCGTCTGACGTCGACGTTCGCCTCGACCACTCGTGCGGACGCCGAGGCCTATTCGCGCGATCTGATGAACACGCGGATCTGCCTGGTGCCGCGCGGCGCCTCGGCAGAGACGTTTCGCTTCTTCGAGGCGCTGCGCTACGGCTGCGTGGTCGTCTGCGAACGGCTGCCCCCGACGCCGTTCTACGCGGGCTCGCCCGCCGTTGTGATCGACCGCTGGAGCGGTCTACCAGACGTGCTCACGCGGCTCCTCGACGACCGCGCCGGACTGCAGGCGCGCCATGAGCGCTCGCTCGAGTGGTGGCACGAGCGCTGCTCGGAGGAGGTCGTGGGCGCGATCATGGCGGCGCGCATCGATGCCGCGCTCGGCTGAATGGCGACGCGGCCTGGCATCTACCCTGTCCGAGGATGACGCTCGCCCTCCCCGCCCGCCCGACCCTCTGGTTGGTGCTCGTGGCAGCAGTCGCCGTCGCGATGGGCGCCGTCGTCGCCGTGGCGCCCCTGATCGCGGTCGCGGCCGTCGCCGGATGCGCCGTGCTGGCACTGGCGTTCGTGGCGCCCGTGTTTCACCTCAGCCTGCTGCTGGCGGTCACGCTGATCGTCCCGTTCGAGATTCTCAACGCCTATAGCTTCGGCGGGTCGAACTCCGCGGGTTTGCTGATCTCCGACGTGCTGCTGCTGACGGGCCTGCTTCGCGCTGGACTCGTGCTCACCAGAGCGGACCTCGACCGCCGGCTACTGCTCTGCGGCCTGCTCGTCGGGGTCCTGGTCGCGGTCTGGACGTTGCAGAGCGTGCGCGGCGTCCTGGCCGGCGCTTCGGTCAGTGACACGGGTTTCGAGTTGCGCGGACTGCTGGGCTGGAGCACGCTGATCATTGCGATGCCGATCGTGGCGGATCCGCGGGCGAGGGCTCGGCTGCTCGCGGGCTTCGTCGTGTCCGGCCTGCTGCTGGGACTGTGGGGCCTCGTCCAGTACTTCGGCAATATCCCCTTCGACGGCGTCGGGCACTATGGCGTGCGCGAGAGCGTCGCCTTCACGAGCGGCGCCCGGCAGATCCAGGGCGGGCTCTTCGGCTTCCCCGTGGCATGCCTGCTGGCCTTGGCGGCGCTCGCTTCGGGCGCGAAGTTGAGCGGACGCATGCGCATGCTGCTCATCGCTGTGGCCGTCGCGAACGGCCTGTCGTTGCTCTTCACGTTCCAGCGTACGTTCTGGCTGGCGACGGCCGCAGGTTTCTGCCTGCTGATCCTGCGGGGCGCATCGACCCAGCGCGTGAAGTCAGTGATGGTCCTCGCGGCAGTGTGTACCGTCGGCGTCCCGCTGCTGGCGGTGGCAAGCCCGAACGTGCTGGGAGACGCGAAGACTCGTCTGCTGTCCGTCAGCCGCTACGCGAGCGACAACTCGCTGCGCGCGCGGGTGGTCGAGTCCCGGGAGGCAATCATCAAGATCGAGGAGCGTCCCTTCGTCGGCTGGGGGCTCGGGGACGAGGTGCGCTGGGGGATGCCGTGGCTCGACGTTCTGCCGAAGGATCAGGCATTCCTGCACAACGGCTACCTCTGGACGGCATGGAAGCTCGGCCTACCCGCGACCGCGCTGCTGATCGCGCTGATCCTCTGGGCGATGCTCGCGCGCGGACCGAGGGGCATGGACCCGCTCGACGCCGGTATCCGCCACGGTGCGCAGGCGACGCTGCTCGCCATGCTCGCGATCGGGCTCACCTTCCCCACCTTCAGAGTCCTCGTCGTCACCCCCACGCTGGGGGTCCTGCTCGCCTTCTGCCTCATGTCCAGGCACACCACCAAGGCCACAGATGCGGCACCCTGACCGGTCGTGCGGCCTATGGCGCGCTGTCCCCGCGCGGCAACCCGGCCAGACCCGCGCGGCCGTGCGGCGATGCCGCCACGAAATTGGAATAGGCGAAGTACTCGCGACTTCGCTCGTAGTCGATCGGGTGCAGCCCATCGTGCTTGAGCAGGGAGACTTCGTAGCCGTGGCGCCTGAGCAGCGCAAGCGCCTCTCCGAGTGTGCTGTGCTCGAACATCCACGGACGGTTGTATTCGAACTGGACGACCGCGATCGCCTGTGCCGCCAGCAACCGCGCGGCCCCGCGCAGCACGTGCAGGTCATAGCCCTCGGCGTCGATCTTGAGCAGGTCGACGTGGCCGACACCGTGGGCCGCGAGGGCCTCGTCGAGCGTGGTGACCGCGACCTCGCGCGCGATCGCATTCTCGGGCGCCTCGCGGAACACGAGCGAGGACTCCTCCCCGGCAGCGGGCTCTTCGTAGAAGGTCGTGCACCCAGAACTGTCCGCCACGGCGGCCGGAACCACCTGCACGCGCGAGTCGCCTGCGAACCGCGCCTGCAGTCGCGCCAGGGCCGCGTGTGCGGGTTCGAACAGAAGTGCCCGTGCGTCCGGGCCGGCGCGATCGAGAATTTCCGCGCTCCAATCGCCGACGTTGGCACCGACGTCGACGATGACGCGGCAGCGCGGGCCATAGGCGTCGATCAGTCGGCGCTCGCCATTGTGCGCCGGGTCCAGACCGTCTGCGAGGCTGCTGGCGACGACCACCTGGGCGAGGTTGCGCAAGCCGATCGACACTCGCACGGCGAGCGGGTGGCGGCTGAGGCGCCGCGCGCCCGCCAGTCCTGCCGCCTTGAGTGCGCCCTTCAGCATGGTCGGACACGGTACGAAATGCGGCTATCGGTTGCCTGACGGACCGGACATCGAGGTCCCGCCTCACGAGGCTTTGCTGGAGGGGCCGCCGGAGACAACCGCGCCGGTCTCAGCCGCAGCCGACGTCCGCCGCAGGGCGGTCGCAGGCGCGCTGCTCCTCGGCGTGCGTGGCATCGGCGTCCGACTGCTCGGGCTTGCCGGCAACGTGGTGCTCGCCAGGCTGCTCGTGCCGTCGGACTTCGGAACCGTGGCGCTGGCGCTGTCGTTGCTGGCCTTCGGCACGCTGATGTTCGACGGTGGGCTCGGCGCGAGCCTGATCCGACGTACGGAGGATCCCAGCCGCGAGGATCTGCGCAACGTCCTTGCCCTGCAACTCGCCGGATCGGTGCTGTTGACGGCGTCGGTGGCGACAGCCGGGCTGTTGATCGGCGACGCTGGAACGATCGCAGCAGTCATGATGCTGGCGCTGCCTTTCGTCGCGCTCCGCGGCCCCGGTCTCATCATGCTCGAGCGCAAGCTCTCCTTCGGACCCGTCGCGGCCGTGGAGATCGGAGAGGTCCTTGCGTACTACGGCTGGGCGGTGCTGACCGTGGCGCTCGGCGCCGGGGTGTGGGGGCTTGCGAGCGCCTCGATCGTCAAGGCGCTGACCGGCACGACCCTGCTGCTGCGCCTCGCGCCGGGCTCGCTGATGGCGCCCGCCGTCTCGCTGCGGCGGATCCGCGCGCTGCTGAGCTTCGGAGCACGGGTTCAGGGCGTGGAGGTCATGCGGGCGCTGCGCGACCAGGGCGTCACCATCGGGACCTTCGTCATCGCAGGCGCGACCACCCTCGGCCTGTGGGCGCTCGCCATGCGGGTGCTGCAGATTCCGCTGCTGCTCTTCGAGTCGCTCTGGCGCGTGTCGTTTCCGGCGATGTCGCAGCTGCTGGCAGTTGGAGAGGATCCGCGCGCGCTGATGGAGCGTTCGGTGGCCATCATCGCCGCCGCGACCGGGCTGATCGCCACCGTGCTGATCTGTTCTGCTCCCGCGCTGGTTCCGGGCCTGTTCGGCGCCGCCTGGACCGACGCGACCGCAGCCATCGCGATCGCCTGCGTCGGGCTGCAGATCAACGGGCCCTTATCCGCGGTCGCATCGGGGTTCCTGCTCGCCTCCGACGAAGCCGGGACGGTGCTGCGCAGCGCCGCGGCGCAGGCGGTCGTGTGGGTGGCGGTGTCCTTACCGCTGCTGCCGCTGCTGGGCGTGACGGCGCTCGGAGTGGGCTATGCCGCGATGGCGGTGGTGGAGGCGGCCATTCTCGCGCGAGGGGCTCGGCGCAAGGCCGGCGCGCGGCTCGTCCGTCCTCTTGCCGGACCGCTGGTCATCGTCGTCGCGACCTCGGCGGCGGGCTGGTCGCTGATCTCGCGAATGGAGCCCGATCTGCTCGCCGCCCTCGCCGGGGCGCTGCTGGGCGCGGTGTCCTACGTGGGCGCGCTAGCACTGCTGCGGCGCCGGCTGCTGCTCGACGTGATCGGGCTGGGCCGCCGTGCCGTCAACAGGCGGAGGGCGGCGTGACCTCCGTCTCCCCGCGCCGTCGCGCGGAAGCGGCGCTGTCGCTCGCCGCGGCGGCCGACGCCATCGCGGTGACTTACCTGCTGGCCATCACGGCGGCGGCTGCTACGGCGAGGCGCCGCCAGGTCGTCGATTTGGACCCGCCGCGGCTGCGCGTCGTCGTGCTCGTCCCCGCGCACGACGAGCAGACGGCACTGCCCGCCACGCTGCGCTCCCTGGCCGCGCTGGACTACCCACCGCAGCTGCTGCGGATCGTCGTGATCGCAGACAACTGCACGGACGCGACCGCCAACCTTGCCCGCGATCACGGCGTCGAGGTGCTCGAGCGACACGGAGATCCCCGTGGCAAGGGGGCCGCGCTGGCGTGGGCGCTTGCGCGGCTCGCGCAGAGCGACGCCGATCACGACGCCGTCCTGTTCGTCGATGCCGACTGCGCCGCCTCGCCCAACCTCGTGCTCGCCCTCGAGCGCCGACTGTGGCGCGGAGCCGGCGCGGCGCAGGCCAGCTACGTCGTGGCGAACCCGGCTGAGTCGTGGTCCTCGGCGCTGCGGTTCGCTGGCTTCGCGCTCATCAACACCGTGAGGCCGGCGGGCAAGGACGCGCTGCGCCTGTCCAGCGGTATCCTCGGCAGCGGCTTCGCGGTCTCCCGCGACGTGCTCGAGCGCGTGGGGTGGAACGCTTTCTCGCTCACGGAGGACACGGAGTTCCATCTGCGGCTGCTGGAGGCCGGAATCCGCGTCCACTTCGCCCAGGAAGCATCGGTGAGCTCTTCGATGCCCACCTCCTTGAGCGCCTCGCGAACCCAGCACGCACGCTGGGAGAGCGGCAAGCTCGAGATGATGGCGCACTGGGCGCCGCGGCTGTTCCTCGAAGGCGTACGCCGGCGTGACGCGCGTCTGCTACACGCCGCGCTCGAAGGTCTGGTCCCTCCGCAGTCGGCGCTGGCCGCCTCCGGTCTCGCTTTCACAATCGCCGGCGCAACGCTGCGCTCACGACGCGTCACGGCGCTGGCGGCCGGCGGGCTCGCCGGGCAGGTCGTCCACGTGCTCGTCGGTCTCTGGCTCGTGCGCGCGCCGGCCGTCGTGTATCGGGCGCTCGTCTTCGCGCCCGTGCTGGTGGGCTGGAAGCTCGCGCTCTACCTGCGGGTGGCGTTCCAGCGCGCGCCAAAGCGCTGGGAGCGCACCGCGCGGTGAGTGCGCCACCGCCGATCATCTTCGCCTCGCGCGTGCTGCAGTTTCCGGCCGTGACCGGTGCTCAACTACGCACCCAGCGCCTGCTGGCAGGCCTGTGCGACGTCTTCGAGGTGTCGATCGTGACGTACGCGCACCATCCCGACAGCGACGAAGGCGCCACGAGCGCTCCCGACCTACGCCGCGAGTTTCCGCAGGCACACGTCGTCAGCGTTTCCGGGCTCAGCGAACACAAACGCCTGCTGCAGCTGCGCAGCGCGCTCGGTCCACGCTCGTGGTCACACGGCCGCTACCGCAGGCGGCGCTTCCGGGTAGCGCTCGCGGCCGAAGCCGCGCGCACCGGCGCCCGGCTGATCCACTTCGACGACGCCGGCACGGCGCTCAACGGCCCCATCGCGGGCGTCGTGAACGCGGTCGCGCCCCACAACGTCGAGTACCGGGTCGCGGGTGAGGTGGCCGCGCGCGAGACGGGCACGCGCCGGCTATTCGCCGAGATCGATCATCGCAAGCTTCGCCGCGAGGAGCCGGCATTGTGGCGCCGCATGGACGCCTGCGTCGCGATCTCCGACGTCGAGGCCGCCATCATGCGGGCAGCCGGCGCGCGCCACGTCCTCTTGGCGCCCAACGGAACCGATCCCGTCGCCCGGCTGCCACTCGCCCGGCGCGCCACGGGCGATCCGGTCCGCCTGCTCTTCGTCGGCACCGGCAGCTTTCAGCCCAACAAGCACGGGCTCGGGTGGTTCGTCGATGAAGTCCTGCCGCGCCTGCGAGCGCACCACGTGCCGTTCACCGTCGACATCGTGGGCACGCCGCCGGCGCGGGCGCGATCTGCTCCCGAAGTGGTCTACCACGGCCGCGTCCCGGCGCTTGAGCCGTATTACAGCAGCGCTCACGTGGCGGTCATCCCCGTACACTTCGGCGGCGGCACCCGGCTGAAGACGATCGAGGCAATGGCTTACGGAGTGCCGGTCGTCGCCACGCGCATCGGCGCCGAGGGCCTGCCGATCGAATCCGGCCGCCACTATCTGCAAGCCGACGATCCCGAAGATTTTGCCGCGGCGATCGCCAGCCTCGCCCATCGTCAGAGCGAGCCCGGAGACGAGCTCGAGCGGCTCGTCGCCGCCGCGCGAGCGAGCGCCGAGACACTGTTCTGGTCGCGCATCGCGACCCAGCTGTGCGCTGACTATGGTGAGCTGGTCGACGCGGTCGGTTCGAGCCGTGCGGGGCGCCGGCGCAGCGATCGCCAGCGGCGGTAGTCCGCGGCGGACACAGGGCCGCGCTCGCAACGATGCGCCGCGATGTAGCGCAGCGCTGCCAGCAGCCCTCGTACTCCGGCGGCCGGCTCGCGCAGCCGGATCCCGAACCACAGCGAATGGGCGGCCACGGCCAGGGAGCGCGACACGCACTGCGGGAACGGCACGTAGAGCCACGTGAAGAGCATGTGGTTGCGACAGAAGTAGCGAACTCCACGCGCCACGTTGCGGTTGAGCGACTCCTCGTGGAGCATCGGGGCCGCGCGGCCGAGTCGCACCACGTAGCCCGCGCGCATGAGCCGAATGCAGAAGTCGGGCTCCTCGAAGAAGTGCTCGAGTTCCTCGCGGTAGCCGCCGAGCGCGAGGAAGACGTCGCGCCGGACGGCGTGCGCGGTGCCAATGTAGGCGTTTGTGATCCAAACCCCGTTCTCGCTCGGCGGACGCTGCAGCACCTCGGGCCCGCGCGCAGTGTGGATCAACGGCATCGCCACGGCGCCGATGCGCGAGTCGCTGAACTCCGCCACGGTCGTCGCCACAGCGTCGGTGGACGAGAAGCGGGCGTCGTCGTCGAGCGAGATGATGATGTTCGTCCGCGCCAACTCGGCCGCCTTGTTGCGCAGGGCGATATAGCCGCTGCGTTGCGAGCGTACGAGGCGCACGCCCGGGAACGCCGTCTGAACCATCTCCGGGCTTCCGTCGAGCGAGCCGTCGTCCATGACGATCACCTCGGGAGCGCCATGCTGGGTCGTCGCAGATGCCAGCGCCGCACGCAGGAGATCCTTGCGGTTGTACGTGACGACGACCACTGTGGCGGAAGCCTCGCTGGCGGCACCATCAACCATCCGCAGGATCGTAGTCCGCCGTCGCGCCGGCGATGCGGGGTCGCCCCCGGACCGGCGAACCGCGACAATCCCCGACATGTCCGCCCGACGCTCTCATCTTCGCACGCTCTTACGGGCCGCCTACGTCGCCGTCAACCGGATCCTGGGCACCGCCGGCCTGCGCGTCATCAAGCTGAACACGGCCGTCGACCTGACGGATTCGCTCGCCAACGTGCGCGCCCTGGGAGTCGTGCCGGACTGTGTGTTCGACATCGGGGTCGCGGCCGGCACCCCCGAGCTTTATGCCGCGTTCCCCGACGCGCGGTATCACCTGATCGACCCCCTGCCGGCCTCCCTACCTCATATGCGCCGTTGGGCGGCGAAGCTGGACGCCGACATCATCCCATCGGCGTTGGGAGCGCAGGCTGGCGAAGCTACGCTTGAGATCCGTGAAGACCTCGGCGGCTCGACGCTCTATGAGGACATCGCCGGCGACCGCACGGCGCCCAGGGTGACCGTTCAGATGAGGCGCTTCGACGAGATGTTTGGCCCCGATGACCTGCGGGGCACGACGCTCGTGAAGATCGACGTTCAGGGCGCAGAGCTCGACGTGCTGCGTGGCATGGGAACGCTCGTCTCGGGCGTCGACCTGTTCGTTGTCGAGGTGAGCCTGCTCGTCGCCTGGCACGACGCACCACATATGGACGAGGTGATCGCGCACCTCAAAGGTCACGGATTCGTCATCTACGACATCTGCGGCATCCTGAGGCGGCCGAGGGACAACGCGCTGGCGCAACTCGACCTCATGCTCTGCAAGGCGTCGAGTCCGCTCGTGGCCGAACAGCAGTGGACATGAGCGTGCCGCGACAGAGCGACACCGGAGCCGACGCCGCGGCCCGCGTCTGCGCCGTCCGCCAGTTCCCGTACGACACGCATCTCGGGCGCGAGGTCACCGCCCTCGTCGCCGCCGGCCACGCGGTCGAGGTCGTCTGCATGCGGCGCCGCGGCGAGCCCTGGCGCGAGCGGCGAGGCCGGGTCACGATCTGGCGCGTACCGCTCGAGCACCGGCGCGGAGGCGCCGGGCGCTACGTCTTCGAGCACGCGGCGTTCGTGTCGCTGGCCGCGGTGGTGGTCGCGTTGCGCCACCTCCGCGGCCGCTTCGACCTCGTGCAGGTCAACTCGCCCCCGGACTCCGTCGTCCTCGCCGCCGTCGTGCCGAAACTCTGCAGGGTCCCGCTGTTGCTCGACCTCGTCGAGTGCACCCCGGAGTTCTTCGCGACGCGCTTCGGTACCAGCGGCCGCCATCCGCTCGTGCGGCTGCTGGGACGCATCGAGCAGCTCGCGATCCGCTTCGCCGACGGCGCGATCACCGGCACGGCGCAGATGCGCGAGCGCTTCGTCGAGCGCGGCGCGGACACCGCGAAGATCACCGTCGTACTCAACGCATCCGACGAGTCGGTCTTCCGCCCGCCAGCGCAGGCTCCCGCCACGCGCGACGAATCGTTCACGCTCATCTCGCACGGGACAATCGAGCCCCGCTACGGCCTCGACACGATCATCCGGGCGGTCGCGCGGCTACGCGACCACCTCCCCGACGTGCGCCTGGAGATCTACGGCGAGGGCTCCGACCGCGAGCCGCTCCGGCAACTCGCAGCAGAGCTCGAGGTGAGCGACCGCGTGAGCTTGAGCGACGGCCTCGTGCCGATCGACGAACTCGTCGCGGCGATCGCCAGCGCCGACGTCGGCGTCGTGGCGGTCAAGCGCGATCCGTTCCGTGACCTGACGCACACGAACAAGATGTTCGACTTCGTCGCCATGCGCCGCCCGGTCATCGCCTCGTGGACGCGCTCGGTGGCCGACCTCTTCGACGACGCCGCGATGGCGTTCTTCCGCTCCGACGACCCCGAGGATCTCGCGCGGGTCATCGCCGAGCTGCACGGCGACCCCGAACGCCGCGCGCGCATGGTGGAGCGCGCGTCCGAGCTTCACGAGCGATACCGCGGCCGGCGCCAGCGCGAGATCTATCTCGAGGTGGCGCATCGGCTGCTCGCCGGCGCCGGGGCGAACTGATATGGAGAGTCGTTTGTCAACTTGGGCAGCTTGAGTTGGCGCATTGGCGCTCCTGGGGTTTGGGCTGTGTGGTCGGCTGGGCGGGTGGCGGTCCGGCGTGCTTGTGCGCGACGCG
>Ga0136633_1001029_pt1 | contig 20781 bp, 17 predicted proteins | sample AntDrymeUQ832206_2_FD_105494 | JGI IMG/M metagenome (GOLD analysis project Ga0136633, IMG submission 105494) | Polar desert sand microbial communities from Dry Valleys, Antarctica - metaG UQ83 (22.06) | ecosystem: Environmental > Terrestrial > Soil > Desert | place: Antarctica: Dry Valley...
GTGATGCTGGGCGGCGGGCGTGGGGAGGGTGGCGGTGACTTCCAGGGTGAAGGCGCGGGCCGGAGCCGTGCACCGGCAGCTGCAGGCGCCAAATCAGGACCTGCGAGCGGTGGCGGCGCCAATTTCGAGGACTTTCCGGGGGCACTCGAGGACGCGGACGACGATCTCCCGTTCTAGTTCACTAAAAAAAGAGAGGCGGTCCTGAGGGCCGCCTCTCTTTTTATCTCGAGGCATGAGGCTGTGATCTGGCTACTGGGCAGTTACGGGGGATCCAGGTCTCGAGTGAACTCATCACTGTCTACTCAACACTTGGATCCCCTCAGCTCCCAGGCCGGACCCTCAGTTCAAGACTTGGATCCCCTCAGCCCAGGGGCCCGACCTTAAGCCCTTCGTATGCCCCTGGCTGTGACGTTCGCCCTGTTTCCCCAGTCAAGTTGGTTGACCCGCCCTATGCGGAGTCCTTCCCATCCGTCAAGCTACGGGAGCACGTGTGACTGGTAATTTTTCCGCAATCTCGATGACCGCGGCGCGCACCGCCATTCTCGGGGCCGCTCTCGGCCTGTCTCTCGCCACGGCGCGAACAGCGCCCGCGCAGGTCATCACCGTTCCCGATACTGTAACGACCGATTCGATCGTTGCCAGAGCTGACACCGCCAAGGAAGTAACCCATACGGTAAAGAAGGGCGATACGCTCTGGGATCTCGCCCAGTACTACCTGAAGGATCCGTTCCGCTGGCCGGAGATCTTTCGCCGCAATACCGATGTCGTCGAGAACCCCCACTGGATTTACCCCGGCGAGATCATTCGCATCTGGGGCGACGAAGTCAGGACGGACGCGCTTGCACGCGCTGACAGCGCAGGCAACGTCGTCGCACATATCGTCACCCGTCCGGCTCCAGTGGTCACCCAGTCCGATGCGCCCGAGCTAACCGTCTTCGCCTCGCCGCTGAGTCGCGCCGCGGCAGAGATGGGAGCGCAGGTCACCAATCGCTCACGCAACTCCGGCGTCCGTCGCGGAGAAGTGGAAGCTGCTCCCTACGTCGAGCGTCGGGGTGGACCGGCCGGTGCCGGCAGGCTCGTCGCCAGCGTCGACAGACTCGGAATCCAGTCCACGAGCGTCGAAGCGCGCTTTCAGCTGAACGACAGGCTCTACATCCAGCTCCCCCGCGGTTTTGTCGCACGCGCCGGTGACCGATACCTCACCTATGTGATGGGCGATCAGCTGCCCGACGTCGGACAGGTCCTCGTTCCCACCGGCATCGTCCGTGTAGAGGAAGTCACGCCTGGTCAGCCGACACAGGCGCGCGTCATACGACAGTTCGCCGAGATCCGGCTCCAGCAGGGGGTGATCCCGTTCTCCGATGCGGTTCTTCCTCCGGTGGGAACCACTCCGATCGCCGGCGGCTCATCGGGCAAGGTGCTCTATCTCCACAATCAGCCGGTTCTTCCGTCCATCGGTCATTACGTGGTGATTTCGCCAGGCTCACGCACGGGCGTTCAGGTCGGGGATGAATTCACCTTCATCGATTCGGCGATAGGCCGGCGTGATGATGCTGCCGCTCCACCGGTCAATGCGGGCGTCGCTCAGGTGGTTCGCGTGACTCCGTTAGCGGCGACCGCCATCATAATCAGCCAGACCCAGCCGACGATCCGGGAAGGCATGACCGTTCGGCTGACCGGGAAATTGCGCTAGCACCATTCCCCGGCACCGACCGATCTGAGAAGGGCGCGGTAAGCGGTTAAATTAGGGCGATCACATGATAGCGATTGCCCACTTCATAGCGGTCACCATGTACCTGGGAGCGGCAGCCGTTGCCGCGCTCCCATTCGCGCGTCGCGTAAAGGCCCCGGTTACCGGCGTCGTGATCGCGCTCCTGGCGGGTATTGCCGCACACTCCGCCGCTCTCGTCGGACTCAGCCGGGATACGGGAGCGGCCTCGCTCACGGGCCTTGGCCCCGCTCTGTCTTTCGCGGGCCTGGTGCTGGCCGTCGCGCTCGTCATCGTCGAGATCCTCGCGCGAGAGGTGAGTCTGGCACTTGTTGCCGCCCCCCTGACCGCTCTGGTGACGATGGCGGGCAATCTGACGGGGATGCAGCCCTTCCTCGAGCCACAGGGCGCGCGCGCCGTATGGCTCACGCTTCATATCGTTCTGAGCTTTGCCGGAATGGCCGCCTATGCGACGGCGGCAGCCGCTGGCACCATGTACCTCGTCGCCCGAAGGGAGCTCAAGTCGGGCCATTTCGGACCGATCTATCGGTTCTTTCCGCCACTCGAGACGCTGGACCGGGTCAATCATTTCGCGGCTCTCGCCGGATTTCTCGGGCTGACTCTCGGGCTCGCTCTCGCGGCGGGGTATTCCGTTCAGTATCGCGCGCTCGTGCTTCCGCAAATCATCTGGGGGATGAGCGCCTGGGCGGGCGTGGGGGTGCTGGCCTTCGGGCGGCTTCATCGTGGCTGGCAGGCGCGGAGGGCGGCGATGTTGTCCGCCGTCAGCTTTGCCAGCGTCATCGCGCTCTATCTGGTCTTCAGGTTTGCAGTCAGCGACGGCGGCCGGTTCCTGTGAGCGCTTTTCCGATCGCTCTCAATGGTCCGCGGGTCCGCGCGCTGGTAGTCGGCGGCGGATCGGTTGGCACGAGGAAAGCGCTGGCCCTGCTCGAGGCCGGCGCCAGCGTCCGGGTGGTCGCTCCCGAGGTCAGCGCCGCCCTCACCAGAGTCGAAGCCGAGAACCGGCTGGCAGTACTCCGAGCGGCGTACGGACCCGATGTGCTTGGTGATGCGACTCTCGTGATCGCCGCTACGAGCTCGCGGGACGTGAATTCACTCGTCGCCGCGGATGCGCGCGCGCGGGGAATGCTCGTCAACGTGGCCGACGCGCCGGATGAGGGAGATTTCCACAGCATGGCGGTTCATCGCAGGGGAGATCTCACCATTGCTGTCTCGACCGGCGGAGTTCCCGGCGCCGCGGCGCGGATCCGCGATACGCTCGCGCGCCGGTTCGATGAGCGATACGAGAGCGCGCTTGCCGCTCTGCATCGCATGCGCTCGCGCCTGCGGGCGGGTGACGGAAATGCGTGGCAGCGTGCCGCGGACGAGCTGATCGGCGAAGATTTCTGTGAGTCGGTCGAAGCAGGCGATATCCCCGGGAAAGTCGCGGCATGGCGATGATCGTCATCGGGGTCAATCACACTACCGCTTCGATCGAGATCCGGGAGAAGCTCGCGTTCAGACCATCCGAGACCCTTCCCGAACTGGCGCGCCTGCGCGCTGATGGCGTCGCCCGCGAAAGCGTCGTGCTCTCCACCTGCAACCGCACCGAGCTCTATCTGGTCGAACAGAATGGCGATGCGTTCCACCACACTTGTGCGGTCCTGTCCGCCCGCCTCGGGCGGGATGTCGCTCCGTTCGTGTACGTGCACCGCGACCGGGAAGCGGTCGCGCACTTGTTCGCGGTGGCGGCAGGCCTCGACTCGATGGTGCTCGGGGAAGCTCAGATTCACGGCCAGGTCAAAGCAGCGTGGGAGCAGTGCCGGACCGAGTCGGGTCCGCTGCTCAACAGAATGTTTCAGAGCGCGCTGCTGGCTGCTTCGCGCGCACGCACCGAGACCGGAATCGGACGTGGCGCCGCCTCGGTCAGCTCCGCGGCAGTCCAGGTCGCCAAGAAAATCTTTGGCGGCCTCGCCGGCAGGAGAGCGATGATATTGGGCGCCGGAGATGCAGCCGAGCTTGCGCTGAGCTGTTTGCTGAGTGAAGGGGTAAGAGTTGCGATCGTCGCCAACCGCACTTACGAAAGGGCGCAGGCGCTGGCGGAGCGGCACGGCGCGACCGCAATGCACTACGAGCACTGCTGGGAATCGCTTCGGGACGTCGACGTTCTGCTCTGCTCCACGGCTTCGCCGGTACCGGTGGTGACGCTCGAGCGGGTGCGAGAGAACGCGGAGGCCCGCGGTGGTCGTCCGCTCTGCATACTGGACATCGCGCTGCCGCGCGACGTGGAGCCGGCGGTGGGCGAGCTGGACAACGTTTTTCTGTATGATCTCGATGACCTTAAGTCCGCCGCCGCGGCGAATCTCGAGCGGCGTGAGGAAGACGTGCCGGCGGCGCGGCGCATCATAGCCGAAGAGGTCGGCAAATACTGGGAATGGGTGGCTGGGCTTGCCGCCGTGCCGGTAGTTCGCGGATTCAGGGAAGAGATGGACAGATTGAGAAGCGCGGAGCTCGCCGCGGCGATGCGCCGGCTCGGTGAGATTTCGCCGGAGCAGGCCGAAGTCGTTGAACATTTTTCCAGGAGTCTGATGAACAAGTTTCTGCACGCGCCAAGTGTGCGGCTGAGAGCCGCGGCCGCCAACGGCCGCGGCCTCGGCGTGGTCGATGCCGCGCGGTATCTCTTTGCCCTCGAAGGAAAGCTCGCGGACGTTCCCCCGGCGGAGAAGGACCCGAAGAATGACTAAGAAGGTGCTGATCACCGGCGGCGCGGGGTTCATCGGCTCACACACCGCGGATCTTTTTCTGGCCGAGGGCTGGGAAGTCAGCGTGGTGGACGACCTGTCTTCGGGCAGGCGCGAGAATCTCCCCGAGAAGGCGCGGTTTCATCAGCTGAGCATCACCTTGCCGGAGTTCGGGAAAATCGTGCGGGACGGCAGGTTCGACGTCGTCGCGCACCTTGCCGCGCAAATGGATGTCCGAAAGAGTGTCGACGATCCGCTCTTCGACGCGACGAGCAACGTGCTCGGCACGCTCAACCTGATGGAAGGCATTCGCGCCAGCGGTTCGAAGACCCTTGTCGTCTTCGCCTCGACCGGCGGCGCGCTGTACGGCGATTCAGGCAGGCCGCCGAATCATGAGACGACACCAAAGGATCCGGAATCGCCATATGCGGTGTCCAAGCTGACCGCCGAATACTATCTGGCCTATTACGGACGCGTGCATGGGGCGGAAGCCGCGGCGCTGCGTTTTGGAAATGTGTACGGCCCCCGACAGGACCCGCACGGCGAGGCGGGAGTGGTCGCGATATTCTGCGGGCGCATTCTCCGCGGCGAGAACCTCACCATCTTCGGTGATGGGTTGCAGACCCGCGACTACGTGTATGTCGGTGATGTCGCCCGGGCGATCTTCATGGCGGCGACGAAGCCGCTTCCCGTGAAGGGAGGCGTCGATGCCCGGGCGTTCAACATCGGCACTGGCCGCGGGACGAGCGTCGTGGAGCTGGCGAGGCTCCTCCAGACCGCTGCCGGCAGCCACGTCGCTGTCGGATTCGGTCCTTCCCGCGCTGGCGAGGTCCAGGATTCGTTCCTGGCTTGCGCAAAAGCACACGAGCTGCTTGGGTGGAAACCGGAGGTCACGCTGCCTGAAGGGCTGAGGAAAACGTACGACTGGTTCGCGCAAAACCTTCGCGGGGCCGCGGCTTGATCCTGCGCCTCATGCTCGCACAGGTGACGGAGGCAATTCCAACATCGCCCGCCGAGCTTGTCACGGCGTCGTCAGGTGCGACGAAGATCGTCCTGATCTCGCTCGCTGCGCTGTCTCTGGTCAGCTGGTGGATCATTTTCGCGAAGTGGTGGGAGCTTCGGAAAGCTTCACGGATTACGCGTTCTTTCGCTCACGATTTCGCGGGCGCTCACACCGTGGAGGGTGCTGCTCAGATGGCTCGGAGCAGCAGTGGTCCGCCCGCGACCATCATGGAGCGCGCGATGCGGTTCATCGAGGAGACCAAACCGGCGCTCTCGGGCACCGCCGAACGAACCGCCAGGTTCAGCGGGTCTCAGGTGGAGGCGTTGCGTCTGGTGCTCGATTCCGAAACGACCTCCGAGCGGGACCGGCTTAGTCGATGGGTGCCTTCGCTGGCGACGATCGGCTCCGTCAGTCCGCTGATCGGGCTCCTCGGCACCGTACTCGGCGTCATCGACGCGTTCATCGGCATCGCGGCGAAGGGCTCGGGAAACATAGGCGCCGTCGCGCCCGGAGTAGCGGAGGCTCTAATCGCCACCGCTGCGGCGCTGAGCGTCGCTATTCCGGCTGTCTTCGCGTACAACATCTTCGCGTCGCGGCTCAACAAGATCGAAGGGGAGCTGGAGAGCTTCGGCTCGGAGCTGATCGCGCTGCTCGTTCGCGAGGGGAAGATCTGATGGCGCGCCGCGGCCGCGGCCGGGACCGGCTGGTGCTGAACGCCGAGATCAACGTGGTCAGCCTCATCGACGTGATGATGCTGCTGATGATCATCTTCATGATCACCGCGCCGATGATGCAGGGGGGGGTGGACATCTCGCTTCCCCAGGCGCAGGCGCGGCCCCTCGAGTCGAAGAGCGGCCTTACGGTGACGATCGACAGGGCGGGGACCATCTTCGTCGACGAGGCGCGGCTGTCGCCCGCCGAGTTCAGCTCCAGCTTCAAGGCACTCGCGCAGCGGCGCGGGCCGGGAGGGATCTATCTCCGGGCGGATGACCGGGTCCCATACGGCTCGGTGGTGAAGGTGCTTGCAATCATGCGTGCGAGCGGCGTCGGCGACGTTGGGCTCGTGGCGGAGCCGACAGAGCCAAGGTGATCGCGCGCCGGGCCACCGAGCCGCGCCATCTCGGACCGTTCGCGCTGTCCGCGGTTCTGCACGCAGCGCTCGGAATGCTTGCATTTCAGTCGCTCAAGCAGCCGAAGCCAATTGCGCTGCCGCCGATGTATCGGGTGAACATCGTCGCCGCACCTGCCGGCGAGCGCGCCATCGGCGAGGTCAGGAGCGAGACATCGAAACCCGCGGCCCCTGTTACCCAGCCGAGCACGCCACAGTCATCGGTCAAGGAAATGCCGCTGCCGGCGGCGAAGCCGTCACGCAAGCCGCCGGTTGGTGCAACACCGGCCGAAGCGAAGCCCGCTCCGGCTACGAAGGGGACGACTGTCACTCCAACGGAGCCGAAAGCGGCGGCGCTGCCGGAGACCGATGCTCCGAAGGCGGGCGGAGGTCCGGTCGGCGGCAAGGGAACCGATGTCGCCACCGTTCGCAGCGACGGAATCGAATTCCCGTTTCCAGGGTATCTCAACAACATAGTTCGCCAGATTGCGCTCAACTTCAAGCCGCGCACCGAGGCCAGGCTAAAGGCCGAGGTTCGGTTTCTGATCCATCGCGACGGCTCGGTCTCCGGACTCGCGTTCGTCAGGCGGTCCGGTGTCTTCTCCTTCGATCTGGAAGCTCAGGGCGCGGTGGAGGCGGCATCGAGCGCGCGGCGGTTCGGACCGTTGCCAGCGGGATTTCCCGACGATGTGCTCCCGGTCGTATTCAGCTTCGATCCCGAGTTTCTGAGATGATGATGAGAGCGTGTTACGCAGCTCTTGGGTTTGTAATGCTCGCGCAGATCGCGTCCGTCGCCGGAGCGCAGGACACTACCGGCGTGCGGCTCGGTCTGACGTACGCAGCCGGCAGCAAGCCCGGCGTAATCGTCCTGCCGGTGCGGGATGATTACGATGATTCGCTGCGGGTGATCGTGCAGCGCGACTTCGACTACAGCGACCGGCTGACGCCGATCGTGCTCGAGGATGTAACTCTGAGCGGGCTGGTGCCCCCGCCGGGGGGCAATGTGAACTACCCACTCGTTGCGGGGTTCGGCGCGGCGCTGCTCGTTCACATGGAGCCGACTCCGTCCGGGCTCCAGGTTTCCGCTTACGACATAGCCGGCAAGAGGCTGCTTCAGACCGAGAACTTCCTCTTCGACCGGCGCGACCGCGACTGGAGGTTTGCGCTGCACGGAGTGTCCGACCAGATCGAGAAGTGGGTTTTCGGCAAGCGTGGCATCGCGCAGACACGCATCGCCTACATCGCCAACGGCACTCTGAGGATCGTCGACAGCGACGGCGCGGTGACGCATACGATCACCACTGGCCGGGGAGCTCTTTCTCCCGCCTGGTCGCCGACGGGTGAGTCGATCGTTTTCACGGTGCTCGGCAACACCGGAACCCAGGTGCACCAGCTCGACGTGCGCACGGGACGGACGCGCCGGATCAGCCAGATCTCCACCGGCCTCAACATCACGCCGATCTACCAGCCGGACGGCAGCGCCATTCTCTACGCCCAGGGCACGGGGAACGGCACCGACCTGATTCTTGCCAGTCTGGACAGCAGCGAGCGGCGCCGGCTGACGCTGGGCCGTGGATCCGACAACACGAATCCATCGTACAGTCCCGATGGAAGTCAGATCGCATTTATTTCGGGCAAATCCGGGCAACCCCAGGTTTATATTATGGATGCGGATGGCTCGAACGTGCAGCTGCTGACCGCCTATCGTCCGGGCGTGCGCAGCTACCGGTCGAGCCCCGACTGGTCACCGGACGGGCGCTTCATCACCTATCAGCAGCAGATGGGTAACTTTCAGATCTGGATGATGGATCTGCGCGACCGCATCCCGAAGCAGCTGACCAGCGAGGCGGAGAACGAGGACCCTTCGTGGGCTCCCGACAGCCGCCACATTGTCTTTGCATCGACGCGGAGCAGGCAGAAGCAGCTATGGGTGCTCGATACGGAGTCAGGCCGCATGCGCCAGCTAACTCGCACGCCGGGAGCGCGTCTCGCTGCGTGGTCGCCGATTCTGGCCAACCCCGAGGTTGGTACCTACACGCAGTCGCGATGAAGGCAGGCCTGCCCATTCTTCTCGCCGCCGCGGTCGCATCCACCGGCTGCTTTGCGTCAAAGACTGATTTCCTCAGGCTCCAGGATGAAGTCGCCGCCACTCGCGCGAGCGACCTCGCGGCCGACTCGGCGCAACGCGAGCAGCTGGCCGGCGTCAGCCGCTCGCTGCGAGCGGTCTCTGATTCTATCGCCGCGCTCAATCGCAAAGTCACCGCGATGCGCGCTGCGAGCGAGACGGAGATCGCCGCTATCCGGCAGGACATCTCTCAGCTTCAGGACCTGAGCGGACATAGCGAGCAGAGACTGCGCGAGATGCGAGCGACGCTCGAGGAGAAGACCCGCCAGCCGGAGCCCGCGCCAAGAGCGGACTCTCCCGAGCCTGGTAGCACGCCGGCCGGCGGGTCGACCGGCGGCCCCGGACCCGCGCAGCTGCTCCAGGCAGGTCGCGACCAGCTCGTCAAGGGAGGGAATTCCGCGGCGCGCAGCGCCTTCAGCGAGCTCGTGGCGCAGTACCCCAACTCCGAGTACGCGCCGGAGGCGATTTTCTATTCCGCCCAGTCGTTTGCGGCGGAGCGGAATCCTTCGGCGGCGGATTCGACGTACGTGGTTCTGATCGCGCGGTTTCCCAACTCTCCGCGAGTGCCGACGGCGCTCTACAAGCGCGCTCAGCACATGCAGTCGACGCGGCGCACGCCGCAGGCCCGGCAGCTTTACCAGGAGATCATCAGGCGATTCCCTCGCTCCGACGAGGCTGCGCTCGCCGAAGAGCGGCTACAGTCGCTTCGGTAGCGCCGGAGAGCGGTGATGAGTAAAGCTGCCGGTTACGAAATGCCGTTCCTGGATCACCTGGAGGAGCTTCGGAAACGGCTCTTCTGGATGGCGGGCTCGGTCTTCGTCGGAGTAGGCGTCGCCTTCTACCTCCTCTCGAAGCTCGACATCATTCGAGTGCTCGAGCGCCCGATTCTTCCCCTCCTGAACGGGCAGAAGCTCATTTACACGGCGCCGGGAACGTCCTTCAAGATCCTCCTCACCACATCGCTCGTCCTCGGGATACTGCTGGCGGCGCCCGTGATCATCGGGCAGATCTGGGGTTTCCTGTCGCCCGCGCTGTACCGGCACGAAAAGAAGGTGATCATCCCGGTGCTCTTCGCAATGGTTGCCCTGTTTCTGGCGGGCGTTTCCCTCAGCTACTTCGTCGTGCTGCCGCTGACGCTCGAGTTCCTCATGAGCATCGAGTCGACGTCTCTTACGCCGATGATCACGGCAACCGCTTACTTCGACCTCGCCATCAGCATGTGCCTGGCGTTTGGCCTCATCTTCGAGGTGCCGATTGCCGTTCTGCTGCTCACCGCGTTAGGCATCGTCACGCCCGCTCTGCTCTCGAAGTATCGTCGGCACGCCATTCTGATATGCGTGATCACGTCGGCGTTCATCACTCCCGGGGCTGATCCCTACTCGCTGGTGGCGCTGGCGGTCCCGCTCTACCTGCTGTACGAGGTCAGCGTGCTCGTCGCCCGGTTCATATTCCGGGGCCGTGAAAAGCGTGAAGCCCGCCGCGTAGCGGAAGAAACCCTCGGGGCGAGGGCGCCCGCGTGAGGCTCGGCGTTCCTCTCCTCGTCGGTGCGGCCCTGTTCGCGCCGTGCGGGAGTGTCGCCGCCCAGATCCGGAGTGTCGTCCCAATGCCCGGCGATAGCGTTCGCCCGAAGCTTGCTGCTACACGAGCGGATTCTTTGCGGCCCGACTCCGCTGGAGCGCGCGAGCTGATCAGGTGGAACGAAACCGATTCCGTGATGCAGGCGCTGATGGCGAGGCCAGGCTACAGCGGCACGCGCTATCAGGGGAACAAGGTGGTGTTCGATGCTCAGTCCCGTACCCTCTATCTGGATGGCAAGCGCGCCGGAATAGGGCGCGATCAGACGCTGCTGGTGGCCGACAGCATCACCTACAACGACTCCACGAAGATGATCTTCGCGCGGGGAGACACTGTCTGGCTGAGAGATCCGAAACAGGCTGCCTCCGACGTGATAGCGCTCGGCAAGATGACCTACAACGTCGCTGAGCGCCGAGGAAGCGTTACCAACATCAGCACTTCCGTGGAGACAGGCCAGACCTGGTATGTCAGAGGGCGGCAGGCGGCATTCGTCGGCGATACCGCGCGCGGAGGCCAGACGGCTTTCTACGCCCGGAACGGATCGATAACCAGCTGTGACGACGACGTTCCGGATTATCACTTCGAGGCGAAGGAGATAAAGCTCGTATCCAAGAACATCCTCGTCGCGCGCCCGGCGGTGCTCTACATCGCGGACATACCGGTGATGTGGCTCCCGTTCATCTTCCAGGACATGCGCTCGGGGAGGCGGAGCGGGGTGCTCACCCCGCGATTCGGAGTCAGCGAGCTGTTCCGCAACAGCCCCACCTACCGTCGCCACGCTGAAAACCTCGGCTACTATTTCGCGATCAGCGACTACATGGATGCGGAGCTGTCGTTCGACTGGAGAAGCGGCAGCAGGCCGTCCGAGGGTGACCCGGGCTGGGTGAGAGTGAACGGAATCTGGCAGTACCGGGTGCTCGACCGCTTTCTCTCGGGCGGCCTGCGGATGTCGCACCACGCCCAGCGCGACGGATCGAAGAATACCTCGGTCTCGTGGAACCACTCCCAGAACTTTTCGCAGGCCACGAGCCTAACGACGAACATCAATTACGTGACGAACACCGCCGTGCAGCGAAGGACGACGTTCGATCCGCGGCAGGTTCTCGCCACTATCCGGTCGGATGCGAGCTACCAGACCCAGCTCGGACAGACCAGGCTGAGCGTCGGTGGAAGCCGGACCCAGTATCCGGGTCGGAAGCAGGTCACTCAGTCGCTGCCCAACCTCAGCATCAGCTCCCCGACGATCGCGGTCACTCCCTGGTTCGACTGGACTCCCTCATTCGATGTCCAGAACAGCCAGGAATTCAACATCGATCAGGCCGGCGAGTTCACCTATCAGTATCGAACGGGGGAGAACGGCCTCCCGGACAGTGCCCTCAGGAAACGCGACTACCGTCTTACATCGGCGAACTTCAGCACGCCGATCAAGATCGGCGGGTGGAGTCTCACGACGACGTTCCGCGCCTCCGACACGGATCAGAACTATCCGTCCACCGTCGTCCTCCTTGATCCGGCTGATACCGCGAGGCGAATCCCACGAGTTTTCGCGCGGCGATTCAGATCGGACTTCGATTGGCGCAGCAGCTTCAGCCTGCCGAGCATCTCGCAGGGGACACTCAACCTCACGCCATCCGTGTCGTTCGACAACGTCGATCCCGGTCCGTATTGGGTGCGCACCGAGCTGAGCGGCGGCCGCTTCGTTCACCAGTCGAAGCGCCTTCGCGCCGGCCTCAGTGCGTCGCCGACCCTCTTCGCGTTATTTCCCGGGTTTGGAGCGGTCTCGCGCTTTCGGCACGCTATTACACCGGGGATCAGCTACTCGTACGCGCCTAAAGCCACGGTCAGCGAGGAATACCTCCGCGCCCTCAATACGAATCCGGTCGGGTATCTCGGAGCGCATGCGCAGAACATGGTGAACCTGAGTCTCTCCCACGTGCTGGAGGCCAAGCTTGGCTCGCGTGACACTTCTGTTGCGGTCGAGCCGAAGAAGATCAAGGTGCTGGCGATGAACTTCAGCTCGCTCGGCTACGACTTCGAGCGAGCCCGTCAGACGGGTCGTTCGGGATTCGCGACAGATCGCTTCTCGTATGACCTGACTTCGGATCTTCTTCCCAGCTTTCGCGGATCGGTAGGCTATTCGCTTTACGAAGGGAGCATCCTCAGCGACAGCGCGCGGTTCAAGCCCTTCCGCGAGAGCATCGATGCTTCGTTCACGCTCAACAGCCAGTCTGGAATCTTTGCGGCGCTCAACCGCGTCTTCGGCCGCGCGGTGCGACAGCCGTCTCCGTCGCTCGAGCGGGTTAGCCCATCCCCGGATGATGCTCAGGCTAACGCCGTCGCCTCGACTCCTTCTGCCGGCGCGTCCGTCAGGAACAGGCAGCTCGGCGTCCCTCAGACCCAGGGGTGGCAGGCGCAGTTCACTTTCAGCTCTCAGCGCCAGCGTCCGCCGACGGGCAACGCCATCGTGATCGAGCACGATCCGACCACGATATGTCTCCCCTATCAGATCAACCCGATCCAGTATCAGGGGTGTATCGAGGAGCAGACCAGCCGTCCGACCGGAGGCGTTCCCTTCCAGGGAACTACGGCGGGCGGGGCTTTCATCCGCACGCCCGGCCGCGACAACCTGCAGTCGCAAATGAGCTTCAACATCACCCCCAAGTGGTCCGCGTCATGGGGAACCAACTACGACTTCGCCGCCCGCAAATTCGGCAGCCACGCCGTGACTCTGCAGCGGGAGCTCCACGACTGGAACGCCATCTTTTCCTTCAATCAGGCGCCCAACGGAAACTTCGCATTCAGCTTCTTCATTGCCCTCACTGCTCAGCCCGACCTAAAATTCAATTATGACAAGCAGACTTATCGGCCGATAACGCGCTGACCTTGAAGAAGCGGCTCAACATCACGAACGGGGACAGCGCGGTGGCCAAGCTGCGCCAGGCCGGTGTACAGGGAGAAATCATTCCCTGGCACGATGTGCTGCACGAGGGGCCCGTCAACGCCTCGCTCCCGCTTCACGACCTGAGCGAGCTGAGAGCCCTGTTCATCGCCGAAAGAGGCTGGGACGATTTCGCGCATGTGAGCGGAAGCTTCAGTCAGCGGGACCGCACGCTGGCGCGCCTCGGCGACTTCGACGAGATCGTGCTCTGGTTCGAGGACGACCTCTACGATCAGCTCCAGCTGCTTCAGCTCCTCGATCTCTTCTGCCGCTCCCCGGACCGGAAAGCCAGGCTCTCCATGATAGTGGTCGATGGCTATCTCGCCGCGCTCACTCCTTCCGCTCTCGCGGAGCTCGAGCCGAAGAGGACGCCTGTCACCGGACAGCAGCTCGAGCTCGGGCAGCGCGCCTGGGCCGCGTTCGGATCGCCGGATCCCAGCGCGGTCGCGCGAATCATCAGCGACGATACATCCGCGCTTCGGTTCCTTGCTCCGGCGCTGACCCGGCATCTCGAGGAATTCCCCGACCGCAGCAGCGGACTTTCCCGATCGGAAGCCGAGGCTCTCACGGCGATAGATTCGGGGCATACGACGCCGGTCGCGGCCTTTCTCGAAGTGGCACATCACCAGCCCAGTGCCTTCCTCGGCGACATCGTGTTCTACTGGTACCTGGAGAGGATGAGCGACGGCGACAGGCCGCTCGTCACCTGGAAGGACGGCTCGCGCGTCGTCGCTCCCCGCGGCAGGCAGGATTCGCGGGAGTTTGTCACCGGCGAGCTCACGGTTACGGACCTCGGGCGTCAGGTGCTCGCCGGCAACGAGGACTGGCAGAGACTCAATCGGAATTCACGCTGGCTTGGCGGAGTGGAAATCAAGCCGGGCGCGGGTGGCTGGCGCTGGGACTCGAAAGCCAGGCAGCTCATTCGTGCGGAGTCGGACCCCTCGCAGGGGAAAAATCCGGCTTCCACATCCCCGGACGCGTAAGCCCGACGCCGGTGACCGACACTCTTCTCATCGACGGCGATACTCTCACCATCGATGACGCGTACGCAGTCGCGGCAGACCGCCGCCGCGTCGGTCTGGCGCGTCCCGCCCGGGAGCGTATGCTCCGAACGCGCCGGGTCGTCGACGACATCGTCGAGAGGAACGCGGTCGTCTACGGCGTCACTACCGGGTTCGGCAAGCTTTCCGAAATCGCCATTCCCCCCGATCGCCTCGCCGAGCTCCAGGTCAATCTGGTGCGCAGTCACGCGTGCGGAGTCGGCGACAGACTGCCCGAGCGCGAGGTCCGCGCGATGATGCTGCTCCGCGCCAACGTCATCGCGAAGGGATATTCCGGTGCGCGTCCGGAGCTCGTCGACCTCCTGATCGACATGCTCAACGCCGATGTGTACGCGCCGATCCCGGAGCAGGGGAGTGTCGGAGCCAGCGGCGACCTGGCTCCGCTCGCGCATCTCGCGCTCGGATTGATCGGCGAAGGAACGCTGCTGAAGGGCAGTCGCGAGCTGCCGGCGGCCACCCTGCTTCGGGATCTCGGGTTCAAGCCGGTGGTGCTGGCTCCCAAGGAAGGCATCACGCTGATCAACGGCACCCAGGCACATACGGCCGTGGCGCTGATCGCGCTGGTGCACGCGAAGGCTGTCTGGCGAACGGCTCACGTCGCAGGCGCCATGTCGCTCGAGGCGCTTCTCGGAACTCCCGGCGCGTTCGACGAGCGCATTCACGAGGCGCGCGGCCAGCGCGGGCAGATTCGCTCCGCGGCGCTCCTCAGAGATCTGCTGGGCGACAGCGAGATCAGGGAATCGCACCGGCACGGAGACCCGCGCGTCCAGGATCCTTATGCGTTGCGCTGCATGCCGCAGGTGCACGGTCCGGTTCTCGACGCCCTTGACTGGATAGAGCAGGCGGTGTCGCGCGAGCTGAACGCGGCGACCGACAATCCGCTCGTATTCGAGAACGGCGAGACCCTGAGCGGAGGAAATTTTCACGGTCTCGTGGTGGCTGCGGCGCTCGACATGCTGACCATCGTCCTGACGCACCTCGCGACGATCGCGGAGCGGCGCATCGACCGCCTCGTCCACCCGGACTTCAATCAGGGAATGCCGCCCTTTCTCAGCCCGGACGCTGGTGTCAACTCCGGCTTCATGATGGCGCAGGTCACGGCTGCCGCCCTCGCGAGCGAGTGCAAGGTCCTTTCTCACCCGGCCAGCGTCGACACCATCCCGACGGATGGCAACAAGGAGGACGTCGTCCCAATGGCGATGGGCGCCGCCTGGAAGGCTCGCCGTGTGCTGCGGAACCTCGAGAACATTCTCGCCATCGAGCTGATGTGTGGAGCGCAGGGAATCGATTTCCGGGCACCGCTCAAGCCCGGCAGTGGAGTGAGAATTGCGCACGCACGCGTGCGCGAGCTCGTGCCCCGGCTGGAGAAGGACCGCGTTCTGAGCACCGACATCGAGACGCTGATGAGCGCGGTCGCGAGTGGGCGCTTCGCCGACATTGGAGCGTCCAGCTGACCGACCTGAAAGTCGAGCTACGGCCGGACATCCCTCCGGCCAATGCTCGTGGCCCGATTCGCGCCCCGCGCGGAACGACGATCTCCTGCCGCGGCTGGCAGCAGGAAGCGGCGCTCCGGATGCTGATGAACAATCTCGACCCCGATGTTGCCGAGCGCCCGGCGGATCTCGTCGTTTATGGTGGGACCGGGAAAGCGGCGCGGAACTGGGAGTGCTTCGACGCAATCGTCCGCGAGCTCAGGAATCTCGGGCACGACGAGACACTGCTGGTGCAGAGCGGCAAGCCGGTTGGAGTTTTTCGCACCCACGCTGGCGCGCCCCGCGTGCTGATCGCGAACAGCAATCTCGTCGGACGATGGGCCACCTGGGAACACTTTCGCGAGCTCGAGCGCAAAGGGCTGATGATGTATGGCCAGATGACCGCGGGCTCGTGGATCTACATCGGCTCTCAGGGAATCGTGCAGGGCACGTACGAGACACTCGGGTCGGTCGCCCGGCGGCACTTTGGGGGAGCGCTCAAGGGCCGCTTCGTGGTTACCGCCGGGTTGGGCGGAATGGGCGGGGCCCAGCCGCTCGCGGCGACAATGCAGGGCGCTGCGATTCTGGTGGCGGAGGTCGACGAAGCTCGCATCGATAAGCGCCTGGCGACGCGGTATCTCGACCGTAAGGCTTCGACCCTCGATGAAGCGATGGATATCATCGGCGCCGCGGTCCGCGCGGGAGAGGCAATCTCGGTTGGCCTCCTCGGCAATGCGGCCGAAGTACTTCCGGAGCTGGTGTCGCGCGGAATCACCCCCGACGTCCTGACGGACCAGACAAGCGCCCACGACATGCTCGAGGGCTATGTCCCGGCCGGAATGTCGTTGGCCGAAGCAGTGCTTCTCAGGCGGACCGACCCGGATCAATACATTCGCCGCTCGACCGAGTCGGCCGTCCGGCACGTCGCCGCGATGCTCGAAATGCAGAAGCGCGGCGCGATCACCTTCGATTACGGAAACAACATTCGCACCGTTGCGCGCGACGCGGGGCTGGAGCGCGCATTCGACATTCCGGGTTTCGTGCCCGAGTACATCCGGCCGTTGTTCTGCGAAGGCAAAGGCCCGTTCCGCTGGGTCGCGCTCTCGGGCGATCCGCGGGATATCGCCCGCACGGATGCGCTGGCGCTCGAGCTGTTTACCTCCGATGGACACCTGCGTCGCTGGATATCGCTGGCGCAGGCAAGGATAAGTTTTCAGGGACTTCCGGCGCGCATCTGCTGGCTTGGCCAATCGGACCGCGCAAAATTCGGCATCGCGATCAACGACCTGGTCGCTTCGGGCGAGATAACGGCTCCGGTAGCCATCGGACGGGATCACCTGGACACCGGCAGCGTCGCCTCGCCATTCCGCGAGACTGAAGGAATGCGCGATGGCACCGACGCGGTTGCCGACTGGCCTCTGCTCAACGCAATGCTCAACGTCGCCAGCGGCGCCACCTGGGTGTCTTTTCATCATGGCGGTGGAGTCGGCATTGGGAATTCGCTTCACGCCGGACAGGTCATCGTCGCCGATGGAACTCCCGAAATGCGTGAGCGTCTGGAGCGCGTGCTCACCAACGATCCCGGTACGGGAGTCGCGCGCCATGCCGACGCCGGTTACGAGGCGGCGATCGCCACCGCGCGCGCACACGGCCTTCATCTGCCGATGAGCCGCTGAGTGCTCACCGCCGAATTCAAGCCGTGGCACGTGCCGCTTTTTCTGGCCAAGTACGCTTATCTCACGGTTACGCGCCGCCCCATACTCGTTCATTTCGAGGTTACAACGCGCTGCAACGCGCGATGCGGCTTCTGCGATTACTGGAAGACCGATCCGTCCGCCAGGGCGACAGAGCTCTCGTCGTTCGCCGACGCCGCGCGCTTCTTCAACCCGATGCTCATCACTTTTACGGGAGGGGAGCCCACCCTGAGGCGGGACCTCGAAGATCTGGTTTCGGCAGTCAATTCAGCGGTCCGCCTCAAGTACGTGACGCTTCTCACCCATGGCGGGATGCTCACTCCGGAGAGAGCGCGGTCACTCTGGAAGGCGGGAATCAACCAGTTCAACATCTCGCTCGACTATCTCGACCAGCGACACGACGAAGCGCGCGGAATTCCCGGCTTGAGCGCGAAGATCATGGCCACCATACCGCGCATGCGCGAGATGGGAATCACCGGCATTCGCTTCAACACCGTGATCAGGAACGACAACCTCGATCAGCTGCTGCCGATCGTGGAGCGCGCGCGCCAGCTCGGGTGCGGCGTCAATTTCAGCTGCTACACCGACTCCAAGAACGGAAACCGCGACGGATTGATCGACCGCCAGATGACAGACAGGCTCGAAGCGGCGGTAGGGGAGCTGCTCGCGTTCAAGAAACGAAAGCGAGGCATCATCACCAACTCCGACTACTACATCGAGCAGATTCCGCGTTACGTTCGCGGTGAGATCACCGAGCCGTGCCGCTCGGGCATGCGGACCATCCACGTCGATCCGACCGGACACGTCAAGCGCTGCCCCGACTTTCCTCCGGATTTCCACTGGACCGCGTTCCGGAAATACGAGCCGATCAACTGCAACGCCTGCTACTATGCCTGCCGCGGCGAGGCGCAGGCCCCACTTCGCCTGTCGCGCATCCACGATGTAATGGCCTCACCTGCCTGACCGGTCGGTGACGGATCTTCTCTTCGTAAACGCGTCGCAGATCGTCACGTGCGCCGGGCCGGCGCGCGCTCGAAAGGGAAGGGAGATGGCCGACGCGGGAGTGCTGTCCAATCTCGCCGTCGCCGTCAGTGCCGGCAGGATCGCCGCGCTCGGAACGGCAAGGGATCTCCTCGGAGCGTACGACGGATACGCGGTCGTCGATTGCCAGGGGGGCGTACTCACTCCCGGGCTGATCGATTCCCACACCCACGCCGTATTCGGGAAGCCGCGCTTCGAGGAGCACGAGCTTCGCGCGCTCGGGCACGGCTACATGGAGATCGCAAAAGCGGGAGGAGGGATTCACGCCTCCGTCGCCGATTTCCGCCGGCGCACCGAAGACGAGCTGTATGATCTCTCGGCCGCCCGCCTCTCGCATCTGAGCGCGTACGGAACGACGACGGTCGAAATCAAGACCGGGTACGGCCTCTCGCTGGGGGACGAGCTGAAGGCCCTGCGGGTGATCGGCCGGCTCGCTTCCCACCTCGCAATCCGCATCGTGCCCACCTGGCTCGGCGCTCATGAAATTCCGCTCGATTTCAGAGCCGGCGCTTCCCGTCGGGCGGAGTTTCTCGACCTTCTCACCGAAGAGATGCTGCCGCAGGTGCAGCGGCAGGGTATCGCGCGCTTCGCCGATGTATTCTGCGAGCCGGGCGTCTTCACCATCGACGAGTCAAGAGCGATTCTTCTCGCCTCGAGGAACGCGGGGCTCGGCGTGAAGATTCATGCGGACGAGCTGAATCCCTCCGGCGGCGCGGAGCTCGCCGCGGAGCTGGCAGCGACGTCCGCCGATCACCTCGCCGCGATCTCGGACACCGGTATTGCGGCGATAGCGCGTGCCGGTGTCGTCGCTACTCTCCTTCCCGGCACAATGCTGTTCCTCGGGAAGCCGCGTCAGGCGCCCGCGCGCGCCCTGATCGATGCCGGAGCAGCGGTGGCGCTCGCAACCGATTTCAACCCCGGCACCTCGCCGGGCGTCAACTTTCCGCTCATCCTGACTCTCGGCGTCAGTCAGCTCCGCATGACGGTGAGCGAGGTAATTATCGCCGCTACGGTAAACGGCGCTGCCGCCCTCGGCATCGCTGGCGAAACCGGCCAGATAGCGCCGGGGTTTGCGGCTGACCTGGCGCTGTTCCAGATAGGGGATTACCGGGAGTTGCCATACTGGTACGGCGCCCGTCTCTGTGTCGGGGCGTGGAGGGCAGGCGTGGCCTGTCGCCCCTATGAGGCAGAAGGTAAGTTGAAATCTCTCTATACCCACCCGGAGGCGCGTCCGCGGGGTGGGTAATTTCCGCGCAGCCGCCACTTAATGTCCAACGTCGAAAAGCTCAAAAAAAAGGCTGCCGAGTTCGAACAGAAGAAGCAGTTCGACCGCGCTCTGGAGACCTACGTTCAGATCATCGAACAGGCGAAGGAGGGCGAGGAGAAGGACGTCGCGATCTACAACCGCATCGGTGACCTGTATCTAAGGCTCAACAAGACCGACCAGGCCGTCCAGTACTACGAGCAGGCCGTCGACCTCTACACCGATGGCGGCTACCTCAACAACGCCATCGCGCTCTGCAACAAGATTCTGCGGCACGCCCCCAAGCGCAATCAGATCTACTACAAGCTTGGGAAGATCAGCGCGAAGAAAGGCTTCAACAGTGACGCGAAAAAGAACTTCCTCGAGTACGCCGATCGCATGCACAAGGCGGGACGGGACACCGACGCCTTCAAGGCGCTCGAGGAATTCGCCGATCTTTGCCCCGGTCAGGACGACATCCGGCTGATGCTGGCCGAGCAGCTCGCGAAGGCCGGCAAAACCGCTGAGGCCGTAGAGCAGCTGCAGATCCTGCACGAAACGCTCGACGCGGAAGGCAGGACGGGAGAGGCACAGGCGGCGGTCAGCCGAATGCGCGCGCTGGATCCAGCCGTGGAGCCACGCCGCTCCGATAAGCCACGCAGCACCCAGAGTGGCGGGCTGATCTTTCTCGACCTCGGACATTCCCCGCCGAGGGGAAGCGCGAAGATCGCGGGTCTCCAGACCACGTCACTGGCGCCTGAGCCCCCGAGCCGCCCGCGGACTCCTCCTCACATACAGCCCTCCCCGGAAATCGAAAGGCTTTCTGATCTGGAGCTGGACCCTCTCGATGCCGACGTGCCGGCGATCGAGGACGAGCCCTCCCCCATTGCCGACCTGGAGCCCGATCTTGACACGGCGATTGGGGAGCTGGAGCTCGAGCCTCTCGATGGACTGGAATCGGCTGCGCAGCCGGAGTCGTTCGAGCTGACAGTGGACGACCCGTCGTCAGAGGCCGAGATCGATGGCCTCATCGACTCGATGACGGGGGACGTTTTCCCCGATCCCCTCGTCGGAA
>Ga0136633_1001030_pt1 | contig 20752 bp, 23 predicted proteins | sample AntDrymeUQ832206_2_FD_105494 | JGI IMG/M metagenome (GOLD analysis project Ga0136633, IMG submission 105494) | Polar desert sand microbial communities from Dry Valleys, Antarctica - metaG UQ83 (22.06) | ecosystem: Environmental > Terrestrial > Soil > Desert | place: Antarctica: Dry Valley...
CTGCTCGCCTACCGCATCGCGCGCCTCCGCGGATTGAACGTCGACCAGCCGCGGAACCTCGCCAAGACCGTCACGGTCGAGTAGCGCTCGCCGGCCACCAGAACGCGCCGAAGCTGTCCGGGCCCGTATGGGCCCCGACCGCCGCCCCGACGCGATAGCGCTCGACCGGGCAACCTCCGTCCTCGAGTGCGCGTGCGAGGTCGTCGGCAGCCGGCTCGAGCTCGCGCGCTGCATGACCAACAGACGCGGCGACTCTTCCCTCGGCTTGGTCGACGCATGCCGCCAGGATCGCGACCGCCTCGTCGGCGGACGAGCACTCTGCGAGCGGAAACGATGCTCCATCCCTGAAGCTGAGCGCCATCCAGGACCCCGTCGTAGGCACTCGGCCTCCCGGCGCGAAGCGCGCAACGAAGACGTTGCGGAGCGAGGCCCCGAGCTGCGCTGCCGCCCGAGCGGCATCGTCCGGTGAGCCGCCCGCGCCGATGACGTCGGCTGCCGCGCACACGCAGAGACCGACGCCGAAGCTCGCGGTCCATGTGTCGACGACGGTCACGGGGACGGCCGCGTGCCGAGCCGCGAGCTCGGCGGCTGCGATCGTGCCGGACGCGCGAGCATCCAGATGAATCGAGAGGACCGCTTCGGCTCCGAGCTCGGCTGCGCGCTGGTAGGCGTCGTCAAAGTCCGCTGGGCTCGGGAGCGACGTCGTCGCGGTGACCCCTCCTCGAAGCTCGTCGTAGAAGTCGTCGAGCGACGCGACGCGCTCGTCGAATGGCTTGCCGCCGAGCGTGACTCCGATCGGCACCACGTCGACGCCGAGGCGAGCGGCCGTCTCTCGTGTGAGCAGCGAGCTCGAGTCCGTGCAGATCGAGATAGCGCTCAGCGCCGGAGCTCGAGCTCGTCCGGATGACCAAGTCGGTAGGCGCGCGCAAATCGCGACCCGATCACGAGCACCGTCGCCGTTGTGGCGAGCGGGAGCGCGAGGGTCGGCTCCGGTCCCCAGGAGTTCGGGAGCCTGCGCCGCCACCAGAAGATGCTCGCCAGTACCCACGCGAGCGCGGACGCGACCACTGTGACGAGCCCCGGTCGCCTGAGTCCGGGCACTCGCGCGACGCCGACGGCGAGCGCGAGGTCGACGGGCGCGTAGGCGGGGAACGTGTACAGGCACTGGCCGAAGCTCGTCGCGACCCCCTTGCCGCCTTGAAATCCATTCCAGGCGGGGTAGCAGTGGCCGACGACCGCCGCGACGCCGGCCACGTGAGCGCCGACATCTCCGGCGAGCGCGTTGCCACAGGCGCAGCTCGTAAAGCCCTTGGCCACGTCCGCGACGATCACAGCCCGTCCTGATCCGGGTCCCAGGACTCGGAACACGTTCAAGCCTCCGGGGTTGCGGCTGCCGCTTCGGCGGAGGTCAACGCGCCCACCTCGGGCAAGCCGCGAGGCGACGTCGGCCGAGGGTACGGTGCCGAGCAGGTATCCGGCGGTGGCGGCGACGAGGAGGCGGGCGAGGCTCATGGTGGCTGGGGAATGATGAAGGCTCGCGTGGTGACAGGGCTGGCTGGACTCGCCGTGGTCCTCTGGGCACTCGTCGTGCGCGGTGCACTCACGCTCGATCTCGGCATCGGCAGGCGCTACCGGACGCTGGGACCGCTGCGAGTACGCATCGGCGCTCCCAGGGAGACCGTCTTCGACGTCATCGCCAGCCCATATCTCGGCCGCACACCGCGCGCGTTGCGAGCGAAGCTGCACGTCCTCGAGCGCGGCGCCGATTTGGTGCTCGCCGAGCACTACACGCGGACACACGGGCTCACGGCCACGACCCTCGAGACGGTCCGCTTCGAGCCGCCTGCACGCGTGGACTTTCGGCTCGTCCGCGGTCCGGTCCCGCACGTCGTCGAGCAGTTCCTCCTCGAGGAGACGGCCGCGGGAACCGAGCTCGAGTACCGCGGTGAGCTCGGAACGGACCTCTGGGCGCTTGGCGGGGTGTGGGGTGCGGCGGTCGCGAGCACGTGGGTCGCGACGGTCGAGTCGTCGCTCGCGACCGTGAAAGCCGAGGCGGAGCGGCGGGCCGGCACGAAGCCGCAATAGAGCGTCTGCTCGCCGTTCAGGGCCCGGGCTCGTCCCACTCGGTGCTCTTTTCGAAGCCGCGGACGGCATACCAGACCGACCACACGACAAGAGCGATCGTAAACGGGAGTCCCGTGGCGATCTGCACGAGGACGAAGGCACCGACGCTCCCGGCGGCGAGGGCCAGCATCCGGATTCCGCTCCGCGCGAGCAGGTAGATGCCCCAGACCACCGACTCGATACCGAAGACGCGCCGATACGTCCGCGACGCCTTGACCTCCGGCGGGAACGCATACCACGCGTCCGCCAAGACACCCGCGAGCGGTCGTCCGACCATCGCCGAGCCGATGTTGGCGAGTCCCCAAACGGCGCTCACGACCACCGGCTGCGCCAGATAAACGGTGGCACTGTCCGCGAGCAGGCCGACCGTCGCCTGCACGAGCACGAAAGCAACCGAGACGAGCGCGAGCGCACCGGCGCGACCGCGCCACCGCTCGTACAGGTCGAGCGCGATCCCGATTGCGCTCGCGAGCACGATCCCGACAACCAGGTTCCCGAGCTTCCAACCCAGGTAGAAGGCGATGACAGGACCGAATGCCTCGCGCGCGAACCGCGGCGCTCCTGCGACGAAGATCGAACGGAAGCTCGGCTCCGGGAGGCCGAGCTCGCTCGTGCCCGAGACGGTTCCCGGACCGGCAGCGCTCATGCCGCCTCACGCGCGGCTTTGCGAAGCCGTTGTTCCTCCTCCTCGCACCAGGCGATGTTGAACTCGGCGTACGCGATGCCGTAACGAAGCACGAGGGCGACGAATGTGGGGTCCGCGCCCGGCCGCGCATCGATCTCCCGCAGGAGTGCCAGAAACTGCTCGTGGCCGAGCCGGCGCATGCGAAGCTGCTCCAGCGCTTGCTCCAGCGGCAGCTCGTCGCAGAAGAACAGCTTGAGCAGGCTCTCGTCGCGAAGCTCCGGCATCTGCGGCGGCGTCCCGAGCCATTGGACGAGCTCGGCCCGCCCCGCCTCGGTCAGCCGGTACTCCTTTCGCTTCCGTGCACCCGTGGGAGAGCTCTTCCCGTCGACTAAGCCAGCCTTCTCGAGGTGGCGGAGCTCGGGATAGATCTGCCCGTAGCTCGCCGCCCAGAAGAAGCGCGTCGAACGGTCGACGATGCCCTTGATGTCGTACCCCGTTCGTGCGCCGAGGCCAAGCATTCCCAGAATGACGTACCCGGTACCGCTCAGGCTCTCCATACCGCGACAAGATACATCTGCACGCTATATTTGTCAAAGGATTCGACGCTTCAGGTCCCGAACAGGAGCGCCGGCGCGACCCGCTTCGGTCTCGGGGGATCGGCGCCCATGGTTGTCGTGCGTTTCCGGATCGCACACGGATCGCTCACGGAATCCGTCACCACCGGTTGGTACGGTCGTCACTTTCCGGCGACGACATACCTAGGAGGTCGAGATGCGAGGATTTTCGATCAAGCACCCAGCACCGGCGATGGTTGTTGCGTGCCTGGCGCTCGGGATCGCGTTGGGCGGGACGAGCGTCGCCGCGGTCAGCCAGCTCGGACGGAACACGGTGGGCACGCAGCAACTCCGAAATGCCGCGGTGACGAACCCCAAGCTCCGCAACAGCTCGGTGACGTCGCTGAAGGTCGCGAACCGCTCGCTGCTCAGAGTGGACTTCGCACCTGGCCAGATTCCGCCAGGCCCGATCGGGCCTGGCGGACCAGCCGGACCCGCGGGACCGGCCGGGCTGAGCGGCCTCGAGCGCGTCGAGATCGCAGGCCCGTCGAACTCCGCGACCATCAAGTCGAATCAGATCGCCTGCTCCGCAGGCAAGCGGCTGCTCGGCGGTGGAGCACGCCTGGACGGCTCGATCCTCGACAACGTCGCGATTCAGCACTCGTTCCCGGACAACGACAACATCTATCGCGCGCGAGCCGCGGAGGTTGTGACGAACGCCGGGAACTGGTCGCTGACCGTCTTCGCGATCTGCGGGGTCGCGAGCTGAGCTGAGGAGCATGTTGCCGACGGCGGACGCCCGCCGTTAGCTGAGGTTGTCGATCCATCGCGGCGGTGTAATCGGCCGCGTGCTTCGCGCACTCCTAGGTGCAGGTGCCACTGCCGTGCTTCTGGCCGTGGCACCGGCCACGGCTCGTGCGGCCGATACGCCGGCGACCGTGCGCGTGGGTGCGTACATCAACGACGTGCAGCAACTCGATCTGCAGAGCCACAGCTACCGGTCGACATGTACATGTGGTTCGAGTGGTGCGACGACTCGATCGACCCGTCGCGCACGTTCGAGTTCATGAACTCGTACGAGCTATGGGGCCATTTCCGGTCACTCGTCCGGCGGGGACCTACGCGACGAAGCTGCTGCTGCCGATCATCATCGTCCTCATCTCCGCCGGCTTGATGTTCGTCGTACGGCCCGACTTCGTCGAGGGCCGCATCGGCATCGGGATCACGGCGCTGCTTACGCTCGTCGCACTCCAGCTGACGACCAACTCCGCTCTCCCAGACGTCAACTACCTGCTCATGATGGACAAGATCTACATCGCCTCGTACGCGTTCATCGTCGTCAGCCTTGCGCTCGTCGCGCGAACGTCGTGGCTCGTCGGGGATCTCGGCCACGCGATTCGCTTCGACCGGCGCAGCTTGCTCCCTGGTGGCAACGAGCTACGTCGCTGTGCTCGCCGTGATCGTCGCCTTCCAGCTGGCCTAGCGTCCGACTACCGTTCACCGGATGACGAACGAGCCGAGCGCGCCGGCCCACTCGACCACTCGTGCGTCCGTGCGCCGCCTGCCGGGCGGAAACGAGACGGCCGACGTACTCGCGGTCGAGGAGCCGCTCGAGATCAGGATCGGCGGGGAGCCGGTTGCGGTGACCATGCGGACGCCCGGGCACGACGAGGAGCTTGCACTCGGCTTCTGCCTGACGGAGGGCATCACACCGGTCTCGGCTCGGGTTCCGGACGATCTCGCCGCTAACACAGTCGAGGTCGCTGCTCCGGGGTTCGACGCCGAGCGGCTGCGACGGAACTTCTACACCTCGTCCTCGTGCGGGGTGTGTGGAAAGGGCGCGATCGAGGCCATCGGCGTCTCGGCGCCGCGGATCGAGAGCTCGCTCGAGGTTGGCCACGCGCTCGTCGCCTCTCTTCCTGAGAAGCTGCGCGGCGCGCAGGAAGGGTTCGCCGCGACGGGCGGACTGCACGCGACGGGGCTCTTCACCGCAGAAGGCGAGCTCGAGTGCGTACGCGAGGACGTTGGCCGCCACAACGCGATGGACAAGGTGGTCGGCTGGGCAGCGCGTGCGGGGTTGCTCCCACTCAGCGAGCGCATCCTCTGCGTGAGCGGACGGTTGTCGTTCGAGCTCGTGCAGAAGGCATCCGTCGCGGGTAGCCCGATCCTCGTGGCCGTGGGGGCGCCGTCGTCTCTCGCGGTGGAGCTCGCGGAGGATCGCGGTATCACGCTGTGCGGGTTCGTCCGCGAGGGCCGAGTTACGGTCTACACCGAGCCGTGGCGGATCGTCTAGCGGTCACGGGAATCCTGCTCCTCGGGGGCGCATCGTCTCGCTTCGGTTCGCCCAAGGCGCTTGCGCGCTTCCGCGGCGAGACTCTGGCGGAGCGCGCTCATCGACTGCTCACGGAGGTCTGTGACGAGGTAATCGCGGTCGGCAAGGAGGCGGACTCCCTCGACGTACCGTTCCCGGTGCTCGACGACGGCGTCGAGGAGCGTGCTTCCGTCTACGGCGTCGTCGCTGGACTGCGCGCGGCCGCGCATGAGACGTGCATCGTCCTGCCGGTCGATTGCCCGCGCCTGACACCGGAGCTGCTTCGCCGCCTCGTCGAGGCCAAGGCGGTGCCCCAGACCGGGCCCTTACCGGGCGTCTACGAAAGGACGATGCTCGCCGAGCTCGAGCAGCGCATCTCGCGCGGTGAGCTGTCCTTGCGCGGTGTCAACGGGCTGGTTCTCGATCTGGACGAGGCGCTGCTCGTGAACGCGAACACACGGATGGAGCTGATGGCGACGGCGGTCGCGGACTGGGCGTCCGAGCGCGAGGACATCAAGGCGCTCCTGCTCGTCGGCTCTCAGGCACGAACGGATGCGCCCGCCGACCGCTGGTCCGATCTCGACCTGATCTTCCTCGTCGAGGATCCGGGGCGGTATACGGAGGACGCCTCGTGGGTGCACGAGTTCGGCGCACCACTCGTCACGTTCCTCGAAGCGACACCTGACGGCCATTGGGAGCGGCGTGTGCTCTTCGAGACGGGAGAGGACGTCGACTTCGTCTTGTTTCCGGCCGCGATCGTGGAGCGGCTGGACCAGAGCGCGGGCGCGGCGGATCTCTTGGCCCGCGGGTATCGCGTCTTGATCGACCGGATCGGGCTCGGCGACTCGTTCGCTCGACTGGCCGCGAAGCCGGGTCCGCGTGTCGACCCGAGCCAGCACGAGCTCACGGAGCTTGCGAGCGACTTCTGGTACCACGCGCTTTGGATCTCCAAGAAGTTGCGGCGGGGCGAGGTCTACACCGCGGTCGACTGCCTCGACGGGTATTTGAAATCCCGATTCGTCACGCTGCTTTCGTGGCACGCCCGCGCCGTCGACCCGGCCGCGGACACCTGGCACGCCGGACGCTTCCTCGAGCGCTGGGCCGATCCCGGCGCGCTCGTCGCTCTCGAGTTTGCGTACGCGCGCTACAGCCTTCGCGAGGTGGCGTACGCCCTCTGGCAGAGCATCGATCTGTGGCAGGGCATAGAGAAGGAGACTGCCCGCCGGCTTGGTCTTGCGCTCGAGCTCGACCACGTCGAGCTCAGGCGGCGCGTCGCAGAGGTGGTGCCGGATCCACGCTGACCGTCCTCTGCAGATCGCCCTACCGGCTGCGGCCGGGCGCGGCAATACTGTTCCGACGTGACTCGCGCGCCTGCATTGATCGCGCTCGGACTCGTCGCGCTGGCGCTCTCGCTTCTTGCGGGTTGTGCAGGAGACGACGAGACCGTGACCGACACCGGCACGACGACGGGGCCGGCGGAGACGTCGACGGTGCGTGTCTATTGGCTTCGCGACGGCAAGGTCTGGCCGGTGGCTCGAGAGGTGGACTCGACGAGCGACTCAGGCGCCCTCATCTCGGAAGCGATCGACCAGCTACTGCTCGGCCCGACCGACGACGAGGTGTCGGAGCTCGGCTCGTCTACAGCGATCGCGAGCGACATCCACGAGCTGCCTGCGTCCGACGCGTCGGGCCGGGTGAGCATCGAGCTTCCAAGCCCGCAGCCGGAGGCGGCTCTTGCGCAGATCGTGTACACGCTCACCCAGTTTCCGGACGTCCGGTCCCTGGAGATCGACGCGCGGACGCTCACCCGGACCGACTTCGACGAGTACACACCTGCGATTCTCGTCGAGTCCCCGCTCGCCTTCGAAGAGGTGGAGAGCCCGCTCCGCGCGACCGGGACGGCGAACACCTTCGAGGCGAACTTCCAGTACGAGGTACTCGATCCGGACGGGGAGATCGTGACGCAGAACTTCGTGACGGCAACGTCCGGGAACGGAACACGCGGCACGTTCGACTTTACGACCGCGGACTTCACCGTGGCTGAGGACGGCGACGTCACGCTCATCGTCCTCGAGCTCTCGGCCGAGGACGGCTCGCGGATCAACGAGGTGGAGATCCCGCTCCGCATGTCGGAGGGCTAACGACATGGCGAAGACCGAGACAGCTTGGCGCTGCTCTCAGTGCGGCGCGATCAACGAGCCGGGCTCCCGCGCTTGCCACAACTGCGGAAAGTGGCCGAGTCTGTTCGACCTCCAGGCGGGTGTTGAGGACGTGCCGGCGCGGTCGAATCAGGCCACCTTCGAGCCGGAGGTCTTCGAGACAGAGACGTATGAGGCGCCGCCATTCGAGACCGGCATGCCGGTCTCGGAGGAGACGTACGAGCCCGACGTCGACACCGACGAGGTGGATGAGCCTCGAAGCCGGTTCCCGCGCTGGATCGTGAGCGCGATCTGGATCGCGGGACTCGTCGTCTGGTTCATCGTGAATGCGCTCGCCGACCGCGGCTAGCGCTCGTGAACCGAGTTCTCCGGCGCCATCTGGCCCTCGTCGTCGACGTCGGGCAACCCGGAGTCGGGGACACGCTCGACCTCCGGCTCGTCCTGCGGTGGAAGCTGCTCCGGAGACTTCGACCCGGGGATGCCCGGGTCCTGAGGCAGGTCAGGATCCGGCCGCTCAGATTCAGCGCTCATAGACGACCTCCCCGCTCGCGACCTTGACCACTTCGCCGTGTCCGACTGCGATCTCGAGTTTGCCGTCGCGATCGATCTTCACGGCGACGCCGCTCGTGCCATTCACGCTGACCTGCCGCCCACGGAGGAAGTCTCGCGGTGCGAGGCCCTCGTAGACGGCGTCGAGACCGTTGCCGAGCCACTCTGTGTAGCGAAGTTCGAGGTCGGTGAGGAGCGAGGCGAGAAGCTCGCCGCGATCCCACTCGCGCCCCGTGAGCGAGCGCAAAGACCCGGCCCGCTCGGGAAGCTGTTCGCTTCGCTGATTGACGTTGACCCCAATCCCGAGCACGACCGCGTCGTCGTAGGCCTCGGCAAGGCACCCCGCGACCTTGCGTCGCCTGAGCATGACGTCGTTCGGCCACTTCAGCTGTATGGCGAGGCCGGTCGAGCGCTCGAGCGTGTCGGCGACCGCGACGCCGGCGACGAGCGAGAGCTCGGGCGCCGCACGTTCCTGCGGCGGCTTCAGCAAGAGCGAGCACAGGAGGGCTGTTCCGGGCGGAGCCTCCCACGAGCGGCCGAGGCGCCCGCGGCCCGCGGTCTGGTGATCCGCGACTGCGAGCGCGCCCTCCGGCATGGACACATCGAGGAGTGCTTGCGTCGACTCACAGGAGTCGACCTCGATTCGGGGCTCGCCGAGCACCTAGGGGATACTCGCGACCGGATCGCGGATCGCCTCGACGCGCACGGCGCTCACCTTGTACTCCGGCGTCCCGATGAGCGGGTCTCCGACGTCGTGCGTCAGCCAGTTCACCTTCTGGTCTGCGAAATGGAGCGCCATCCAGACGAGCCCTGGATAGACGCGCTCGGAGTAGTGCGCCTCTGCCTCGAGCGCTCCGCGGCGGGAGACGAGCCTCGCGAGCTGCCCATTGCCGATGCCGAGCGCGCCCGCGTCGTCAGCGTGGATCTCGAAGAACGGTTGCTCCTGCTTGTCGGTGATGCCCGACTCGCGCATCGTCATGTTTGCCGAGTTGTAGTGGTAGAGCGTCCGCCCCGTCGTGAGGACGTAGGGATACTCCGAATCGGGCTCCTCGATCGGCGGCTGGAACTCGACGGGAAAGAAGCGGCCGCGCCCGCTCGGAAGCGCGGGCCGCGGCGCATGCAGGTAGGGCGTCCCCGGATGGTCGCGATCCGGACATGGCCATTGCATCCCGTTTTCCTCGATCCTGTCGTACCGGATGCCGTGCCAGTTCGGCGAGAGGTCGGCGAGCTCGTTCCAGACGGCTTCGGCATCGGCGTACTCGGGCCAATTTCCGCCGAGAGCCCGCGCCATGAGGATGACGATCTCGCGGTCGACCTTCGCCTCCCCGGGCAGGGGAGCAGCCGTGCGGACGCGGCTGATCCGGCGCTCCGTGTTCGTGAAGGTTCCGTCCTTCTCCGCGAAGCTCGACGCAGGCAGAACGACGTGCGCGTACTTCCGCGTCGAGTCGTTCAGAAAGATGTCCTGCGACATGAGGAACTCGAGTCCTGCCAGCCCTTCCTCGACGTGGTGGGCATTTGGCTCGGTCTGAGCCGGATTCTCGCCGACGAGGTACAGCGCCTTGATTCGGCCGTCGTGCAGCCCGGAGATCATCTGGTCGAGGCGGTACCCGGGCCGCTCCGGAACTTCGACGGCCCAGGCGTCCGAGAACTTGCGCCGTATCTCCTCGTCGTCGAGCGACTGGTACCCGGGAAGGTACGACGGGTTTGCTCCCGAGTCGTTCAACCCTTGGACGTTGTTCTGACCGCGAAGGGCATTGAGACCCGTCGACTCGTACCCGAGGTGGCCCGTCATGAGCACGAGGTTCGAGAGCGACCAGATGTTGTCGACGCCGCAGGCGTGCTCGGTGATCCCGAGGGTGTAGAAGATCCCCGCGTGCCGTTCGGTCGCGTATTCGCGTGCGGTCGCGCGGATTGCCTCGGCAGGCACGCCGGTGACCTTCTCCGCCTCCTCGGGCGGGTACCGCATGACGACCTCACGGACGGCGTCGAAGCTTTCCGTGAGCTCCCGGATGTAGTCGTCGTTCTGGAGACCTTCCTCGAGGATCGTGTACATCATCGCGTTGAGCAGCCACACGTCCGTACCCGGCCGGAGCTGCAAGTGCCGCTTTGCGAGCTTCGTCAGCCAGATCTTCCGCGGGTCGGCGACGACGAGCGTCGCGCCCTTTCGCACCGCTTTCTTGATCCGCAGGGCCAGAACCGGATGTGCCTCGGTCGTGTTGGAGCCGATGACGAACAGGAAGCGGTCGTTCTCGATTTCGGGAATCGAGTTGGTGCTGGCTCCTCTGCCGAACGACCTGACCAGGCCGTAAAGAGTTGGAGCGTGTCAGGTTGACTCGCACGAGTGGACGGAGTTCGTCCGAACCACGGTGCGCGCGAGCTTTTGGATGAGGTAGTTCTCCTCGTTCGTCAGGCGGGCAGACGAGAGGAAGCCGACGGATTGAGAGCCGTGCCGGTCGATGACTCCTCGCAGGCCGGCGGCGGCTGTTTCCAGCGCGTGCTCCCACGTCGTCGGATGCAGCTCGCCGTCGTGGCCCCTGACGAGGGGCTGCGTCAACCGGTCGGGGTGGTGGACGAAGTTGAACGCGAACCGTCCCTTCACGCACAGGTTGCCCTCGTTCGGCATGTACTCGTCCTTCGACGTCACCTTCACGATGTGCTTCGTCTCCGGATCGAGGTTGAGGTCGATCTGGCAGCCGACGCCGCAGAACGTGCAGGTCGTTCGAACCTGCTCGAGCTGGCGCTCAGGCTGCTTCGTGCCCTCCTCGAACTTCTCGTAGATCGCGCCCGTCGGGCAGACCGAGAGGCACCCGCCACAGAGCTCGCACTCCGTGTCGAGCCAAGAGAGCCCCCAGGTTGGAACGATCCGCGAGTGTCCGCCGCGCCCTTCCAGTGAGAGCGCCGAGCACTGCATGACCTCCTGCGTGTAGCGGACGCAGCGGTTGCAAAGGATGCAGGCGTCCGGGTCATAGCCCATGAGCTGGTTGCGGTCGTCGTACTCCTCGCGCTTCGCGTCTGGGAGGATCAGCGGCGCTTCGACGCCGAGCTCGTTCGCCATGTCGCGGAGCTCGTTCGGCCGGCCGCCGGGCGACGCATTCAGGTGCTCGGAGAGGAGCATCTCCGTGAGCGTCTTCTGGAAGTCAGTGATCGGGCCGTTCGTGGAGACGACCAATCCTTCGGCGACGCGGGTTGCGCAGGCGGGCAGCGGTCGTGGCGATCCTTCGACCTCGACCACGCACATGCGACAGCCGCCGTACGGGTCGAGCTTCGAGTCGTGGCAGAGCGTGGGGATGAACGTCCCGTGGCGCGCGGCCGCATGAACGAGAAGCTCGCCTGCGGGCGCGCTGACCGTGCGTCCGTCGAGCGAGAACTCGACCACCACGCACCCATCGTATCGTGGCTCTTCACAGACGGTGTCAGACACCGACGACGTCGTCTACAAACGCGCGATAAGCCCTCGTGGCCCGATCAGGCGTGTCTCCGAAGTACCGAAGAAGCCCGCGCACATCAAGGAACTGCGGCACGTTCTCGAGCCCCACCGAAGCGCGGTAGCTGCTCCAGCGCCACTCGTCTGGCTGCCCGCACAGATCGGCCTCGACAGGGTTCCTGACGGTGTATCGCAGTGTCCACAGCAGCTGACCATCGGACGACTGACGTATCGCCCCGAAGCGATTTCGGAAGAGGTGCGCGTCGCGGCCATAGCGCCGGTTGAACCGGAGCGCGTATCGGCCGTTGAGGGTCTGCATCGCGCGCGAGAGCTGGCCGTCACGCGTTTCGAGCACGAGGTGGTAGTGATTCGGCATCAGGCAGTAAGCAAGGCAGCGTAGGTTCCCTCGCGAGACGACTCTGTCCAGACCCGCAAGGAAGTCGACCCGATCGGAGTCGTAGCTGAAGATCGCTTGTCGGTTACTGCCCCGCGCAAAGACGTGGTACACGGCGCCGGCGACGAACTCTCGGCGTGCTCTGGCCACGGTCCGACGGTACGGGCTCGTCGTCGCGGAAAGAACTGGTGTGGAGGAATCGTTGCGCTCTTGGCGCCGCTTAACAGGCGGTGTCTGACACCGGTTGTTAAGGCGCTCGGCCGAGCGGTGCGAAGAGCTCCGGCCAGTGGTGCATCGCGTTCCGCACCGGGATCGGCGAGGCCTGGCCCAGGCCGCAGATCGACGTCTTCTCCATTGCCAGCAGCCACTCGTCGAGCTTTTCCCGGGTAAGCGGCGAGCGTCCGTGCTCGAGCTCTTCACAGAGGTGGTGGAGTGCGCGGTTGCCGATCCGGCATGGCGTGCACTTCTGGCATGACTCCTCCGCGAAGAACCGCATGGTCTCGGCGAGCAGGCGAAGCGGCGAATACCTCGCCGGAAAGACCTGTACCGCGGCGGAGCCGACTCCGGCCGAGTACTCGCGGAGCGCATCGCGCGTGAGCGGCGCGTCGAACGCGGCGGGAGGGAGGATCCCGCTGGCGGCTCCCCCCGGCACGACGGCGCCTACTTCTCCGACGAACCCCCCTGCGTGCTCGTCGACGAGCTCGCGGAGCGTGATCCCGTTCGGCGCCTCGTAACAGCCGGGACTTCCGACCGCTCCCGAGACCGACCACAGCCGCGTGCCGGGTGCTTCTCGCCTTCCGAGCGCCGCCCACCACGCGCCACCGTTCCGCAAGATCGCCGGCAGGTGAGCGAGCGTTTCGACGTTGTTGATGAGCGTCGGCCGCCCCAGGTACCCGACCTGTGCCGGAAACGGAGGACGGAGCCTTGGCATCGCACGGCGTCCTTCCATCGACTCGAGCATCGCCGTCTCCTCGCCGGCGATGTAGGCACCCGCACCGATGACGAGCTCTAGGCTCCGACCCTCGAGTTGCCCGTCGGCGCGTAGCTCGTCGATCGCTTGCAACAGTCTGTCGCGAGCGGACGCGTACTCCTCGCGCAGGTAGATCCAGCCGTGCTCCGCCTCGGCAAACCGCATCGCGATGAGCACGCCCTCGAGGAACAGATGCGGCCTGAGCTCCATGACGTAGCGGTCCTTGATCGTCCCGGGCTCGCCCTCGTCGGCGTTGACGACGACGTAGCGCGGACCCGACTCGGCGAGAACGGCCTCCCACTTGACTCCCGTCGGGAAGCCGGCGCCCCCGTAGCCGGTGATACCCGCGGCTTTCAGCTCCGCGATGATGGAGTCCGGCGCCGGCAATGCGTCCAAGAGCTCGAGGCCGCCGCGCGCAACGTAGTCGGCCAGGGTCTCGTCTCGTCGGCCGAGACCGAGCGCCGGGCCGTCGTTGGTCGAATGCGTCACGGTCGGGAAGATCTCGTCGCCGCGCGTGTACACCGGCGCGAGGTCGCAGTGTCCGAGGCACGCAACCTCGATCGCGTCGGGGTGCTCCGCGAGCAACTCGTGTGCCCCGTAGCAGTCGCACACCGGACCGGTACACACGCGCACCGCGTCCACCGGCACTTGGAGGAATGAGTAGAACGACACGACCTCGTGCACCTCGCCTCGCCGGATGTTCATGTGATCCGCGAGCGCGTCGGAGAGGTCGGGAGTCAGCGGCCCGACCTCCCGCCGAATGCGCCCGAGGTTGTCGAGAAGCCGCGTGCGCTCGGTCGGTAGCTCCGGAAGGAGCATGGCCAGCTTGACCACGTCCACGTAACGATCCTACGTCGGAGTGGACCTGGCGCCGCGCCGGAACCCGTGGAGACAAGCCGTGGAAAGGCTGTGTCGCGAGGCAGCCGGTGCTCGCACGCAGGTCGGGGCGCTATTCGTCCCCGGGTGGTCGCCGCAGTTTCTTCGTCCGCGCTCTCCGCCGCTTCACCTCGAGTCGCCTCTTGCCGGCCGCCGCGCTGGGCTTCGTCGGGACGCGGCGGCGCGGGACGGCAAGCGCCTCGCGCAGCTTCCCGACGAGTCGCTCGACCGCCAGCTCGCGGTTCCGCAGCTGACTTCGTTCGTCCTGAGCCACTGCACGCACTACCGGCCCGGCACGCGCTACGACGCGCCGCTTCTGAACGTCGGTCAGAGCCGAGGTCCCCTCGACGTCAAGCAGCGCCTCGACCCGAGTGGAGGACTTCTGCGCATGCTGACCACCGGGCCCGCTCGACCGTGAGACCCGCAGCTCGATCTCCGACAACGGCAGGACGACGGAGCGCGTGACCCGAATTTCCCGCTCCAGCACCGGCTAAGCCGGCGCCTGCGCTCGTGGGCCGCCTCCGTCGAGCCTACGGCTCATAGACTCACGCTCCATGGCCTGCATTCTGCTTGACATCGACGGCGTTCTGCACGTCTCGGGGCAGGCCATTCCAGGCGCAGCGGACGCTGTCGGGACACTTCGCGAGGCCGGTCATTCGCTCCGTTTCGTCTCGAACAACTCGACACACTCGCGGCACGGCCTCGCCGAGGAGCTGCGCGAGATGGGCTTCGAGATCGACGACTCGGAGCTCCAGACGACTCCGGGAGCGGCTGCACGCGAACTCGCCGGCAAGCGCGTACTGGCGCTCGTCATGGCCGCGGTCGTCCCGGACTTCGACGGTCTCGAGCTCGTCGGACAAGACGCGGAGGCGGTTCTCATCGGCGGCTGCGACGAGACGCTCGAGCCGAATCAGGTCTTCAGCTACATGAACCTCGCCCGCGCGTTCGCCGAGATCCAGGCGGGCGCGGCGTTCTACTGCCTGCACAAGAACCGGTGGTGGCAGACGACGCGCGGCCCGCTCCTCGACGCGGGGGCGTTCGTCGCCGGACTGGAGTATGCGACCGGCGTCGAGGCGACGGTCCTCGGCAAGCCGAGCCCTTCCTACTTCGCCGCGGCGCTCGACGCACTCGACGCGGAACCGGAGCTGACGTGGCTCGTGACGGACGACGCGGAGGAAGACGTGCCCGGCGGGAGACTCTTCGGCATGCGCACCGCACTCGTGCGAACCGGGAAGTTCCGTCCCGAGTCGCTCGAGAGTGCGAGCGTTCCTCCGGACATCGTCGTCTCGTCGCTCGCCCACTTTCCTGCGTTGCTCGAGGAGGAGCTCACCGGCGGCTTGGGGGCGTGAAGGTCGGCGTCGACATCATCGAGATCGAGCGCATCCGCCAGGCTCTGGCCCGACCCGGCTTTCGCGAGCGCTGCTTCACGGAGGCAGAGCGTTCCTACTGCGACTCGCGGCCCGACCCGGCCCAGAGCTACGCCGGGCGCTTCGCCGGGAAGGAGGCGGTCGGCAAGGCGCTCGGCTGCGGAGTCCACTTCACGTGGAAGGAGATCGAGATCGTGGGGCGCCCGAAGCCAGGCGTACACCTCTCGGGGCGCACCGCGGCCTTCGCCGAGCGAGTCGAGGCCGGGGCAATCGACCTCTCGATGACGCATTCGCGCGAGATCGCGGCGGCGATCGCAGTCGTCGCGCCGCGCGAGTAGGTCGATAGTGCTCGAGCCGCTCTACAGCGCCGCCGAGATGCGCGCTGCGGAGGAGCGCTACCCGGGCTACCCCGATTCCATCCCGGAGCTGATGGAGCGCGCCGGGGCGGCAGTCGCACGCGAGGCGGTGCGCACGTTCCCGGACGCCCGCCGCTTCGCCTGCGTGTGCGGGGGCGGCTCGAACGGCGGCGATGGACGAGTGACGGCGCGTGTGCTGCGCGAGGCTGGTCTCGACGCTGACGAGACAAGCGACGTGGAGGGTTACGACGTCGTCATCGATGCGCTGTTCGGCACCGGCTTCAGTGGCGACCCGCGGCCCGAAGCCGCTGCACAGATCGAGCGGATCAACGCGACGACGGCGCCGGTTGTGTCGATCGACATTCCTTCAGGCGTCGATGCGTCGACCGGGGAGATCGCAGGCGTGGCCGTCGAGGCCGATCTCACCGTCACGTTTCACGGTCTCAAGCTGGGCCTCGTCGTCGCTCCCGGCCGGCTCCACGCGGGGCGTATAACGGTGGTTGACATCGGGCTCGACCACGCGGAAACCGAGCACCGGCGAGCGACGCTGGCCCTTCGTGAGCTGGTGCCGCGCAGGTCGGCCGAGGATACGAAGTACGCCGCTGCAGTGGCGATAGTCGGAGGTGAGCCCGGAATGTCCGGCGCGGCGGTGCTCGCCGCGCTCGCAGCCTTTCGAGCCGATGCGGGCTACGTCGTCCTGGCCGTGCCGCGCGAGTCGCTCGCCGTCGTCGAAGGGCTGACACTCGAGCCGGTGAAGGTTGGCTGGGACGATGACGACGCGCTCGAGACGATCCTGAGAGCGGTCGAGCGCGCCCGCGCGGTCGCGATCGGGCCCGGCCTCGGACGAGGCGAGAGCCGTCAGGCGCTCGTCCGGGGGCTCCTCGAGCAACTCGTGGTCCCGGTGGTCGTCGATGCCGATGGCCTCGCTGGACTCCAGCCGGTGGAGCGCACGGGCGCCCTTGTGCTGACGCCACACAGCGGCGAGCTCGCGCGTCTGCTCGACAGGGAGTCGAGCTGGGTGGACGCGCATCGCCTCGAGGCGGCCCAAGCAACTGCGGAGCGCTTCGGCGCGGTCGTTCTTCTCAAGGGCCAGGACACGATTGTCGCGGCGCCCGGCACCGGGGCGATCGTCTCCGATCTCGGGCCGCCGTCGCTCGCCACCGCCGGTACGGGCGACGTGCTCACGGGTGTCGTTGCCTCGTTCCTCGCGAAGGGGGTCGAGGCTCAGCTCGCGGCGGCGACGGCGGCGGTCACGCACGCGCGCGCCGCCCAGCTCGTCCCGCACCAAGGCGGACTCATCGCCAGCGACCTGCTCGGAATGCTTCCGCTCGCGCTCGAAGACTGATCTCGCCCGGCGATCTCCAGGCGATGCCGGAGAATGACACCGTGGAGCCTCAACCCCCGCGCTCGCTCTTCACGCTCGACCTGAACGCCATCCGCCATAACGCGGAGACGCTTCGTCGTGCCGCTGCGGGCGCAGCGCTCTGGGCCGTCGTGAAGGCGGACGGATACGGGCACGGTGCGGTCGATGTCGCGCGGGCCGCGCTCGACGGAGGAGCGACGGCACTCTGCGTCGCAACGCTGGCCGAGGCGCTCGAGCTGCGGGCCGCGATTCCGGAGGCGCGAGTTGTCGTCATGGGCCCCGTGCCGGCAGACGGGGTGGTCACGGCGCGCGACGCAAAGCTCGAGGTCGTCACGGCCGACGGCTTCGTACCCGAGGGTGTCCCCGTCCACCTCAAGCTCGACACGGGGATGGGCCGCTGGGGCCTCTCCGAGCTGCCGTCACCGAGCCGCAACGTCGTGGGCGTCATGAGCCACCTCGCAGTATCCGAGTCGGACCCCGCGTTCACGCACACGCAGATCGAGCGCTTTCGCGAGGCGACCGACGGGCTCGAGGGCGTCGAGCGGCATCTCGCGAACAGCGCCGCGACGCTGCGCCATCCGCAAGCAGCGTTCGACGCGGTTCGCTGCGGGATCGCGCTGTACGGAATCTCGCCGTTCGGCACGAGCCAGGCCGCGGACGACCTCGAGCCGGCGCTTCGCTGGGAATCGCATCTGGCCCTGGTCAAGCTTCTCGAGCGCGGCGACAGCACCGGCTACGGGCGACGGTTCGTCGCCGAGCGGCCGACCTGGATCGGCATCGTTCCCGTCGGGTATGCGGACGGATTCCGGCGCGACCTCACCGGCACGGAGGTCCTCGTGGACGGAGAGCGGCGGAGGGTCGTCGGCACGATCTCGATGGACGCCCTCGCCGTCGAGCTCCGCGGCGAGCTTCCCAAGGGCACGCAGGTGACGCTGATCGGTGACGGCGTAGCGATCGAGGAGCACGCTCGCGTCGCGGGCACGATCGGCTACGAGATTGCGACGGGGCTCGATTCGCGCGCTCCGCGTGCCGAGCGGGTCGTGGTCGGATGACGGTGCACGACGAGCGCGTCGCGGAGCTACTCGAAGGAGAGGAGGCCTGGATCGTCGGAGGCGCGGTGCGCGATGGGGTTCTCGGAAAGCGTGTCCTCGATCTCGACGTCGCCTGCGCGAACCCGAAAGACGCAGCCCGACGGTTCGCCAACCGGTTCGGCGGTGCGTCGTTCCCGCTCTCGGAGCGGCACGGAGCCTGGCGCGTCGTCGCGGAGGGGTCGGACGAGACGATCGACTTCACGCCGCTGGTCGAGGGTATCGACGCCGATCTCGCGACCCGCGACTTCACGTTCAACGCGGTCGCAGTACCCGTCGCCGGACGCGAACCACGAGATCCGTACAACGGGCTAGGCGATCTGGAGGCGGGCATCGTCCGAGCTGTGTCCGACGAGATCTTCGTCGCCGACCCGCTGCGCCTACTCCGGGCGGCCCGGCTCGAGGACGAGCTCGGCTTTCGCATGGACGACCACACCGAGGCGCTCGCACGCACCTCTGCACACCTCGTCAGTCGAGCCGCGGGAGAGCGGATCCTGGGCGAGCTCCGCCGACTGTCGGCGTCCGGCTACAGGCGCGTCGACGAGCTCGGGTTGCTCGCGCCGCTCGGCGGTTCGCTCGACGCCCGAATCGACGCCGTGAACGACCCTGACTTCCGGCTCGTGGCGGTGTTCGGAAGCGAGCTCTCGGCGCTGCCGATCTCGCGAGAGCTAACGCGGTATGCGCGCACCCTCCTGCGAGCGAGCCGGCCTGATGCTTCCGTGCGCGGGATCCATCGCTTCCGGCGGCAGACCGAGCCATGGTCGCTGCACGCTCTCGCCTTCGTCGGCGCGGAGGAGCTGTCCGAGCTCGTCGAGGCAGCCCGCGCAGCCGAGCCGTCCGAGCCGCTCATCCGAGGCGACGAGCTCGAGCTTCCACCCGGGCCGGAGATCGGGCGTATCCTCGCCGCCATCGACGAGGAGCGGGCAGCCGGAACGATCTCGACGCCTGACGAGGCGCTCGCGCTCGCGCGACGGCTGGCGACCGGAGGCTCCTCGTGACCGTGGAGCTCCGGCTGGCGCTTCAGGAGCAGCGCGCAGCGGAGCTCTCCGAGCGTGTCAGCCGACTGCTCGGGCCTTTCTCCGGGTCCGAGCGCGCCCTCGACTCCGGCAGCGGCACGGGCGCGCTGGCCTTTGCGCTGGCAGCGCACGTCGGCGAGGTCGTTGCGGTCGACTTGCGTGCCGAGTACATGGAGGCGGGGCGCGAACGGGCGCCGGAGAACGTGCGCTTCGTCGAGGGAGACGCCATGGCCCTTCCGTTCGAATATGGCTCGTTCGACATCGCTGGTTCCCTGCGAGTGCTCCATCACGTCCGCCGGCCCGAGCTTGCGGTCTCGGAGCTCGCCCGCGTGACTCGCCCGGGTGGCCGGCTGCTCATCGTGGATCAGCTCGGTTCTGTCGACCCGCTCCGGAGCATGGAGCTCGACCGCTTCGAGCGACTGCGCGACCCCAGCCACACGCGGCTCCTCCCCGACGCGGATGTTCGGGGCTTCCTCGAGGCGAACGACCTCGTCCTCCTCACCTTCGAGGTCGTCCGCGAGCGTGTGGACCTCGAGCAGCGTCTCGAGCTCGCACAGGTGCCGGAAGAAGATCGTGTCCGCATCCGCGGCCTCGCCCCGGGCGCCTTCTACGACATCGAGCTCGGGTGGTACGTCGCCCGCAAATCAGGCCCTTAGCCGTCTCGGTCAGAAGCGAGCGTCGTCGCGGTAGCCGGATCCGCCGACGAAGCGGGAGAAGAGCCCTGGGAGCAGAGCCTGCGCGATCGAGACGAAGCGGTATGGGAACCACGGCACCGTGATCTCCCGCTTGTCCTTCTCGATCGCGTCCACGAGCCTGCGTGCAACGTCCTCGGGCTCGATGACGAACTTCTTCATGAGCCGGCTTTTGAGCACGGAGTGCTGCGGAAAGCCTTCGGTCTCGACGAAGCCCGGGAGGACCGTATGCACTTTGATCCCCGTGCCGCGCAGAAGCGCCGCGGCCGAGCGCGAGAGCGCGAGCTGGGCGTGCTTCGACGCCGCGTAGGCGCCTGCCGGCGCGAAGGCGACGGTACCCGCGACGGACACCAGGTTCGCGATGTGCGCACCGCCCGCGCCCGCAGCGGCCTCGAGTCCGGGATAGAACGCACGAGAGCACCAGACGCCGCCGAGCGTGTTCACGTCGATGACGCGCTCGATGAGCTCAGGCTCGATCTCGAGAAAGTTGCCTCGCGCCGGGATGCCGGCGTTGTTCACGAGCACGTGGATGGCCGGATGGCGCTCGAGGACTCGTGCGCCTACGGCCTCGACCTGCTCGCGATCGGCGACGTCGCAGAGCTCCCACTCGCCGCCGATCTCCGCGGCAATCACCTCCAGCCGGTCCTGCCGGCGCGCGAGGAGCACGCAGTGCCAGCCGCGGCGGGCGAGCTCACGTGCCGTCGCCTCCCCGATACCTGACGAAGCGCCGGTGATGACAGCGACCCGGCCGTTGCTCATCGACGCGTGACCCTATCCGTTTAGGCTGCCTCGGTGGCCGCCGGCACCGGAGACAGGTTCGAGGGGAAACAAGGGCTCGTGCTCGGGGTCGCCAACAAGCGCTCGATCGCGTGGGGGATCGCGAA
>Ga0136633_1001031_pt1 | contig 20736 bp, 23 predicted proteins | sample AntDrymeUQ832206_2_FD_105494 | JGI IMG/M metagenome (GOLD analysis project Ga0136633, IMG submission 105494) | Polar desert sand microbial communities from Dry Valleys, Antarctica - metaG UQ83 (22.06) | ecosystem: Environmental > Terrestrial > Soil > Desert | place: Antarctica: Dry Valley...
AAGGAGCGTAGAGATGAAGCTCATCGTTGCCATCATCAAGCCCTTCCGGCTCGACGAAGTGAAGACCGCACTCATCGGAATGGGGGTGCAGGGGCTCACGGTCACCGAGGTGCGCGGCTTCGGTCGCCAGCGCGGCCACACGGAGGTGTACCGGGGCGCCGAGTACACGATCGACTTCGTGCCCAAGCTCAAGATCGAGATCCTCGTCGACGAGCCCGACGCCGAGCGGGTGGCCCAGCTAGTCATGGAGCACGCCCGGACCGGCCAGATCGGCGACGGCAAGCTGTGGATCGTCCCGGTCGACGCCGTCTACCGCATCAGGACCGGCGAGGCGGGCACCGACGCCATCTGAGACCCTCCAACCGGTGACGATCTGACACGCCCTGGTGTGTCAGATCGTCACCGGTCCAGGAGGACCTGCGCGATGAGCACGGTGCCGAAGACGAAGAACGATACGGCCGCACCGATCTTGATGGCCCGTTCGGGGAGCTGCTTGCCAAGGAGACTGCCGACGAGGATGGCCAAGGCGTCGGCGGCCACCATGCCCAGCGTCGATCCCGCCCACGTGCCCCAGGCCCCCTCGGTGGTGGCGAGGGTGACGGTGGCGAGCATGGTCTTGTCGCCGAGCTCGGCGAGGAAGAAGGCCACGCTGGCGGCGACGACGGCCGAGCCGTTCGACCGGTCCGCCTTGGCCGCCTCGTGCTCGGTCAGCTGGTCCCCACGCAGCGTCCACAGTCCGAAGCCGAGAAAGGCCACGCCGGCGACCACCGAGATGGCGTCGGTCGGGAGGGCGGCGCCGAGGGATGCGCCGACCACGACGGAGACGGCGTGGACGACGGCAGTGGCCAGGGTGATCCCGATGAGCACCGGGAGCGCCCGGTAGCGGGCGGCGAACGCCAAGGCCATGAGCTGGCTCTTGTCGCCGAGCTCGGCGACGAAGATCACCCCGAAGCTCAGCAGCAGCGCATCCACTCGACCGACCAGCGTACGGTTTCGAGAATGAGGCGCGGCCGGCACTGGCCGAAGGTGCTCATCGGCCTCCTCATCTTCGTCAGCCTGGTGGCCGAGGTCACCACACTCGTCCTGGCCGGTCTCACCTCACCGCTCCGTCCGCCCATCGGCGCTGCGGGAGTGGGGGAGGGACCGCTTGCACGAGCATTGGCGGTGAGGCGTGGCCGTTGAACTGGCTCCGGAGCGACGCCGACGGCGACGGCCGGAGCCACGGCCACGACGGTGTGGTGCCGGCCGAGTCGGCAGCGCTCACCGGCGCCCTGCTGGCCATCGAGCCCCTCAGCCACGGAAGGCTGCTGCCCGACCGGCGGGTGGTGGAGCGGATCACGGCCACGCTGCGGGCCGGCTAGTCGAGGACCCCGCGCAGCTGACCGAGTCGCTCGGGGACGGGCTTGTACCAAACCCACCGCCCCCGCTTCTCGCCGGCGATGAGGCCGGCGTCGGCAAGGATCTTGAGGTGGTGGGAGACGGTTGGCTGAGAGCGGCCGAGGGGCTCGGTCAGCTCGCAGACGCACGCCTCCCCGGCCCCGGCCGAGACCACGAGGCTGAGCAGTCGCAGGCGGATCGGGTCGGCCAGGACCGCGAAGGCGACGGCCAGCTCTTCGGCCCGCTCCTCCGTCAAGGGTGAGGAGAGCACCGCCGGGCAGCACTCCTCGAGCGCAGTCGCCGACAGGTCGATCCGGGTCTTCATTGTTGTCTCACCTTCCATTGACATGCGTCGATGTTTCCCGCCGACTCATCGATGTACCTCAATGTAACGCGAAGGTCTCGTCCGTCGTGCCCGTAGCCGGCCGAGAGACCTACACGGGCGGCATCTCGCCCTGGCTGGACCCGAGAGGAGGCATCTCCCCCTGACCGCTGCCCGTATCGAACATCCCGCCCTGGCTCGACCCCAGAGGAGGCATTTCCCCCTGACCGCTGCCTCTATCGGACATCCCGCCCTGGCTCGTCCCGAGAGGAGGCATCTCCCCGGGGGGCGCCCCCCGGACCTCGGCCTCAGAACCAGGTGGGTGGTCCGACAGACGCCGCAGGACCTGGCCGGACAGCTCCCGCACCGCGTCATCCCCTTCGGACCCACTGATGTCCTCCACGAGCGAGCGAAGGTCACCCGTGGCCGTGTCCGGGACGGACTTCAATGCAACCGTCCGTACCCCAGGGTCGGAATCGGAGAGCAGGGAGATCAGCACATCGCTGGCGCCGGTTCCGGTGAGGTGGCGGGCTGCAGCCGCGGCGGCGACGCGCACCGTCGCGTCGTCACTCTGCCCGGCCTGGTTGACCACGTCGGCGGAACGCTCGTCGTCGAGAAGGCCGGCGAGATACGCGGCCTTGGATGCCAGCATCGGGTCGTCGCCGCGAACCAGGGTCTCGAGGTGGGGGAGTGCCTCTGGCCCCAGAAGGCTGGCGAACTCGTAGTCCGGCTCCTCGGGATCGAGCACCGCCCTGACGTCCTGCATCGTCACAGCCATCGCATGCCTCCTACAGGTTGATCGTCAGCGGGCTGGCGACCATCGTCGATCCCTCGGACGCGGCGAGGTCCGGGGGCGGGTTGGTGATGTTGTTCGTACCGTTCCCCGTCATGAGCTGATCGCTGTTGTTGACATGGAAGAGGCCGAGAACGTGCCCGAGCTCGTGGGCGAACGTCCACTGGCTCGCCCCCTGGGCGACGACTGCGCCAGGGCGCCCGGCGGGATGCGACGCACAGCCGTTGAGCGGCGGGACGGTCGAGCGGACGAAGTAGACGACCACCTCGTTGGCGCCGACATTGTTCCTGTTGGCGAAGAGCTGCGTCTGCTCGGCCGTGCTGTTGCCCGACACGCACGGGTTGACGTCGAGGTCGTTCAGGGCTGCGGGAACGTTCAAGGTCTCGGTGGACACGTGTTGTACGGCGATGCCCCGAGATGCGTAGACGTCACGCATGTTCTGGATGCTCGTGGCGATCGGGACGTTCGGGGTGGTGAGGACCTTCACGTGCAGCCGGACGGTGGGTGCCATCGCCCACCACCTGTGCCACATCGCGTTATCCCCGCCCCGGGCGAACACGTCGATGCGGTTCGCCGACCACGACACCGCGTCGGGGGCGGATGTAAGTCCGCCACCGAGGCTCTCCCACCCGCTCCAGCCGTTCTCGTACCACTTGTGCCACAGGGCGTTGTCGCCGCCCCGGACGAAGCAGTCGAGCCGGCCCGGGGCCCACGATGAGACGCCGGGCCCCGAAGTGAGCCCGCCACCGAGGCTCTCCCACCCGCTCCAACCTCCTTGGAACCACTTGTGCCACAGGGCGTTATCGCCGCCCCGGGCAAACACGTCAATCCGCCCGTTGCTCCACGAAACGGCGGCGGGGTCAGAGGTGAGACCGCCTCCGAGGCTCTCCCACCGGCTCCAACCATTCTGGAACCACTTGTGCCACAGCGCGTTGTCGGTGCCGCGGACGAAGCAGTCGAGCCGGCCGGCGGCCCACGAACAGACGGCCGGCGCCGACGTGAGGACGCCCCCGAGGCTCTCCCACCCGCTCCAACCGTTCTGGAACCACTTGTGCCACATGGCGTTGTCCCCGCCCCGCACGAAGACGTCGATTCGCCCGTTGCTCCAGGAGACGGCGGTCGGCTCGGACGTCAGGCCGCCACCGAGGCTCTCCCACCCGCTCCAGCCATTGTCGAACCACTTGTGCCACAGAGCGTTGTCACCGCCGCGGGCGAAGCAGTCGAGCCGGCCGGGGGCCCAGGAACAGACGGCCGGCGCCGACGTCAAACCGCCACCCAGACTCTCCCATCCGAGCCAAGTCATAGCGCTCTCCCGCGGTCCATGGGTCCGATGACGGCCGAATGAGAACTCACCTATTTCGATGCGAGCGGGACCGATTCTCTTCCCCACTCCATTGAGTCCGCCGCCCGCGAACTACGTCTGTTTGTTGCTGTGCCATTTCGACCATACGCCGATCCGACGTAGCCCGCAAGGGGTGAAGTCGGGTGGGGGGGCCAAGGGCTGACGTCGTGTGATTCGCCTCGACGGAGTGCTCGCTCGAGCCCGATGCGACCCCGGACGATCACGACGATGACGGCTCGCCCCGGCGGGTCACTCGTGGCTGAAGGCTTCATCTGGACGTCGGCGCCTGTTCGCCTCGTTGCTACCTGAGGGTCACCGGCCGCTCGTAGCTTCAGCCGAAAGATGCCCGAACCGGAGGCTGAGCATGTCCATCGCCGACAAGATCGTCGTCAACCCGAAGCGTGCCGGGGGCGGGCGCCGGCTGGTCGTCGTCGCCCTGAGTGTCGTCGCGCTGGTGGCATCAGCCCTCGGCGCAGGGGCGGCCACGGTCCATTCCGATCGATACGGCGTCGGCAGCGCCGCTCACGCTGGCCGTCATCGGTGACACCGCCCTATGGGCCGGCCAAGCTCGTCGAGTTTCCCCGTCTCGTCGACCTGATCAATCGCGACCCCGCCGTACAGGAGGTTGTCCATCTCGGCGACATCAAGGACGGGAGCAGCGTCTGCTCGGACGGGTACTTCGCCACCGTCCGGGCTCTGTTCGACACCTTCGAGGACCCGTTCATCTTCACTCCGGGCGACAACGAGTGGACCGACTGTCACCGTTCCAACAACGGTCCGTTCTTCCCGCTCGAGCGCCTCGACGCCCTGCGGCGCACCTTCTATCCCGTCCTCGGGCAGACGCTCGGCGTCAACAAGAAGCAGGTCCTCAGCCAGTCGGCGGAGCCCGGCTTCGGGCAGTTCGTGGAGAACCAGCTCTGGTTCGAGTCCCGCGTGGCATTCGCGGCGCTGAACATCCCCGGTAGCAACAACAATCGGGCGCCCTGGACCAACGTCACGCCGGCGCAGGCTGCCCAGCAGCCACAGGAGTACCAGGCCCGGCTGGCGGCAACCATCGCCTGGCTCAACAAGACGTTCGCACTCGCCATTTCCGAGCGGGCGAGCGGGGTCGTGCTGATGCTCCAGGCCGACATGTGGGACACGTTCGCAACGAACCTCACCGGCTTCACCCCGGTCGTCCAGCGCATGCCGGCCTGGCCCGAGCCTTCGGGAAACCTGTCCTCCTGCTCGAGGGGGACTCGCACTCCTTCCGGGTCGATCGCCCGTTGACCCCCGGCGACCCGCTGTACGGCCGCCACGCGCTCGGTGGCCTCACCGCTCCGAACGTGACGCGCATCGTCGTGGAGGGGAGCACCAACCCTACGGAGTACCTACGGCTGACGGTCGACCCCGCCACGCCTCAGGTCTTCAGCTGGCAGCGCGTGCCGCTGTAGCTCAGGAGTGATCGGCTGGAAGTCAGCGGGTCAGCCGCAGCTTCGCGAGACCGCTCCGGTGTGAGCGGAGGTGTCATCCACCTGCTGCTCTCCGCGCTGGGGATCAGGAGGCCGGCAGGTGGGGGACGCCATGCGCCATGGTCGCCCGACGTTCATCTCGGCGACGCCGTCCGTTCACCGGACGCAAGGCAGGGTGCGACGTTCCTGTTGCACAATGGCAACTGCACCATGGACGTCGTGACCTTTACCGGCGACACACTGCCGGCCCAGCACCTGGCATCGGCGCTCGCTGGCGCAGGATTCGAGGTCAGCCGGCCCCGGCCCGTCGAACGCACGCTGCTCGACACGTTCGACGGTCGTCTCCACGCCGCCGGCGTGCGTCTCGAGCTCCGTACCGGTACTGACGTCCAGCTGATCGTGAGTGGAGGCGGTCCTGCGCCGGCCCGCCTCGCCATCGAGAGGGCGCCGGCGGTGGCGGCCGACCTCCCGCCCGGGCCGCTCCGGGCCCGCCTTGCACCATTGCTCGACATCAGGGCGCTGCGGCCGACGGTGACGGTGGCGGCGCTCCGTGCGGACGCCGTCCGCCGCGATGGCGAAGGCAAGGCCATCGTCGGCGTTTCACTGCACGACCGTCCGACGCGCGAAACCGGAGTTCCGCTCTCTGCGCCATGGATGGCCGAGATCGTGCAGTACGAGGGCTACGGGCGTGCCGCCCGCCAGACCGAGAAGCTCCTCAGCTCGCTCGGCTTGACCCGCTGTGACGGCGACCTGCTCGACCTGGCGGCTGAGGACTCGGGCATCGACCTGCGAGGCTTCGTCGACTCTCCTACGGTGCGGCTCGATCCGGGCGAGCCGTCCGTCGCCGGCTTCCGGCGGGTCCTGGCCAACCTGGCCGACACCATCGAGGCCAATCGGCAGGGGACGATCGACGACATCGATCCCGAGTTCCTCCACGACCTCAGGGTGGCCGTACGCCGGAGCCGGTCGATCCTGTCCCACGGGAAGCAGGTGCTGCCGGCCGACGGACGGGACCACTTCCGGGCCGAGTTCCGCTGGCTCGGCACGGTCACCAGTCCCCTGCGCGACCTGGATGTCTACGTGATCGAGTGGCCGGGCTATGTCGCTGCGCTCGACGCTGAAACTGCGGCTGCGCTCGGGCCTGTGGTCGATCACATCGCCGCCCGGCGGGCTGCCGAGCACGTCATCCTCGAGGGCCATCTCGGATCCGCTCGCTACCAGGGGCTCATGACGGCCTGGCGGGCATGGCTTGAGCCCACCGCAGGAAAGACGAAGGCGGCCAAGAGGTCCGAGCGGCCGCTCGGAGCGGTGGTCGTGGCGCGCATCGGCGAGGCCCAGGACCAGCTCCTGCTGCGGGGCAGGGCGATCGGTCCGTCGACGGCGGCCGAGGAGCTGCACGAGCTCCGCAAGGACGCCAAACGGCTGCGCTACCTCCTCGAGTGCTTCGGAGGGCTGCTCCCCGCCGCGGCCCGGAAGCCCTTCGTCCAACGCCTCAAGGCGCTGCAGGACAACCTTGGCGAGCACCAGGACACCGAGGTGCACACCGCGCAGCTCAAGGCCATGAGCCAAGAGCTGCACGGGACGCCCGGGGTGACCGCAGAGACGTTGCTGGCTATGGGACGGCTCACCGAGGTCTTCGACAGGCGGCGTCAGGACGCGCGCGACCAGTTCGCCGAGCGGTTCGCGAACTACGACACCAAGCAGACGGCGCGGGCGCTGTCCGACGTGGTCGAGGCCATCTCTTGAAGGTGCTTGCGACCTACAGCATCAAGGGCGGCGTCGGGAAGACGACCTCGGCGGTGAACCTGGCCCGGGAGGCGGGCTCCAGCGGGAGCCGCGTCCTGGTGTGGGACCTCGACCCCCAGGGAGCGGCCACGTTCTTCTTCCGCATCCGGCCCAAGGTGAAAGGGGGCACGGAGCGGCTCGTGAGCTCGAAGGGTGATCTGCTCGAGCACGTACGGGCGAGCGACATCCCCGGCGTGCACGTCGTCCCCGCCGACTTCTCGCTTCGCCACCTCGATCTGCACTTGGACGGCAAGAAGCGACCGACCGAACGCCTGGCGGAGCTGCTGACGGGCGTCGATGGCCGGTACGACGTCGCCTTCCTCGACTGCCCGCCCAGCATCTCCCTGGCCAGCGAGAGTGTCTTCGGCGCCGCCGATGCCCTTCTGGTTCCTGTGATCCCGACGACATTGTCCTCCCGGACTCTCCACCAACTCGCCAGCTTTCTTGCCACCCAGGACCACCCTCCGGCTCTGCTCCCGTACTTCTCCATGGTCGACGGGCGCAAGCGCCTGCATCGGGATGTGATGACTGAGCTCCGCAGCGAGTGGCCGGATGTCCTCGCCACCGCGATCCCGAACGCCAGCACGATCGAGCGCATGGGGCCGGAGCGGGCGCCGGTGGGCGAATACGCCCCTTCCTCCCTGGCCGCCAAGGCCTTCGGCGACCTCTGGGCCGAGATGACAGCCCGGCTCTGGCCATGAACCCTTCGCTGTCCGGCCATGCCCCGGCCAGCTCATGGTCGAGTGGGCGCCACCTTGCCCCCGTAACGTTTCGGACGTATGGCCTCCAGCGATCGTCGCGGGCAATCGATCTGTCCCGCCTGTGCCGGACCGACGCGAGCACCCGCCCTCTGTCCCGAGTGCACCGAGGCCTTCGCGCTGGCCCGGCGGGCGCATCCGGCCGCTGTCCCCGCCTTGACCCTGCCGGTGCTCGACCCAGTCGAGCGGAGAGTCAGTGACGACGTGGATCTCTGGGATGCGTGGTCGCTCCTCGGCGACGTGGGTGGTCGTCCGATGCGGTGTGTTCCTGACTGACGTGGCCGACGGCGCCGGCGCTGCTCCACCGACGAAAGAGCCGTGCGGAAGCGGCGGCTGAAGCGGAGGCTCAATGACGCCGTCCGCAGGGAACACCGTGCCGCCGAAGAGGCGTTTCGTTTCGCACATGAGGCCAGCCGGCTGCGGCTGGCGCTCGAAGCGCTGCCTCAGTCTCTTGTTTTGTGGGACGAGGATGGTGGCGTCATCCTTCGGAACCGTCCGGCCACCGACGTCGCCGCCCGGTCGGGCGCGCCCCTTGTCGACGCCGCAGTCGACGAGCTCGCGAAGGTAGGGGCCAACGCCACAGCGGTGACCCAGACGTTGGATCTCCACGGTCCGCCGCCGCGGCAACTGGTCCTCCGGGCCATGCCGTTGCGGAAGGGCGGCGAGTTCCTGGGAACGGTCGCCGTCGTCGACGATGTCTCCGAGCGCAGGCACCCTCGAGGCGGTCCGCCGGGACTTCGTCGCCAATGTCAGTCACGAGCTGAGGACTCCGGTCGGCGCGCTAGCGCTGTTGGGCGAAGCGCTCTCCGGTGAGACCGACCCGATCGTCGTGTCGCGGCTGGCGAAGCGGATCACGGCCGAGGCGGACCGTGCGGCACGGATGATCGAGGACCTGCTCGACCTTTCGAGCATCGAGGCCGGCGGGCCCATGAACAGGCGCAGGGTCAGTGTCGGCGCAGTGGTGTCGGCGGCCGTCGAGCGGGCGCAACCCAGTGCCACGCTCCGCAGCGTGCGGCTGGTGGTCTCGGCTCCGTCCTTGCACGAGGCTTTCGTCGAGGGAGACGAGGCGCAGCTGGTCTCGGCGGTGGCCAACCTGGTGGACAACGCCGCGAAGTACTCCCACCTCGATTCTGCGGTCGATGTCAGTGTCGACATCAAGGAGACCGACGTGGAGATCTCGGTTCGCGACTGCGGGATCGGGATTCCCCGAGATGACCTCGAGCGGATCTTCGAGCGCATCTACCGCGTCGCCCGTGCCCGTAGCCGTGACACCGGTGGTACCGGACTCGGGCTCTCGATCGTCCGCCACATCGCCACCAACCACTCCGGCGCCGTGTCCGTCGACTCGAGCGAGGGCCAAGGGTCGACGTCCACCCTCCGCCTACCGATGGCGGGCGTCGAGCCGAACCGGTGAGGAGCGCAGTGCACCGCTACTGCTGTGAAGCGGGCTCCACGAACTGGAGGTCAAGCTCGATCTTGACGACGTCGCCGAGAGTTGCCCCCAGCGGGCCGAAACCGAGGCCGAAGTCCTTGCGCCGGATCTCTCCGGTGGCCTCGAACCCGGCGTGCCGGGTGCCGTCGAAGAACGCCTCGACGGCGATGGTCAGCTCGCCGTCGACCGACCAGTCGGAGCCTTCGCCGGTGATCCGGGTGGATCGCAGGTCATCGCCGACCGCGATGAACGTCGAGGAGCTCCGGGGTGCGGATGTGAGACCACGGCGCGCCGCGGCCTCGGCCTGGCGGGCCACCGTGTACGTCCCGTCGTGGCTGTAGTGGGTGTGCACGTGGTGGTCGCCGGCCCAACCAGTGCAGCGGGCGGCTCACTGGTCCACACTCCCTTCGGAGAAGCGTCCCAGTGAGATGCGTCTTGACCGACCTACCGGGCCGGTCATGCCAGCCACGCCGGTTCTGATCGGCCTCGTGCCCGCCGTTCGACCGCCCGGACCGCCAGGAGGGGCCCGGCGACGGCAGCGAGCAACGCGACGACACCCAAGGCCATCATGAGTCCCCGCGACGGCTCGAGAGCGTGCATGACCGGCCGTCCCGTGGCATAGAGGACACCCAATTGGCCGAAGGTGCCGGCGACGTCCGCGATCGCCACCCGCACCGGCGGGATGTGGCGTGCGCCGGCCACCATCAGAACCTTCCCGGTCGGCGACAGCGCCACGGCCAGGAGCACCTTCCGCTCTCCGACGCCCAGGAGCCAACCGGTCATGCGCCCGGCGATCGCGCTGCGTCGTGCCATTGCGCCGGCGATCTTCGGGCCGTGCGACCGTCCGAGCGCGAGATGGAACGGATCGGCGACCCCGAGCCGCAGCAGGCCGACGACGAGAAACAGCGGCAGCGGAGCCGACCCTGCGGCGAAGGCCAGATTGATCGCCCGGGGACTGAGACGGTGTTCCTACGACCTATCCATTGACAACTGTCGATGCGTAGAGCAGACTCATCGACGTCCCTCAATGTATTGCAAGGAGTCGCCTCGTGTCCCGTGTGCAGCTGGCCCTCAACGTCGACGACCTCGACCGCGCCGTCGACTTCTACTCCAAGCTCTTCGACACCTCCCCGGCGAAGCTCCGGCCGGGGTACGCCAACTTCGCCATCGAGAACCCTCCGCTGAAGCTGGTGCTCTTCGAGCAGCCCGGCAAGGGCGGGACGATCAACCACCTCGGCGTCGAGGTCGAGAGCCCCGAGCTGGTCGGGGCGGCGCAGCAACGGCTGGCGACGCAGGGCCTGTCCACCGCCACCGAGGAGGGCGTGGCCTGTTGCTATGCCCGTCAGGACAAGGTCTGGGTCGACGGTCCTTCCGGGGAGCCGTGGGAGATCTACACCGTGCTGGCCGACGTCGAGATGCCCGGTGGCCAGTTGCGCACGGTCGACCCGGAGACGGGTGACGTCTGTTGCGCGACGGTTTCCGACGAGGGAGCGGTTGTCGCTTCCTCGGCGTGCTGTTGAGCCGCCTGTGACCCCGGATCTCTCGCGTCGCGCCGTGGCCGAGGCCGTGGGCACCGCCATGCTCGTCCTGGCCGTGATCGGGTCCGGAATCGCGGCATCACGCCTCTCGACCGACGGAGGGCTGCAGCTCCTCGCCAACGCTGCGGCCACGGCAGGGGCGCTGATCGCCATCATCCTGGCCGTCGGTCCGGTGTCTGGCGCTCACCTCAATCCGGTCGTGACCCTGGCTGACCGGGTGCTGGGCGGGCTGACCACGGCCGAGGCCTGGGTCTACGTCGGCGCGCAGGTCGTCGGCGGTGCGGTTGGAGCAGTGGTGGCCAACGTGATGTTCGGTCTTCCGGCGGTCGAGCTGTCGACCCACGCCCGCAGCTCAGGAGCGCTGTGGACGAGCGAGGTCGTCGCCACGTTCGGACTGCTGCTGGTGATCTTCGGCGTCGTGCGGTCGGGCCGGTCCACCGTCGCCCCCTTCGCCGTGGCCGCCTACATCGGCGGCGCCTACTTCTTCACCTCGTCGACCAGCTTCGCCAACCCGGCGGTGACGCTGGCTCGGACGCTTTCGGACACGTTCGCCGGCATCGAGCCCGCTTCCGTGCCGGCCTTCGTTGTGGCGCAGCTTCTGGGCGCCGGCTTGGCGATCGCACTGGTCCGCCTGTTGTACCCGGACATCGCCGATTCGGCGTCAGCGGTGGTTCTACCCCACCCCGTCACCGAGAGCGATCCCGGCGCCGCCCGTGGGCGCGATCACACCTCGACCTGATCAAGAAGGAGAACACGAAACTTGTCTGAGAACGAAGACATTCCCACTGAGCAACGAGTTGTGCTCAAGCACGCGGCCGGTCGCCTCGCCTCTGAGTTCGAAGGCAGCTTCAGCACTGAGACGATCGAGCTGTTCCTCACGACCAGCTACGACCAGTTCGCCGGAAAAGCCAAGGTCTCGAACTTCCTCCCCCTGATGGCCGAGCGGTTCGCCCGCCAGCGCCTGAAAGCGGCTGGCGCGCGTGGAGGGCAAGGTGGCCGACGGTGTGCCCGTGGTGCTGTTCCTCTGTGTGCACAACGCCGGTCGTTCCCAGATGGCCCTTGGCTGGTTCAACCATCTGGCGGCCGACCGGGCCATCGCGTGGTCGGGAGGGTCGGAGCCGGGCAACGAGGTCAACCCGGCAGCGATCGCGGCGATGGCCGAGGTCGGAATCGACATCTCCAAGGAGTTCCCAAAGCCCTGGACCGACGAGATCGTGCGGGCCGCCGACGTCGTCGTCACGATGGGTTGCGGCGATGCCTGCCCGCTCTTCCCGGGAAAGCGCTACGAGGACTGGGTCCTGACCGACCCGTTCGGCAAGAGCGTCGAGGAGGTGCGACCGACTCGGGACGAGATCGGCCGTCGCGTCACCGAGCTCCTGGCCAGCTTGGGAGTGACACCGGTCGCAGCCGGCTGAGGGGCCGGCGCCCGGACCCTGCGGGGCCCGGGCGCCGGCGTGCCTCCGACTACGACCCGTAGACCAGGTTCCAGTCGCGGATCTTCAGGAGTACAGCTGGCCTCGCTCCACCTGCGCAGTGGGGTTGTCGAGCCCCGTTGGCCGTGTGCGCCTGGGCGTCGAAGAGGAACGTCCCGCCCTTGCCCCGGCCGAGCACGTTGTCGGCGTACTCCAGCGCCTCCTGCGAGTTGGTCGGCGGGCGGAACCAGATGTCGGTGACGTCGATGATCCCGCTCGACTCCTCGTCCTGAGTGATGAGATTCGAGCCGGCGACGGACGGGTCGAACAGGGCCGGGTCGAAGCGGGCGAGCACCGCGGTCCTGCCGTCGGCGATGCGGTAGGCGACGATCCGGGCGACGTGGCAATGTTGCCCGGGTCCTCCTGGATGAGGATGTGGCCGCCGTCTGCATCGATCGTCAGGTTGTCCGGCTTGCTGAGGCCGATGGACTCGGACCCGTTGAGCAGGAGCTCCAGGGTGCCGCCGGCGAGCGGGTTCTCGATGTCGGCATAGGTGAGGCGCCACAGCCCGCCACCGTCGCGGGCGGGTGTCGCACCGACGCCGCCCTCGGTGGTCAGGAAGTAGAAGACGTTCTTGTTCTTCGGGTCCCAGGCCCCGTCCTCGATGCGGTTGAGGGTCAGGCCCTCGGCCTTGGCCTCGGCGTTCTGCTCCGCCCCCGACTGGTTCCAGGGCACCTCCGTCAGGTCGAACGCCACCTTCTTATTGGGCGAGGCGGTGATCGCAGCCCGCACGCCGGCATCGGAGAGAGGCCCCCCGCCGACGCGCACGACGTAGTCGATCCCGTTCGTCAGGCCCGCCTTATCGAAGGGAGTGCCGCGGTACCCCTTGGTGCCCGCATATGCCCAGAGCTGACCGTCGGCGCCGTCCTCGTTGCCCATGACCAGCGTCGTGTCCGACTGGTTTCGGGCGGCGAAGGTGTTCTCCCAGGAGAAGAGGCCCAGTCGCGGGAGCTGCTGGGCCTGGCCCTCCGTCGTCACCCCGAAGACGCGACCCTCGTTGCCGCTCGCCTCGTTGCCGAAGTAGATCTGCCCGGCAAAGCCGCGCCCGGTTCGGAAGTTGAGCAGCTGGTAGGGGTCGGTGAGGCTGCTGGAGCACCACCGGGCAAAGGCGGCGCTGTACGCCGGAAACGTCTCACCGGTCGTGGGGTTGGTGCCGGCGCCGTTCGGCACCACCCCCTGGGTCTCACGCAGCTCGTGGTTCATGAACAGCTCGTCGATCGAGTACCGGGATACGAACGATCCCTTCTGGCCGTGGGCCCGCCGGCTGGACCAGGTCGGAGCCGGACCTGACCGAATTCGTGGCAGGGGCGGCGCCGTCGTCGTGTTGGGCCCCGTGAACGTGGCTCCGCCGGCGGGCAGGGCGAGCGCAGCCATTCCGGCCAGCGCTCCAACCACTGCGGTTCCCGACACCAGTCTTCTGTGCATACAGTCAGCCTCCTCGTTGTTTCGCGGAACGTATCCAGCCGCTCGCGAACGCCGGTTGGAGGAAGGGTGAACGAGGAATGACGTGCGCCGGAACAGGTGGGGTCACGTCGCTTGGGGCGATCGCTGGTCCGCCATCTGCATGGCGAACCCTGGCAAGGTTGTCCGCACATGCGAACCCCCCGTCGGCCCCGAGCCGGCCTGAAGGCGCAAGGAGTACCTGCATGACGGGCCCCGGAGGTCGGTCCTGGAGGCCTTCACTGGGACATTGTCCCGAAGGGAGAATGCACTAATGAACTCGCCCGCGACCGCCGTCCCTGCCGGTGCCGTCGAAGCGCTCACCAAGACGGTGGTGCTCGACACGTCCGTGCTCGTGGCGGACCCCGCCGCGATCCACGAGTTCAGCGGGTGCGCCCTGAAGGTTCCGCTCACGGTGATCGAGGAGCTCGACGGGCTGAAGACCCGTACCGACTCGGTGGGCCAGACCGCCCGCGAGGCGTTGCGCCGGATCGAGGCGCTGCGGGTGGCTGCGGGCGGTTCACTCGTCGAACCGCTCCCGCTGGCCCACGGCGGGACCCTGGCCATCGTCCTGAACGGTGTCAACCACACGCTGCTGGCTGAGCACTACCTTGACCCGTCGAACCCCGACAACCGCATCATCGGCACCGCGCTCGGGCTCCAACATCGCGCGACCACGGTGGAGGTCGTCTCCAATGACGCCGCCCTGCGGATCAAGGCGGCCCACGTAGGCCTGGCCGCCAAGGAGTACGTGCCGGTGCCTGCGTACGGGCGGGACGGCGAGTCGCCCGGCTGGCTGACCGTCGACGGGCTCGACGGAGCCCTCATCGACCGGCTGTTCGACGAGCGCAAGCTGGCGATGACCGAGCTCGACCCTTCCGTCGTGCTCTACGAGAACGAGTTCGCCGTGCTGAGGGCGGGCAAGCAGTCGGCCTTGGCCCGGCGCCGGGGAGACCACCTCTGGCTGCTGCGCCAGAACCAGGAGGCGTTCGACCTCAAGCCCCGCAACATCGAGCAGCGCCTGGCGCTCGACCTGCTCCTCGACCCGGCGGTGAGCGTCGTTGCGCTCGACGGGCCCGCGGGTACGGGAAAGACGCTGCTCGCCATCGCCGCCGGCCTCGAGCAGGTCTGGAACCACCCGGCCAGCCGCAGGTACGAGCGCATGGCGGTCTACCGCCCCTTGGTCGCCGTGGGGCGCCAAGAGGTCGGCTACCTGCCCGGCACCCTCGAAGAGAAGCTCGACCCCTGGATGGGCGCCATCCACGACGCCGTCGTGGCCATGAGCGACGGCCGGCGCAAGGGCGCGGCCGACGAGACCATCACCCAGATCACCGCCGAAGGACGCCTCTCCATGGAGTCGGTGACCCACCTGCGCGGCCGCTCACTCCACGGCGCGTGGATCCTGCTCGACGAGGCCCAGAACCTCGAGCCCAGCCTGGCCAAGACCGTTCTGACGCGGGCGGCCGAGGGGACGAAGGTGGTCTTCACGGGCGACACCAGCCAGATCGACGCGCCGTTCCTCAGCGCCCACAACAACGCCATGTCCGTGCTCACCGCGGCGTTGGGCGGAGGAAGAGGCGGGTCACTCTTCGGTCACATCCGCCTGTCCCAGGGAGAGCGCAGCCCACTGGCGACGCTGGCCGCAGCGCTCCTCTGAGGAGTCGGCTAGGTCCTGTGACCATGTCCGCGCCGGGTATTTCAGCTGGCTGAAACCGAGCGGATGGCGCTCGAAACGATGACCAAGTGCAGGTCGCTGCCGCCGCGTGGTGCTGCAGGCGAAGGTGCTCATGCCCGCTGGCTAGGGCATCGCCACAACGAGATCGCCCGACGGGTGCGTAGGAATCCGAACGCGGTGCGCCGTCGGCGGTCGAAGTTCGACGCCGAGGGCCTTTGCTGTGCGGCGGCGACGTCGTGATTGGCGACGGCACCACGACCCGAACCGGCCGGTGGTAAGGCTTCGACATCTTCTGGCACCACAGCCTCACGCAGGCGCTGAGCGGTCCGTACTCGCTCGACCCGCCCGAGCATGACCCCTACCCCGACCCGCCCCACCGTCTCTTCGCGGACTGTTGGGAGCGCACGCTCGCGGTGGGCGATCCGGCCGACATCGGCGCGTTCATCCACTCGCAACCCAATTCGCTGTCGGCTCTGACCGAGGGGATGCCCGGCTCGAAAGGCGCCTTGTGTGTCGGTCATGCCCGATCATCCCCCGCAACAGGCACAACGAGATGCCCGGGCGTATGGTGGGCTGTAAGGGGCTGACGAAGCGTTCGGGGGCGGCGGAATGGCGAAGTACAGCAAGGGCCTCGGCCTGTTGCGGGACATGGGAGCGGCCGGGCTCCACCATGTGCAGTTCGTGGCCCGGGCCAGGAAGCTGCCGCCGGGGGAGGTGTCGGGGGAGCTCGCCCGTTACGTGCAGGGGCTGTCCGAGCCCGCCTTTCGCGGCTTCAAGCTCACCTTACTGGCCATGGCCCGGCGGGAGGCCAACCCCGAAACCAAGGCCTTCCTCGACTCGCTCCATGGCGCGTGCGACGCGGCCCGGGCCGGCAAACCGGTGCCGGAGGAGGTGGTGGCCCGGCAGCCGAAGGAAGGCCCGGCCGCCTCCTTCGAATCCGACCAAGCCCTGGTCGCCTCCTGGGAGAGCCTGCCGGAGCGCCAGTGGCGCGCTGTCCTCGATGTCCACCTCGACGGGCTGTCGCTGGCCCATCACGAGACGTTCGTGGAGCACGTGCAGGAGCTGTGCGAACTGGTCTCGGAGGCCATCGAGGAGCACAAGGCCGACGAGAACCGGGCCTGGGGCGGCTTCGTCGAGGATCGGATGAGCTACATGATGGCCTCGCTCCGAACGGGCGCCAAGGACCCGGAGTGGGTGCGACGCCTACGTGAGTTCGAAGCCGGCGAAGCGCTGTGCCAGGCGGTGCGGGAAACGACCTACCGGCGCCTGGCGGCCCGGCGGCAAGAGCCGACGGCGCCGGAGCCCGCCCCGCCGGCTCCGGCTCCGGCGGAAGACCCGGTGGCCGTCATGCGAGCACAACTGGACAAGGGGCTCGCCGAGGGCATGATCCGCCCCGAGCGCCAGGGGTACTTCCAAACCCTCCTCGACCAGATGTCGCCCCTCATGCGCAAGTTCAGCGACCCGGCGACGAGCCTGGGTGACAAGACTGCGCTGCTCTCCCAGTTCAGGGGCCTAGCCGACGACTTCAGTCACGCCTTTGCCGACCCCGGGCCGGCCGACCGCACGGCTGCCGCCCAACCGGGCTCACGGGCCGCCGTCCTGGAGCGACACATCCAGTCTACGAGGGCCTACCTGATGCGGGAGCTGACCCGCACGCCGGCGGAGCACACGGCCGCCCAGGCGGGGCGCCTCCTGGGCGCAGTCGGCAGCGTGCAGCGGAGCCTGGAGCACGTGACCGAGGACCACGGTGCCGTGCTCCAAGAGCAGAACCTCCTTCGGGCCACGGCCGCCGGGATCCGCCAGTACGCCCACCGCGAGCATCTGATGCTGGCCCGGCCCGTCTGGGAAAGCTCGGACTACGTCGCCGCGCAGAGCAGCATCTTCTACTCGGGGCGGCCCGACCTGGGCCATGTCTTGAGGGACGTGTGCGAGCCGCTGCTGCTCACCGTGCACGACAACTCCCGGGTCCAGTACCACGGCCAGGTGCGCTGGGACGACCTAAATTCGTGCGGCGCCGGCGTGTACGACTTGCGGGGCTGGCGGCCCGGTCTCTCGGGGCCCGAGGCCCTACCTCTGGCCACCGTCGCCTACGAGCTCGGCCTGGCCTTCGCCATGGGCCGGCCCACGGTCGTGGTCGCCGGGGAGGACGACGACCTGCCCTTCGACATCGACGTGTCTCCATGCCTGCTCACCGGCGACTCGACCGTCGACCGACAGGCTCTCACCGAGGCTCTGGACGATGCCATGTACGGCACGCCACCAACCAGCGACGCTTCGTCCCTGGCCGCCACGTTGGAGTATCTCAACCAGGTGACGGCCAACCATCCCAAGCGGGGCCGGTTCGAAGGCTCCAGCTATCTGGACCGCATGTGGCTGGAAGACCCCGTCGGGTTCGAGGGCGTGATCAAGCAGCTCCTGCGGGACCTGCCCGAAACCGGGCTGCGGCTCATCCGTCCTCGCTGGCCGGGGTCGTACCCGAAAGTCGGCGACCGCCGCCGTTGCTTCCACGTGATGCCCTTCGGAAGCCCGTGGTCGGACTCGGTTCGGGACTCGGTCCGCGCCGCGTGCGGCGGGATCGCCGAGTACCAGCGCGGCGACGAGGCGGACGACGGCCGCATCATCCGGGGCATCTGGCTGGACATCTGCCGGGCCGACGTGGTGCTGGTCGACCTGACCGACCTCAACCTCAACGTCCTGATCGAGCTGGGGCTGGCCCACGCCCTGGGGCGCAAGACGGTCCTGGTGCGTAGGGCCGGTGCCGGCGAGCTGCCTCGCAACATCGCGAAGATCCGCGTCCACGATTACGCCGACGCCGACGACCTCCGGAAGAGGGTCCTACCCAAGTGGCTCGCGGCCGCCGTGCGCTAGACGCCGCTGATCGAATCGCCGGGGGATCCACCACCATGGGACGATCAGGCTCGAATTCGCCATGGCGATCGGGGCGCAGTGAAGCAGGGCCAGTTCGAAGACGCAGCGCTGGTGCTCGGCGACCGGCTGAAGGCCGGTTCGCTTCTACCGGCTGCTGGCGGAGGAAGGCCACCGGCTGTTCCCCGACGACTACTTTCGCCGACCTGTTCGTGGGCCACCCAGGACACCGTCGCCAGCTGCGGGCCGCCATCCGCAAGGTGCTAGCCGCGGTGCCCGCCCACCCTCGCCGCCGAGATTCGCACCGTCCTGCGTCGGGACGACGACTACGCGACCATCGGCGAGCGCCCCTGCGACTGGGACGACCAGGCCGCCCGTGGGGCCCTGGTGCGCGACGCCCATGCCGCCCTGGCCGTCCTCGACGGCAGGTCCTCGAAGCTGGCGCGGCTGGGGCGGCCTCCCTGCTCGCCCAGTCTGCGCCGCCGGACAGGTCACTTGCCACACCCCCTGGAATGAGGCTCACCCAGCTGGCGAGTGGGGGACTGGCCGGAGCGGCCGAGCTCGATGGTGGTTGCGCCGCCTCTGGCCGTCGGATCGGAGGTGCGGCTTGCGTCACCGAATGCGCGGCGATCCCGGCGCTCATGGTTGCGGACCAGGCAGACGAACCCGCTGGCTCCGTAGTCGAACGCGGCCATGCCGTCGTGCGAGCTCGGCATGGGCAACACCGTCGCTCATGACGTCACCCGTGCGGCCGAACGAGCGGTAGATGAAAACCTCTCTGGCAGATCGAGCAGCAAGTGAAGGCGAGGACCCGGGACCGCCCCGTCGGTGCGATCCCCGATCGTCGCAGGGAGCGCTATCGAACAGTGAAGCGGCGGGCGACGAGACGGGCGACCGCAGTCAGCACGAAGACAAGCACGATGAGGGTCAGCGCAGCTCCCCACGCCCTGTCGATCGCAGCCTCGAAAGGCTGGCGGGCGTTGCCGAAGATCTGGGCCGACAGGGCGGTGTTGGTGCCTTCGAAAAGGCGCCGATTGGCTTCGGTCACCGTCCCGACGGTGAAGAGCAGCGGCGCCGTCTCGCCCGCTGCCCGGGCGACGGCGAGGAGGGCCCCGCTCACGATGCCCGGAAGCGCGGCCGGGATGACGACGGTGAGAATCGTGCGCGAGGTGCGGGCGCCGAGCGCGGCGCTGGCTTCACGCAGGTCGGTCGGGACGAGCTTCAACGCCGTCTCGGCCGAGCGGATGACGATCGGCAGCATGAGGCAGGCGAGGGCCAGCGCCCCGGCGAAGCCGGTCTGGCCGTAGCGCAGCACCCACACCGTGTAGATGAACAGGCCCATGACGATCGATGGGACGCCGGCCATGACGTCGGAGAGGAACCGTATGACGGAGGCCAGGCGCCCCTTCCCCCCGTACTCGTTCAGGTACACGGCGGCGAGGACGCCGAGCGGCACCGCCATGGCGGTGGCGGCCCCGGCGATCATGAGTGTTCCGAGGACGGCGGGCCCCATGCCCGGGCCCGGCAGGCGGGAGCTGATCGGGATGTCGTCGGTGAGGAAGTCCCAGCTGATGACCCCTGCGCCCTTCTGGACCAGGTAGATGACGACGAACGCCAGCGGGATGGCGGCGATCAGCACGGAGAGCCAGATCGACGTTATCGCCACGCGGTTCCGGAGACGACGCGCAGGGCTGATGGTCCCGATGAGCAGGCTGCTCATGCGAACTTCCTGCCCCGAGCGATGACCATACGGGCTGCGATGTTCACGAGGATTGTCAGGGCGAACAGCTCGACGCCGAGGCCGATCAAGGCGGCCCGGTGAAGGCCACCCGCCTCGCTGAACTCGTTGGCGATCACCGCAGCCATCGAGTCGCCTGATCCGAAGAGGTTGGCTGCGATCTGGGGGCTCGAACCAATCACGAGTGCGGCGGCGATGGTCTCGCCCATCGCCCTCCCGACGCCGAGCATCACTGCGCCGATCATGCCCGCACTGCTGTGCGGGAACACTGAAGCCCTGATCATCTCCCAGCGGGTCGAGCCCAGGGCGTACGCCGCCTCTTTGGCCATCGCCGGCACCGTGTCGAACACCTCGCGGGTGATCGAGGTGATGATCGGCGTGACCATGAGGGCCAGGATGATGCCCGCTGTGAACAACCCTCGGCCGGTCGACGGACCGGCGAACAGGCTGGACAGCACGGGGATCGGCGATGTGATGTCGCTCACCCCGTCGTAGACCCCGGCGAGCCAGGGGGCGAGAACGATGACGCCCCAGAGGCCGTAGACCACCGACGGGACAGCGGCGAGCAAGTCGACGAGGGAGCTGACCGGGCGACGAAGTCGGGGAGGAGCGACGTCGGAAAGGAATGGGTGCGGCGCTCCAGGAGTGACTACGCAGCCAGTGGAATGACCTCGTTCGCGTAGCGGGATTCGTGGACCCGGCGTCGTTCTTGTTCGAGGTGGAACCGCCAGTAGTCGTCGAAGTCGTC
>Ga0136633_1001032_pt1 | contig 20734 bp, 20 predicted proteins | sample AntDrymeUQ832206_2_FD_105494 | JGI IMG/M metagenome (GOLD analysis project Ga0136633, IMG submission 105494) | Polar desert sand microbial communities from Dry Valleys, Antarctica - metaG UQ83 (22.06) | ecosystem: Environmental > Terrestrial > Soil > Desert | place: Antarctica: Dry Valley...
CCCTCGCGATGTTGAGCACGACGGTGTCGAGCAGGCCCGCCAGCTCCTGCTGCGAGTTGGCCAGCTGCTCGACGCGGTCCGCGACGTCGGGTCGCTCGAGGTGCTCGATGCCCGGGACGCCCGAGACGGTCTTGGCGGTGTGCTGCTGAAGCGCGTGCCCCCCGACCTCGCGGATTCGCAACCGGAACCGGAAGGCAGTGGTACGGCCCGCATCGGCGGCCAGCGCGAGCAGGCCGATGCCCGCTCCGAAGAGCACGGCGCGCTCTACGTTCTGCGCCACCACCGCGTCGATCAACCGGCCCTGCATCAAGCTGGTCACCGGCGAGATGATCGCCGTCATCGTGAACAGGGCCGCGGCCAGGCCGGAGTAAAGCCGGTCGGCGCGCCACAGGATGCCGAGGATCTGGCGGCCGGTCGCCACGCGCACCTGCCAGGACACGGGCTCAGTCATGGATCTCCTCCAGCTCCTCGGCGGCGCCCTCGACGTAGCGCTCCGCCTGCAACGCGAACAGTTCGGCGTAGTGGCCGTGCGCGGCGATCAGCTCGTCGTGGCTGCCTTGCTCGATGACGCGTCCTTCGTCGAGCACGACGATGTGATCGGCGCGGCGGACGGTGGAGAACCGGTGGCTGATGACCACGGTCGTGAGCCCAGCAGTGAGGTCGAGGAAGCGGTCGTAGAGGTCGGCCTCGGTGCGCACGTCCAGGTTGGCCGTCGGCTCGTCCAGCACCAGGATGCCCGCGCCGCCGGCAGCACGGCTCGACGTCGCGAACAGGGCGCGCGACAGCGCCAACCGCTGCCACTCACCTCCCGACAGGTCGGACCCGAACTCGAACTGGCGGCTCAACGGGGTGTCCCAGCCCTTGGGCAGCGCTTCGATCACGTCGACGATGCCAGCCCGGGCCGCCGCGTTGTGCACCGCCTGGGTTTCGTGCTGCCGCTCCGGCGCGCCCAGGGCGATGTTGTCGTAGGCCGACAGCTCGTAGCGCACGAAGCCCTGGAAGATCGCCGCCACCCGCCGCTGCCAGACAGCCGGGTCGAGGCTCTGCAGGTTGACGCCGTCGACGGTGATCACCCCGGAGTCGGGTTCCCGCATCCGGGCCAGGAGCTTGACCAGCGTGGTCTTGCCGGCGCCGTTGACGCCCACGATGGCCGTGCTGCGACCGGCCTCGAGCACCAGGTCCAGCCCGTCGAAGACCGGCTTGGTCCGGCCCGGGTAGGTGAAAGAGACGCCGTCGAACCGGATGCGCTGGGCAGGGGCCGAAGCGGGTATGGGCAGCAACCCGCTCGGTCGCTGCGCCGCCACCTTCTTCTCGAGGGCGAGCAGAGCCGGCACGGACGCGAGGCGCATGGAGATCTGGTAGTCCGTGTCGTTGGCCGACCCGATCGAGGAGACCGCGAACACCGACGCGACGAGCACGCTGACCGAGCTCAGCGGGATCACACCGCGGGCCCCGTCGTACGCGATGAGGCTGAGGGCACCGATGGTGAGCAGGTTCTGACCGATCACCACGGCGGTGACCGTGCGCCGGTCGGCCGACCAGGCCGCGAAGACGCCGACCATCGCGCGCTGCCAGATCCGGTGCCCGTAGTCCAGCAGGTAGGGACCGAGCTGGAAGACGCGCACCTCGGCTGCGGTGGCGCGAGACATGAGCAGGTTGTTGGCGTAGCCCGCCTTGCGGATCTCCTGGTTGCTGCCGTAGATCACCGCGGTGGCTCTGCCGTAGGTGCGCTTCCAGAACGACAGCCCGGCGACCGGGACGACAAGAACGGGGATCGCCAGCCACCAGTGGTAGTGCCAGATCAACGCGGTCGACCCCAGCGCCCCGAACCTGGCCGTCCATGCCTGGGCCATGACGCTGATCACCGGCCCGGCGGGCCACCCGCCGGCCCGACCAGTGGCGCGTTCGATCTCGTCGCGCGTGTCGGGGTCCTCGAGGTGCGCGGTCCCAGGAGCACCCGCCACGCAGGCCATGGCCCGCTGCTCCAGCGACTGCGCGAACAGCCGCGAGAGCTGGCCGGTGAGGAGGTCGAGCAGCGGCAGCACGGTCTGCTGCGCCGCGTAGAGCCCAGCGACCACGGCGAACAGCTGCCATGTCCGGTCCAGGGCGGCCGAAGCAGGTCCCTGCTCGACCACCGCAGGGATCGAGCCGATGAGGGCACCGATGCTCAGCGTCATCGCGATGGGGAGCACGACGCCGATCGCGACACCGGTGAACGCGAGGTAGGCGAGCGGCCGGCTGACCCCAGGTAGCAGCCGCACGGCCGCCCACTGCGGGGATTGGGTGATCCGCCGGGGATCTAGCGACGCACGCAAGGCGCGAAGCCGCTCTGTGGTGGTGATGGGCTTGCCCCCTGGTCGGTGCTAGGTCGGCGGACTCGGCCATGGTCCACGTGCTGTCAAGCGCATTGCTCCCTACGCTGACCACCTGCACACCACCTGAGGGCGATCTGCGACCTTTGTCGATCTTGAGGTGCGGTCCTAGACTGCTGAGCGCCCACCATTCGACCTAGCTCTGGGAGAGGCCTCCGCTCGTGCCTTCCGGCCAGCCCGACAGCGTGTCAGGCGCCCCGACCGTGGGCCTGGCGCTGCGCGCCGCCCGGGAGCAGGCCGGAGTCACCGTCGAGCAGGTCAGCGCAGAGACCCGGCTGCGCGGCACCGTCATCCGCGACATCGAGAAGGACAGCTACCGCTCCAGCGGCGGCGCCGTCTACGCCCGGGGTCACGTCAAGTCGATCGCCCGTGCGCTGCAGATCGCCGATGAGCCCTTCCTCGAGCTCTTCGACCGCAACCAGGGCACCCGCAAGGGGCCGCCGCTGCTCGAGGCCGAGCCGATCTCCACCGAGCTGACCTCGTTCGGCGGCAGTGCGTTCGCTGGTGCCACTGCCGCCCTGGTGCCCGAGCGGCAGGGCCCGCGCTGGGGGCTGGCCGTCGCCGCGGCCCTCGTGGTGCTCATCGGCATCATCGGCATCGGCTACGCCACCAAGTCGGCCACGACACCTGCCGCGGTGGGCAACCTGCCGACCGTGGTGCCGACCTTCTCGCCCACCCCCGCCCCACTCGCGCAGACCCCCGACCCCAGTGCCCTCGCGGCCAAGCCAGTCGTGACCGGCGCCCAGCTGCGGGTCCGGCTGATCGACGGCTCGTCCTGGGTCAGCGTCAGCGACAGCACCGGGAAGACCGTGTTCGAGGGCACCTTGCGCAGCGGCGAGTTCCGCGACTTCTCCGACCCGACCCGGCTGAAGGTGCTGGTCGGCAACGCCATGGCGGTCAACCTCAACTGCGACGGCCACGACAGCGGGCCCGCCGGGCGTTCGGGCATGGTTGCCACGTTCTCCTGCACGGACGCCGGCCTGACAAGGCTCTGACGCGCACCTCCACACCCGGGCTCCGCACCTAGACTCCCCACGTGTCCCGCCGCCTGTCCCTCGTCACCTTGGGCTGCGCGCGCAACGAGGTGGACAGCGAGGAGATCGCCGGGCGGCTCGACGCCGCGGGCTGGGAGCTGACCGACGAGCAGCCCGACGTCGTGGTCGTCAACACCTGTGGCTTCGTCGAGTCGGCGAAGAAGGACAGCATCGACACCCTGCTCGCCGCGGCCGACACCGGCGCCAAAGTGGTAGCAGTCGGCTGCCTGGCCGAGCGTTACGGCAAGGACTTGGCGGACCAGCTGCCCGAGGCCGACGCGGTCCTGGGCTTCGACTCCTATGCCGACCTCTCGACCCACCTGCAGGCCGTGCTCGACGGCGTTCCCCTCGAAAGCCACACCCCGGGCGACCGGCGAAAGCTGCTGCCGATCAGCCCGGTCGATCGCCAGCAACCAGCCGCCGACCTCAACATTGGGATCCCCGGTCACGCAGGCGGTCCCGCGGTCCTGCGCAAGCGCCTAGATGACAGCCCGGTGGCGCCGCTGAAGCTCGCCAGCGGCTGCGACCGGCGCTGCTCGTTCTGCGCCATCCCGAGCTTTCGCGGCGCCTTCGTCAGCCGCCGGCCGGCGGACGTCCTCGCAGAGGCGCGCTGGCTCGCCGACCACGGCGTCAAGGAGCTGGTGCTCGTCAGCGAGAACTCCACGTCGTACGGCAAGGACCTGGGCGACCTCAGGCTGCTCGAGTCGCTGCTGCCGGCGCTGGCCGGCGTCACCGGGATAGAGCGCGTGCGCCTGTCCTACCTGCAGCCGGCCGAGATGCGGCCCACCCTCGTCGAGGTGCTGACCGGCACTGAGAAGGTCGCGCCGTACTTCGACATGTCCTTCCAGCACAGCTCCCCGACCGTGCTGCGGCGGATGCGGCGCTTCGGCGGAACCGACAGCTTCCTCACGCTGCTCGACCAGGTGCGCGCGAAGAGCCCCACAGCTGGGGTGCGGAGCAACGTGATCGTCGGTTTCCCCGGCGAGACCGAGGCGGACGTCGAGGAGCTGGAGCGCTTCCTGATCGCCGCGCGGCTCGACGCGATCGGCGTCTTCGGCTACTCCGACGAGGACGGCACCGAGGCCGAGACCCTCCCCGACCACCTCGACCAACGCACCATCGACGATCGGGTACGACGGATCACGGCCCTGGCCGAGGAGCTCACCAGCCAGCGGGCCGAGGAGCGGGTCGGCGAGCTGCTCGAGGTGCTGATCGAGTCGGTCTCGGAGGCCGGTGAGGGCGAGGGCCGGGCCGCCCACCAGGCCCCCGAGGTGGACGGCACCGTGACTGTCACGGCCCACGGCGAGGGTCTGCAGGTCGGCGACATCGTGACCGTGCTGGTGACCGGCACCGAGGGCGTGGACCTGATCGGCACCACTGCATGAAGCACGAGCCGGGTTTCATGAAGGAGGAGCCGGAACTGCTCGCGCTGCCGCTGTCGACGGCCAGCGCGTGGAACATCGCCAACGCCCTGACGATGTTCCGGCTGTTCCTCGTGCCGCTGTTCCTGCTCGCCCTGTTCCACGGCGACGGGCACGACGACGGCTGGCGCTGGATCGCGTTCGGCGTGTTCTTCCTGGCGTCCTACACCGACCGCGTCGACGGGCAGTTGGCCCGTAGCCGCAACCTGATCACGGCCTTCGGCAAGCTGGCCGACCCGATCGCCGACAAGGCGCTGATCGGTGCCGCGCTCATCGGGCTGTCCGTGCTCAGCGACCTGCCATGGTTTGTCACCATCGCCGTACTGGTGCGGGAAGTCGGCGTCACCCTGCTGCGCTTCTGGGTCATCCGGCACGGCGTGATCCCGGCCAGTCGCGGCGGCAAGCTGAAGACCCTGCTGCAGGGCCTGGCCATCGGCTTCTACGTCATGCCGCTGAGCGGTCTGCTCGGCACTGGCCGGGCGATCTTGATGGGTGTGGCGGTGGCGGTCACCCTGATCACCGGCGCGGACTACATCGTGCGGGCCGTGACCCTGCGGCGGACGAGTGCACGGGCTGACATGAAGCGCGCCCGCAGGGCCGCCCGCAAGTCGTGAAAGGGGCCGTCCTCGCCGTCGGCACCGAGCTGCTGCTCGGCGACGTGATCAACAGCAACGCCGCGTGGCTGGGTCAGCAGCTGGCGGCAGCCGGGGTGGAGGTGGTGGCCTCCGCAGCCGTCGGCGACGAACTCGATCGGCTGGTGCCCGCCATCCGCGATCACCTGCGTGAGGCCGATGTGCTCATCCTGTGCGGGGGGCTGGGCCCGACCGTCGACGACCTCACCCGGCAGGCCGTGGCGGAGGCCTGCGAGGCACCGCTCGAGCGCCAGCCCCGCCTGGAGGACCAGCTCAGGACGAAATTTGCTGCCTACGGGCGGACCATGCCCGAGGCGGTGCTGCTCCAGGCCGACGTGCCGCGCGGTGCGGCGGTCCTGCCCAACCCGGTGGGCACCGCCCCCGGGCTCTTGCTCGAACGCGGCGGCAAGGTGGTGGTCGCCTTGCCCGGCCCGCCGCACGAGATGCGCGCGGTCGCCGAGCCCTTGTGGCCGCGGCTCGCCGAACGATCCGGCCGGGTGATCACCACCAGGCAGGTGCTGGTCGCTGGGCTCGGGGAGACCGCTGTTGCCGAGCGGGTGCACAGTCCTTTGCCTGCAGGGGTTTCGCTCTCCTTCTTGTCCGGCGGCGCCACGGTTCGGCTGAGGTACACGACGGCCGGTGACCCCGCCGGGCTGGACCAGCTGGTCGCGGCTGCTGACGAGGCGCTCGGGGATCACGTGTGGGGCCATGACGAGGACACGCTGGACGGTGTCGTGCACGACCTGCTCGTGGCGCGCGGCGAGACGGTGGCGGCGGCCGAGTCGCTGACCGGCGGGCTCCTGGGGGCAGCGCTGACGGCACGACCGGGGTCTTCGACGTCGTACCGGGGAGGGGTGGTGGTCTACGCCACCGACCTCAAGCGCACGTTGGCAGGAGTGCCGGCGCAGGTCCTCGAGGAGCACGGCGCGGTGTCGGAGCAGACGGCGATCGCGCTGGCCGAGGGAGTGGCGCGCGAGCTCGGGGCCGACTGGGGGATCGGCGTGACCGGGGTGGCCGGGCCGGAGGAGCAGGAGGGCAAGCCGGTCGGCACCGTTCACGTCGCGGTGGCCGGGCCGCTGGGGATCAGCCACCGCGAGCTCAGGCTGCCCGGGGGCCGGGAGCGGGTGCGCACGCTGGCCGTCACCTACGCCCTGGACCAGCTGCGCAGGCACCTCATGGGGTCGGCAGTCGGAGCAAGCGGGTAGCGTGAGCAGCAGCACAGCCAGACCCCGGAGGTGAGCGAGATGGTGGCCCTGCGCACCCTGCTTGGAGACACACTGCGGGAGACCCGCCTGCGTCAGCGACGCACGCTGCGCGAGGTGTCCAAGAGCGCACGGGTCAGCCTCGGTTACCTGTCCGAGGTCGAGCGCGGTCAGAAGGAGGCATCCTCCGAGCTGCTCGCCAGCATCTGCTGGGCCCTCGGGGTGCGCCTGTCCGACGTGCTGCGCGAGGTCAGCGACGAGCTCGCTGCCATCGAGCCGCACCCGCTGCCCGTGCTGGTGCCCGCCGCAGTGTCCGCCACTGGGCCGGCGGCTGCGGTGCACGTGACCGTCGCCGCGGCCTGATCAGGCCTTGAGCCAACAGCCAGCTTCAGCATCGGACGTCCCGGTCCGGCAGCCCGGCACGCGGGCCCGGTCCGGCAACACCATGGCGCACACCCGCGCCGCCCTGCTGCACGCGACGGACGCCTGCGTCGCCCGGTACGGCGTCCGGAAGACCACCATGGTCGACGTCGCCTCGCGCAGTGGCGTGGCCAAGGCGACGCTCTACAACCACTTCCGCACCAAGGACGACGTGCTGACCGCACTGGTCGAGCAGCGGGTGACCGAGCTAGTCGCCACTGCCCTGGCAGCTGATGGCCTGCAGGCCGCCCTGGAGAAGGTCGCGCACACGATCGCCACCAGCGCCGCGCTGCGCAAGGTCGCCGCTGAAGAACCTGCGGTGCTAGCCCCCTTGCTGCGCGCTGGCGATGGCCGCGGCTGGGGCATCGCGCGCGACGGCGTGGCTGCTGTCCTGAGCGCCGCGCAGCTGCCCGCCGGCCCGCAGCAGGTCGAGCTGGTGCTGCGTTGGTGTACCAGCCAGTTGATGTGGCCTGCTCCGGTCGATGGCGCGGCCGCGCTGCTCGAAGGGCTCGGCTCAGCCCCTGCCCGGGTCCCCCCGCCCAGCCAGGTACCGCCGGCGGCCGAGCCCGCGGACGGCGTCGGCTGGCCGGTGCCCGCTCCACGTTCTTGATGCCCAGCTGCGGGATGACAGGATGTGGGCATTCCGCCCGATTGAGGAGCACGCGTGAACCCGTTCATCAAGGCCTGGAAGTACCTCATGGCCGCCTTCGGCGCCAAGATCGACGAGAAGGCTGACCCGAAGGTCCAGATCCAGCAGGCGATCCAGGAGGCGCAGCGCCAGCACCAGGCGCTCACCCAGCAGGCCGCTGCCGTCATCGGCAACCAACGGCAGCTCGAGATGAAGCTGGCCCGCCAGATGAGCGAGGTCGAGCAGCTCCAGGGCTCGGCCCGGCAGGCGCTGGTCCTCGCCGACCAGGCCCGCAAGGCCGGCGACGAGACCAAGGCCGGGGAGTACGAGTCCACGGCGCTGCAGTTCTCCAACAAGCTCGTCTCGGCGGAGAAGAGCATGGAGGACCTGAAGAACCTGCACGACCAGGCGCTCCAGGCCGCCCAGCAGGCGAAGAAGGCGGTCGAGACCAACGCGACCATCGTGCAGAAGAAGCTGGCCGAGCGCACCCAGCTGCTGTCGCAGCTCGAGCAGGCCAAGATGCAGGAGCAGGTCACCAAGTCGCTCACCTCGATGTCTGAGCTGGCTGCGCCCGGCAACACCCCGTCGCTGGACGAGGTCCGCGACAAGATCGAGGCCCGCTACGCCAAGGCCCTGGGCGGCTCCGAGCTGGCGAGCAACAGCGTCGAGGGCCGCATGCTCGAGGTCGAGCGCTCCACCCTCGACCTGGCCGGCCAGTCCCGTCTCGAGCAGATCCGCGCCAGCATCAGCGGCCAGCTGCCCGCCTCCCCGGCTGCCCCGGCCGCGCCCTTGACGACCGGTGATGCCGAGGCGGACGGCCAGGGCACCACGACCACGTGACCGGGGCCGACCAGCACTACCGCGAGCAGCGGTCCCGGGTCGGTGACCTCTACAGCGGCCTGACCGACGAGCAGCTAGGCGCCCAGGTCCCCGGCTGTCCGGCCTGGACCGTTCGCGACGTCCTCGGCCACCTCGTCGGCGTTCCGGCCGACGTGACCGCGGGTCTCATGGACGACGCTGGCTCACCGAAGTGGACGCAGTCCCAGGTCGACGCGCGCACGGGCCGTCCGATCGCCGACCTGATCGAGGAGTGGGATACCACCGGGCCGGCGTTCGAGGCGGCCATGGAGGGACTGGGCTTCCTCGGCTGGATCTTCGTGATGGACATCTCGCTGCACCTCGACGACGTCCGGGAGGCACTTGGCCTGCCGCTCGGCACCTCGCCGACCGACGACCTGGTGCTCGAAAGGCTGGTCGAGCAGGCCGACAAGCGGGCTCCCGGCACGGGATCGCTGACCCTCTCCTCGGCTGGCCGGTCCTGGACCATCGGCGCCGGCGAACCGGGCGTTTCGCTGACCGTCGACGCCCCCGCCGAGCTGTCGCGGGTGCTGGCTGCCCGTCGGGCCGACGACGCCGTACGCGCCCTGGACTGGTCTGGTGATCCCGAGCCCTGGATCCCGGTGCTGCCGCTGTTCCGCGAAGGCCGCTAAAGCCCCCGCCGCCGCGAGCCCGCCGCCTCTGCAAGTTGTCCGAACCCCACGTGGCGTTGGCCGCGTCCGCTTCGGACAGCTAACACCCTGTGCCTCTGGGCCCGCGAGTTGTCCGAATCAGGCGCCGCCCTGAGGCCGCGGGGTTCGGACAACTCGCAGTAGTGGAGGGGCGCTGGCTGGCGGCGTTTAGTCAGCCGCCAGCTTGGCGAGCTCGCGGGCCAGGCCGGCCATCAGCTCGGCGGCCTCCTCGGGCAGCAACCGCACGGTGCCCACGCAGGTGTCGGCCTTCCAGGTGCTCACCACGAGGAACCCGCCCTCGGTGTGCGCTGTGACCCGCAGCCCGCGCCCCTCGCCACGGGTGTCATGCACCCACTGACCTGGTACGGCGAAAGGCAGCGTCATCCCTCGATGCTCCGCCAGCCGTCGGTCGGCGTCAAGGGCTCGGTCCCCTTCTGGCAGAGCCCGCACCAGTAGGTCACCCGCGCCCACGGCGGCTCGCCCTGGTCGGCGCGGGACACGCCCCTTGCCTTTCATGAACGGAATCCGCATGGGTGCCGCGAACCCCTCGAGCACCCATGCGGATTCCGTTCATGCACACGGCGGGGCGGCGGGCGCGCGTCAGCGGCGGAGGCGGAGGCCTCGGGGGGTGGCGTGGAAGCCGGCGGCCTCCAGGGCCAGCCCGAGGGCTGAGGTCAGCGCGGGCTCACCATCGGCCTTCTCGACGGTCAGCTTGCCGAGGGCGCCGTCGCGCACGGCGAGGGCGAGCGCGTCGGCGGCAGGGCCCACGCAGCCCTCGTCCTCGGTGAACGACAGCATCGTCTTGCCGCCCCGCTCCACGTAGAGCACCAGCTGGCCGTCGACCAGGACGACCAGCGCTCCGGCCTTGCGCCCCGGCCGATGACCCGTGCCGGCAGGCCAGGGAAGTGCTGCGCCATAAGGGTTCGCCGGGTCGGTCGACGCCAGCACCAGTGCCCGGGCTTCGTCCCGGCGTCGACGCTGGGCGTCCCAGCCACCGGGCACCGGAGTGGTCCAGAGCGGCTCGTCGCTGGCGGGCTTGCCCAGCGCTCGCATCCGATCGACCGCCCCGGGAGCGGCGAACTGCGCCGCGCCCAGCCCTTCGACGAAGTAGCCCCGACGGATGCGCCCCGCCTCCTCGAAGGCCTTCAGGACGGTGTAGACCGCGGCGAACCCGCCCGGTGCCCGCTCGGCCATCACCGCCCCTCGGGTGACGACGCCGTGCCGCTCGAGCAGTGCTTCGGCCAGCGCGTGCGCTCGGAGGGTGGGATCGGCAGATCGCTCCGGCAGCCTGGACCAGCGGCCAGCCATCGCCGGTCCGCCGCGGAAAGCGCCGCGCACGGAGCGCCCACGCCGGGCAGCAGGGGCGCGCCGGGCCGACGAAGGCCCGGTGCCGAGCCAAGAACGCAGCGGGGCGAGGGTGTCGTTGGTGAGCAGGCCGGCCCACACCAGGTCCCAGATCGCCTGCTGCAGAAGGGCATCGTCGAGGACCCGGTCGGCCAGCGAGCGGAAGAACAGCGCCTGGTCGCCGTCGAGGGTCGCCAGGACAGCTTCGTGAACCGGGGTGAGGGACACCTCCAGCGCGGGTGGCAGCAGCAGGGGAGCGGTCTCCGCCAGCTGCAAAGACACCCAGCCGTCGTTGCCGGGCAGCGAGCCGGCACCTGCCCAGAGCACCTCGCCCGAGGCGGTCAGCTCGTCCAGCAGCGCGGGGGAATAGCCCGCCACCCGCGAGGGCAGCACCAGCGTCTCCAACGCCGAGGCCGGGACCGCAGCGCCCTGCAGCTGCTCGATGGCCCGCAGCAGGCCGTCGACGCCACGCCCCGACGAGCCGATACCTTGCCAGGCCGGCAAGAACCGGGCCAGCACCTCGGGCGGCACCGGCTCGACCTCTTTGCGCAGCTTGGCCAGTGACCGTCGGCGCAGCGAACGGAGCACCTCGGCGTCGCACCACTCCAGGCCGCTGCCGCCGGGTCGGAACTCCCCATGCACGATCCGGCCGCTGGCCGACAGCCGCGCCAGTGCGCTGTCCACCACCGCGACTCCGAGTCCCAACCGCACAGCCACATCCGCCGCGTGGAACGGCCCGTGTGTCCTGGCATAGCGAGACACCAGGTCGCCGAGCGGGTCGCGCACCGGCTCCATGAACGCCTCGGGCACCCCGACGGGCAGCGCGACCCCGAGGGCGTCCTGCAGTCGGCCGGCATCCTCGACCGCGACCCACCGCTCGAGTCCGGCGATCCGCACCCGCAGGGCCCGGCGCTGCTCCTCCAAGCCAGCCAGCCACGAGGCCGTGCCGCCACGGGCCAGCACCTCGGCCGTCGACAGGTCACCCAGCACCCGCAGCAAGTCGGCCACCCCTTCGGCATCTCGCACCAGCCGGTCGAGCGAGAGCCGCTGCAGGTCCTGCTCGATCTCGGCCAGCGCACCGGCATCGATCAGCTCGCGCAGTTCGGCCTGGCCCAGCAGCTCAGCCAGCAGGGCGGAGTCGAGCGACAGGGCCTGCGCCCGTCGCTCGGCCAGCGGCGAGTCGCCTTCGTACATGAACTGCCCGATGTAGCCGAACAACAACGACCTGGCGAAGGGCGACGGCTGCTGCGTCTCGACCTCGACGAACCGGACCCGCCGTGACTCGACGTCCTGCATCAGCGAGACCAGCCCGGGCACGTCGAACACGTCCTGCAGCACCTCACGCATCGTCTCCAGCACGATCGGGAAGCTCGGGAACTGCGACGCGACTCCGAGCAGCTGGGCCGACCGCTGCCGTTGCTGCCACAGCGGAGTGCGCCGAGTCGGGTTGCGGCGAGGGAGCAGCAGCGCCCGCGACGCGCACTCGCGAAAGCGCGAGGCGAACAGTGCCGAGCCGCCTACCTCGGCCTGCACTAGCCCCTCGATCTCCGCCGGCTCGAACACCGCGACCGATCCGTCGGGCGGCGTCTCGGTCTCCGGCAGTCGCAGCACGATCCCGTCGTCGGAGTGCATCGACTGCACGTCCACGCCATAGCTCTCCCGCAGCCGCGCGGTCACGGCGAGAGCCCACGGCTGGTTGACCTGCGCCCCGAACGGCGAGTGGATCGCGAGTCGCCAGTCGCCGAGCTCGTCGCGGAACCGCTCGACCAGGATCGTCCGGTCATCAGGAAGTACGCCGGTCGCCTCGCGCTGCTCCTGTAGGTAGGACAGCAGATTCCCTGCCGCCGAGGCGTCCAGTCCCGCAGCAGAAAGCCGAGCCGCAGCATCAGCGGGAGAGAGAGCAGACAGCTCGCGCAGGAACGCACCCAGGGCCCGCCCCAGCTCGATCGGGCGGCCGGGCGTATCGCCGTGCCAGTAGGGCATCCGGCCCGGTTGCCCTGGTGCCGGCGTGACCAGCACTTGGTCGTGGCTGATGTCCTCGATCCGCCACGACGTCGAGCCGAGCAGGAACACATCGCCGACCCGCGACTCGTAGACCATCTCCTCGTCGAGCTCACCGACCCGCGATTTCCCCGACGAACCGACCAGGAACACCCCGAACAGCCCGCGGTCAGGGATTGTGCCGCCCGAGGTGACGGCCAACCGCTGCGCACCGGGACGGCCGGCCAGCACCCCGGTGACGCGGTCCCAGGTGATCCGCGGCCGCAGCTCGGCGAAGTCATCCGAGGGGTAGCGGCCGGCCAGCATATCCAGGACCGCTTCCAGTGCGGAGGGCGGCAGCGCGGCAAACGGTGCTGCCCGTCGTACCAAAGAAGACAGCTCGTCGACGGTCCAGGTCTCCAGCGCGCACATCGCGACGACCTGCTGGGCCAGCACGTCGAGCGGGTTGCGGGGGTAGGTCAGCGACTCGATCCCACCGGCGACCATCCGCTCCGCGACGACCGCGCACTGGACCAGGTCGCCGCGGTACTTGGGCAGGACGACGCCGCGCGAGATCGCCCCGACCTGGTGACCAGCGCGCCCGATCCGCTGCAGGCCGGAGGCCACCGAGGGCGGCGACTCCACCTGGATCACCAGGTCCACGGCGCCCATGTCGATGCCGAGCTCCAGCGACGAGGTCGCGACGACAGCAGGCAGCCGCCCGGCCTTCAAAGCCTCCTCGATCTCCGACCGTTGCTCGCGCGACACCGACCCGTGGTGGGCCCGCGCGATCTCGACCGTGCCGGCACTGCCAAAGGCATTGCCCCAGGGAGCCGACGGCCGACCCACACCACCCTGCCCCGGGTGCTCAGCAGGGAAGGCCCCCGGCTTTTCCAAGACCCCCGCGCGAACCGTGGCGATCTCATTGATGCGGGAGGTCAGCCGCTCGGCCGTCCGGCGCGAGTTGCAGAACACGATCGTCGACCGATGTGCGGCGACCAGGTCGACGATCCGCTCCTCGACCGCCGGCCACATCGACTGCCGCTCCTCACCGTCGAGGGCGGCCATGTCCTCCACCGGCACGACGACGGAGACCTCGATCGTCTTGCTGGCAGGCGGTTGTACGACGACCACCTCGCGCGAGCCGCCCAGGAAGCGGGCCACCTCGTCGATCGGCCGGACCGTGGCCGACAGGCCGATCCGTTGTGCCGGCTGGTCCAGCAACGCGTCGAGCCGCTCGAGGGTCAGGGCCAAGTGGGCGCCGCGCTTGGTGCCGGAGACCGCGTGCACCTCGTCCACGATGACCGTCTCGACGCCGCGCAGCGCCTCGCGGGCGGCACTGGTGAGGATGAGGAACAGCGACTCCGGTGTCGTGATGAAGATGTCCGGCGGGCGCTTCGCGAAAGCCCGCCGTTCCTCCGCCGGGGTGTCGCCGGACCGCAGAGCGACGGTGATGTCAGGGACCGGCAGGTCGAGGCGTTGTGCGGCCTGCCGGATGCCGGTCAGGGGCGCCCGCAGGTTGCGCTCGACGTCGACGGCAAGGGCCTTGAGCGGCGAGACGTAGAGCACCCGACACCGGCGCAACGGCTCGGCGGGAGGGGGAGTGGCGGCCAGCCGGTCGAGCGACCACAGGAAGGCCGACAAGGTCTTGCCCGAGCCGGTCGGGGCGACGACGAGGGTGTGGCTGCGGCCGCTGATGGCGGCCCAGGCGCCCTCCTGGGCGAGCGTCGGTGCGTCGAAGGCAGCGGTGAACCAGGCCCGCGTCGCAGGTGAGAACCGGTCCAGCGCCGAGGTCACCACCCCCTCAGTGAACACGTAGCCTGAGCCGGTGCGGCTCACCGACTTCTGGCAGCGGATGGAGCGCCGGTTCGGGGTGACCTACGCGCGTTCCTACGCCTCCGACATGGTGCTCGCGGAGCTCGGCTCACGGACCGTCCTGCAGGCCCTCGATCAAGGGGATGACGTGAAGGCGGTCTGGCGGGCCGTCTGTGAGGCCACCGCGCTGCCGGCCACGGAGCGGTAGCAATGAATCTCGCGGCAACCGGAACACCTTGGGTAAGCCGTCGTTGTACTGGTAGGCACCCCCTGACCTTGGAGACTCGATGCGTTCCCGGCTGATCGCTGCACTCGCCTCCGTGGCGCTGCTCGCGACGCCGGCCATAGCGAGCCCGACCAACCTCACCTCGTCGACCCCCACACTGACCCCGCTGCCCGGTTCGCTCCCCCTGACGCTGCCCGGCGCGATCGCTCTCGGTGCGGCACCCGGTGAGCAGTACCAGCGCGTCACCCTCGCCCTCTCCCTGCGTGACCGCGCGGGCCTCGACAAGCTCCTGCACGACCAGCAGACAGCGGGTACGCCGGACTACCAGCGCTGGCTGACTCCGGCGGAGTTTGCCGCACGGTTCGCGCCCTCGCCGTCCGCCGTGGCCGTGGCCACGTCGTGGGCGAGGAGCAAGGGTCTGACCGTCACGGAGGTGTCGGCCAACCGCACGGTGGTGACGATCGAGGCGACGAGCGCACGGCTGGCGCGAGCTCTCGCCGTACAGCTGAAGGCATTTCGGTTCGAGGGTCAGGCCTATGTCACTCCGGATCGGCCGGCGACGCTGCCGACCGAGCTGCGGCGGGTGTCGGTGGCGCTGCTGGGGCTGACGACCTACAACCCGATGCGCACCCTGAACGTGCAGCCGCAGGCCGGCTACCAGCCCTACGCGCTGGCGTCGTACCGGCCGGCCGACTTCGAGGTCATCTACAACGCCCCGCGCAGCCACCAGGGCGTCGGTCAGTCGGTCGCGGTCATCACCGACGGCGACCTGCGCGGTGTGAAGAGCGACCTCGCCAGCTTCCAGGCCCGCAACCGGCTGCGCCGGGTGCCGCTCACCGTGATCCAGACAACGCGGACGACGACCAAGTCGCCGAACGCGATCGAGTACGCCCTGGACACGCAGTACTCCCTTGGCTTCGCGCCAGGGATCAGCCGGCTCTACGCCTACAACGGCGATGTGCTCGGCGCGATCCAGCCACTCAACCGGTTCGTCGTGGAGCGCCGGGCCAAGACCGCTTCGGGATCCTACGGCGGGTGCGAGGGGATCAACCACTTCTTCGGAGCGGTCGCCGCGTTCGACCAGGTCTTCCGGCAGGGGGTGGCGCAGGGGCAGACGTTCTGGTTCTCCAGCGGCGACTCCGGCTCGTCCTGCACCCGGGACCTCAACAGCGGCACGGCGGAAGGCTTTCCCGAGGTGCTCTACCCCGCGTCGTCGCGCTACGTCGTGGCGGTGGGCGGCACCAGCCTGACCGGGCTGAAGAACCAGCCCGTGCGGGAGATCAGCTGGACAGGGGGAGGCGGCGGCCACAGCAACGTCGAAGACGCACCCTCTTGGCAGCGCTCCAACGGGCAGTTCCAGCGCGAGCAAGGGCGTGGCCTCCCGGACATCAGCCTCGCCGCCGACCCCGCCTCCGGCTACGAGATCATCTTCCGGGGTCAGGCGATCACCATCGGCGGCACCAGTGCGAGTGCCCCGGCATGGAACGGGATCTGGGCCCGGGCGCTGCAGCGACAGCCGCGGCTCGGCTTCGCGGCGCCGCTGCTCTACCGCAACCGCGGGGGCCTGGTGGACATCACCGTGGGCAACAACGGTGCCTTCGTCGCGACACCGGGCTTTGACCTCACCACCGGCCTCGGGACCGCGGACATCAGCGCTCTGGTGACGACGCTCCGCTGACCTTTCGAAGGCTGATCAGCGGTCCCTCTCGGAATGGGCGTCGAACATGATGACGCCGACCACCAGGATCGGCGCGATCGCCACCCACGACCACGGGGCAGGCAGCACCGCGAACAGGCCGGCGGCGCCGAGGGCGAGCATGAACCAGATGCTCCAGAGCCGACGGGTGCTCAGGTCTGCAGCCCACGCCCGCAACTTCCTCATCACCCCAGGATGCCCTAGTAGGTTCCGCGCATGGTGGGTCCGGCCGGCGATGACATCGATATGCCTCCGGGGCCGTTCCTCCGCACCAGCCCACGAGCCGCGGCGCTGACCGTGATTGCCGTGGTGGCATCTGCTGCCCTTGCCACCGGCGCGGTCGCTGGGGTCCGGCGGATCGTCGACGGCCGTTGCAAGGCGGTGCCGAGCAGCACAGTGCAGGCGTTGGATCGACAGATCCGGATTCCGGTTGCTCGTGGGCCCGGGCCGGCCTCGATCGGACATGGGTGGGTCGGCCTCAAGCAGGCCGATGTACAAGGCCTGCCTGGCGTGCACTACCTGGCCGGCTACATCGACGCCCCGGGCGGGCGGGTCGGGCCGGCGGTCTGGCGGGTCATCGATCCCGGCGCCCCCCGTCTCGACCAGCTGGAGATCAGCGCGGCCAACGAGCTGGCTGGGCGGCTAACCCCGAACCTCGGGACGGCCAGCCAGCAGCCGATCCCGGAAGCTCTGACCAAAGCCCTCGAGTGCGCCCGCGATGCGCTGACCTGACGGTGGGTGCTTGCATGCTCGACACTGCCCTGCGGCAGCACTGGTCCCTGGCGATCGAGAGTCAGCGCCTGGTGCAAGACGGCAACGACCGGCAGCTCTGGTGGGTCCGCACCGCGTCCGGCGACGTGGCGGTCAAGTGCGCTCCCACCGCGCCCATCGGCCTGGCAGCCATGGAGCAGCTTGCCGATGCAGGCTTCGACAACGTCCCGACACTCCGGCGTACGACGGATGGCTCGAGCCACGCGACCCACGACGGCCACGCGATCTGGGTGATGGACTGGGTCACCAGGCCGAGTTGCTCAGATGCCTGGATCGTCACGGGCGTGTCGCACTCGACTAGAACAACTGTTCGACTGTAGCGTCACAGCCGTTCCGGGTGGTCCACAGCTCCTGGCGCAGGCTCCGAAACCGTCGGTGCCGGCCTCTAGCGTCCACCGCAGATCGGAGCACCCGACACGAGCCTTGGCTCAGAGCCCCGGCTCAAGAACAGAGAGAGATGCAGATGGCTGCAGCACCCGACCGCGGCAAGGCCCTTGAGATGGCCCTCGCCCAGATCGACAAGAACTTCGGCAAAGGCTCGGTCATGCGTCTCGGCGACGACGACCGCCCGCCCGTGGCCGTCATCCCAACCGGTTCGATCGCGCTCGATGTCGCGCTCGGCATCGGCGGGCTCCCTCGCGGTCGGGTGGTCGAGGTCTACGGCCCGGAGAGCTCCGGCAAGACCACCGTCGCGCTGCACGCGGTCGCCAACGCGCAGGCCAACGGCGGCATCGCGGCCTTCATCGACGCAGAGCACGCCCTCGACCCGGACTACGCCAAGAAGCTCGGCGTCGACACCGACGCGCTGCTGGTCAGCCAGCCCGACACCGGCGAGCAGGCGCTCGAGATCGCGGACATGCTGATCCGCTCCGGCGCCCTCGACATCCTGGTCATCGACTCCGTGGCCGCGCTCACGCCACGCGCCGAGATCGAGGGCGAGATGGGCGACAGCCACGTCGGCCTGCAGGCCCGGCTGATGAGCCAGGCCCTGCGCAAGATGACCGGCGCCATCAGCAACACCGGCACGACCGTCATCTTCATCAACCAGCTCCGCGAAAAAATCGGGGTGATGTTCGGATCTCCTGAGACGACGACGGGTGGCAAGGCGCTGAAGTTCTACGCGTCGGTCCGGCTCGACATCCGCCGCATCGAAACCCTGAAGGACGGCACCGACGCGGTCGGCAACCGCACCCGCGTCAAGGTCGTCAAGAACAAGATGGCGCCGCCCTTCAAGCAGGCAGAGTTCGACATCCTCTACGGCATGGGCATCAGCCGCGAGGGCTCGCTGATCGACATGGGCGTCGACCACGGCTTCGTCCGCAAGTCCGGCGCTTGGTACACCTACGAGGGCGATCAGCTCGGCCAGGGCAAGGAAAACGCGCGGGCCTTCCTGCGCGACAACCCCGAGCTGTCCGACGACATCGAGCGGCGCATCAAGGAGAAGCTCGGCATCGGCCAGCCCATTCTCGACGTCACCGATGCAGCCATCGCCGACGCGGCACTCGCCGACATGGTGGCGCCCGTCCCCGTCGACCTGTAGGTGGACGAGCGCGACCCGCTCGAGCAGGCGAGGGAGATTTGCCTCAACCTGCTGAGTTTCCGGCCGCGCACCCGCAAGGAATTGGCCGATGCGCTGGCCAAGAAGGGCATACCCGACGAGGCGGCCGAGCAGGTGCTCGGCCGCTTCGCCGAGGTCGGCATCATCGATGACGCCCTGTTCGCGAGCATGTGGGTCACCAGCCGGCACCGGGGCCGGGGACTCGCCGGCCGGGCGCTGTCGCAGGAGCTGCGCCGCAAGGGCGTTGACGACGAGGTCGTACGCGAGGCCGTCGCCCAGCTCGATTCTGATGAGGAAGCAGCCACGGCCCGTTCCCTTGTACGCCGAAAGCTCCCCGCCACCCGAGGCCTGACGGCCGAGGCGCGGACCCGGCGGCTGGCAGGGATGCTGGCCCGCAAGGGCTACGGCCCAGGTCTGGCCTTCCAGATCGTCCGCGAGGAGCTGCAGGCTGAAGGCACTGATGCCCCCGAGCTCGGGTTCGACGAGCTGCAGGCACTCGACGACAGCTGAGCGCGTGGCAGGCTGTCTCCTGAGCCAAGGAGGCCCGTTGCCGACCGATCCGACCCTGCCCCGCCTGGTCCTGGGCGGCGAGACCCTTTCGGTCGTCGGTCGCGCGCGCATCTACGTCTGCGGAGTGACGCCGTACGACGTGACGCACTTGGGTCATGCCGCCACGTTCGTCTGGGTCGACGCGGTGGACCGGGTGCTGCGCCGGCTCGGGGTGCAGGTCGAGGTCTGCCGCAACGTCACCGATGTCGATGACGTGCTGTTCGACGCCGCGGCGCGGGCGGGCGCTCCGTACGACCGGTTCGCGGCAGTGCAGCAGTTTCACTTCGACCGCGACATGGAAGCCCTCAGGGTGCGTCGGCCGGCGTACGAGCCGCGGGCGCACACGTTCATCGCGCCGGTCGTGGACCTCGCGCAGACACTGCTGGACAAGGGCCAGGCTTATGAGAGCGGCGGCAGCGTGTTCCTGCACGGCGCGGCCGTGGCCATCGGGGCTGGCCTGGCCGACGACACCGCGGAGCAGCTGCTGCGCGACCACGGTGGGCGGCTGGACGACCCGGCCAAGCGGCACCCGTTTGACCAGGCGGTCTGGCAGCGGAGCAGCGGCGAGGAGCCGGCCTGGCCGAGCCCGTGGGGTCCTGGCCGACCCGGCTGGCACGCCGAGTGCACCGCGATGGCGCTGTCCACCCTCGGACCGAGCCTCGACCTACACGCCGGCGGGGCCGATCTGCGCTTCCCGCACCACGCCTTCGAGACTGCCCAGGCCGAGGCTGCGACCGGCGTGCGCCCGTTCGCTCGCGCCTGGATGCACGTGGGCACGGTGCAGACCAAGGGCGAGAAGATGGCCAAGTCCACCGGCAACCTGGTCTTCGTGGCCGACCTGATCGAGCAGACCAGCGCGGCAACGGTCCGGTTGCTGCTGCTCGACCGGCGCTACGACCAGGCGTGGGATCACGCAGCGGAGGGTGTCGAGGCCGCGGCAGCGCGCTTGGAGCTGCTGCACAGCGCGGCCGGTCGGGCTGGCAGCTCGGAGTCCGTGCAGGTGGCCGTGCTGGAAGCGCTCGCCGACGACCTCGATGTCCCTCGCGCGCTGGACCTGGCCATCGAGGCAGGCGGCCAGGCCGCCCGCGACCTGATCACGGTCCTGGCCCTCTGAGGCGTACCTTTGCTGTCCATCACTCGTTGAGCAGCAGGAATCGCCCTCCTCGCGTCGAAGGTCTCTCCCAGAAGCCCCCAGCAGACATGGAACCACCCATGCGCCGCCTGTTCGTTCTTCTAAGCGTCATCGCCCTTGGAGTCATCGGCGGCCTGCCGTCGGAAGCCGCCACGAAGAAGAAGCCCAAGCCGATCGAGTTCAGTTACGTGGTGTCGCTCTCGCCTGACCCGTCGGGCAACGCCACGACCAAGCAGGGGGACGGCTGCCGCAATCTGCTGGCCCAGGGCAAGAACCTCCGGCCCTTCACGGCGCCGGCTGCCGGCCGGCTGAAGATCACCCTCGTCGCTGCTGACCCGGTCGGCAAGGGGATCGTGGTCACGCGCGTCAGGCGCGGCGAGCTCGTGGTCGAGGACGGGTCGTGAGGACGATCGAGATGCGATCGATCGAGACGCGCGCCACGACGC
>Ga0136633_1001033_pt1 | contig 20731 bp, 16 predicted proteins | sample AntDrymeUQ832206_2_FD_105494 | JGI IMG/M metagenome (GOLD analysis project Ga0136633, IMG submission 105494) | Polar desert sand microbial communities from Dry Valleys, Antarctica - metaG UQ83 (22.06) | ecosystem: Environmental > Terrestrial > Soil > Desert | place: Antarctica: Dry Valley...
CCGCACCTGCGACGAGCGCACCTGCGAAGACCGCACCTGCGAAGACCGCACCTGCGAAGACCGCACCTGCGAAGACCGCACCTGCGACGAGCGCACCTGCGACCACGACCTCGCCTGCGACCACAGCCGCGCCCCCAGCCACACCTGCGACGGCCGCACCTGCCAAGACCGCACCGCCCACAGCTGCACCCGCGAAGCCCGCACCTGCGAGGAGCGCACCTGCGAGGAGCGCACCTGCGAGGAGCGCACCTGCGACCAGCGCCGAACCGGCCAAGACCGCACCTGCGACCAAGACCGCACCTGCGACCAAGACCGCACCTGCGACCAAGACCGCGCCGGCCAAGGCCGCGCCGGCGAACAGACCACCCGTGGAGAGCGCACCCGGGGAGAGCGCACCCGCCACGGACGGGGAGCTGCGGTCTGGCGTGTCATAGATGACACGGAGGACCGCAGCTCTTGCGTGGGCTCCTTGGTTGGAACGTCCGTGCGGGCTATTATCGTTAGCATAAGTCATGAGGTATGCTAACGATCGTGACGACGACAGCGACTCGGACTGCTCTCTCCAGCGAGCTGCGGATCGCGGTGATGCGCCTGGCCAGGCGCATGCGGCAGGAGAAGGCCTCGGACACCTTCACCGTCTCCCAGCTCTCCGCGATGGCGACTCTCGAACGAGATGGCGCTCTGACCCTCGGCGCGCTCGCGGCGGCCGAACGCGTGCAGCCGCCGTCGATGACCCGCATCGTCGCCAGCCTCGAGGTGGCCGGCATGGTGAGCCGTGCGCCGCACCCCACCGATGGTCGACAGGTTGTGCTGACTGTCACCCCGGATGGAGTGGCGTTGCTGGCCGCTGACCGCAAACGTCGCGACGCGTGGCTGGCGTGTCGGCTTGCTGAATTGGAGCCGGCCGAACGCGCCACTCTGCAGGCGGCGTCGGAGATCTTGAGCCGACTGGCCCGCTCGTGAAGGACGTCTTCCGCTCGCTTCAGGTCCGCAACTATCGGCTCTTTGCGTCCGGACAGCTCATCTCCCTCGTCGGCACCTGGATGCAGGTTGTCGGCCAGGACTGGTTGGTGCTGCACCTCGGCGGCGGCGGCGTCGCCCTCGGCATGACGATGATGCTGCAGTTCGTCCCGACCCTCGTGCTCGGTCTGTGGGCGGGAGTCGTGGCGGACCGCTTCCCGAAGCGGCAGGTGCTGATCGCCGTACAGACGTTCATGGGTGTGTGCGCGCTGATCCTTGCTGTCCTCACCGCGACCGGCGAGATCCGCCTGTGGATGGTTCTCGTGCTGGCCTTGCTTCTCGGCCTTGCGACCGTCTTCGACATCCCGACTCGCCAGGCGTTCGTCTCGGAGATGGTCCCGCCGTCCGAGGTGCCCAACGCGGTCGCTCTCAACAGCGCCACCTTCAACACCGGCCGCATCGTCGGGCCGGCACTCGCCGCGCTGCTCATCACGACGGTCGGGATCACGCCGGTCTTCTTCCTCAACGCCGCGTCGTACGCCGCCGTCATCGTCGGTCTGGCGCGGATGCGCGACTCAGAGCTCCAACCGCACCGACTCACCCCACGGTCGCGCGGGCAGGTCCGCGAGGCCTTCAGCTTTGTGATGGCGCACCGCGAGCTCACACTCGCCGTGATCCTCACCGGAGTCATCGCGACGTTCGGCTTCAACTTCCGGGTGACCCTGGCCCTTGTCGGTCGCGATGACGCGGACGGCGGGGCGGCGGCCTACGGCATCCTCTCGGCTGTCCTCGCGTTCGGTTCCTTGCTGGGGGCACTGGCCTCGGCTCGCCGCCGGCGTCCTCGTCAGCTGGTGCTGGTGGGTTCGGCGCTCGGGTTCGGCGTGCTGCTCATGATCTGCTCGGCGATGCCTACTCGCACGGCGTTCGCACTCGCCCTCGTGCCGACCGGAGCGGCGATCATCCTGTTCACGTCGACCGCCAACTCCATGGTGCAGTTGGCGACTCCGGCTGCCCTGCGCGGTCGGGTGATGAGCATCTACATCTTGGTCTTCGTCGGCGTGTCTGCTGTCGGGGCGCCCCTGACCGGGTGGGCTGCAGAGGCCTTCAGCCCGCGAGTTGCCATGGCCGGGGGAGGCTTCCTCAGTGCCCTTGGCGCAGCAGTGGTCGGCGTGATCCTGCTTCGCGACGGCGGCCTCGCTCACCTTCGCGACCTGCGAGTCCCTCGGCGTACGACGCTGGCCGCGTCGCCCGTTGCCGAAGCCCTCCGCTAAGAACTCAGGCGGGAGCGGCGTACGCCGAAAGCCGCACAGACCGTGAGCACGGCGACTGCCACCTGCCAAGGGAGACCGCCGCCAGTGGCCGGCAGCGGCGCAGGTCCGGGCGCCGGTCGAGGAGCCGGTGCGGGAGCGGGCGCCGGAGCAGCCGGGATGGCGCCGACCCGACCCGGATTGCGGTGGCTCAACACGTTCTTGGTGAGTTCGAAGCCGGTGTAGGTCACCGCGTAGTCATCGACGCCGTGCGGGATGTGCTGCTCAGTCGAGGGCATCGGGATGAGGGATCCGATGATGCGGATCCGTCCCTCGCCGAGGACGAGCTCGCCGATCGCCACGTCGTCGATCACGCGGCCGACAACCCGGCCTCCTGCAGTGGCCCAGGCGTCGGGTGCCACGGTCCACTCCGGTTGAGTGCTGAGGTCGCCACCGTTTTCACCGAGAATCGCGTAGCCGATAGGGCCCGGGTCGGTGAGCTGGTGGCGGTTGTTGCTGCCCTCGGCCGCACCCGGCTGGGCGACATTGGCGGCCAGCGGGTCGTCGTACGTCGTGACGGTCTCACCGGATTCCTCATCCAGCCGGTTGAAGCTGGCGAAGCCGGCGTAGACGTCGCCGACGCTCACCGAGTCAGGTGGTACGACGCCGATCCACTCGAGGGCGCGGAGCGAGTCGTCGGTGAGTACTAGGTTGCCGCCGGATTGCACGTACGTGCGCAAGAGTTTGCCCAGTGCGGCCCGCTGAGCCGGGGTCTTGGCATCGGCGAAAACCTTGTCACTGGCCATGACGCTGTCGAAGGCGAGCAGGCTTGCAGCCGGCAGCGCGTCGGACATGGCCACCTTCGTCAACTGGTCGGGCCGCTCCAGGTGTGGTTGCAGATCCGTGAAGAAGTCCATGTTGGAGGCGCTGTAGGGCCGCTGACCCGGATCCTGGTAGCCGATGTCCTTGGTGAACGAGATAGCACCCTTGACCGTCGAGGGCGGAGCCCCCTCAACCCGCAGCCGGTATTTGCCGGGGATAGGCGAGATGACGTCGACCTGGGAGCCGGCGGCGACGTAGGTGCCGCCGGTGAAGTCGGACTGCACTGTCTCCCAGCCGTCCGGGTCGAGCTGGGCCTTCGGGTCGTCTGGCGCGAAGCGGTCCAGGTAGAGCGTCATCGAGTCGCCGACCCCGACGCCTTGGACGTTGGTGTAGTCGGCCTGCACAGAGACGCCGCCGTTGTAGACGCCCGCGGACGGACCGTTGATGTCGAACTCGAAGATGGCGCGCTGGTTCAACGCCTTGGTGAGGGAGTACGTCTGCGACTCCTGCATCGGCAACTTCGATGGTCCCAGCGGGCGGGCGTTGCCGGCAGAGGTCTTGCGGCGGCCGTGGTCGAGCCACGCAGCGCGGCCGGTGAATCGGAAGGTCGTGTCCTCCGGGAGCAGAGTGAAGTTGACCAGCCCGTAGATCAGCGACTTGTTGCCGTCGACGTGCAGCTGCTCGACCTCGGGCAGGTAGCAGTTGCCGGTGCCGCAATTGGACAGGTGGGACAGCGACATCTCGTTGCTGATCGCATCGGCGCCTAGACCGAGCTCGGAGTCGAACCAGTTGGAGATCGAGCCGGTGTTGGTGTAGTCGATGGTGTCCCAAACGGTGCCCCACTGGACGCCGTACAGGCGCGGGTCGCTTGCGGCTGTGTCGTTGGGCTTGATCAGCGTGCTCCACGACAGGCGGGTCTCGGCATCGCGCCACGCGCCGGTGACGTACTGCAGCATCCGCTGGTTCTTGTCGTAGGGCCGCTGGCTCGAGCGCAGCAGGGTGTAGGAGAAGGCATTCGCGGTGAGCTGGCCGTGTAGGTCGAGCCCGCCCTGCCACTTGGGCTTAATCGCCTTGAGCACCTTGCCGTAGGTGCGCGACTCCGGCTCCGACCACGCGGTGTACGGCTTGAAGGTGTAGCCCTGCGCCGGCCAGTCGCGATTCAGGTCGACTCCGTTGCCGTTGTAGCGGCTGAAGAACGGACCGGCTGTCGAGAGGTCTCCCCGCCGCCAGCCGTCGGGGTTGGGCAGGATGAAGTACACGCTCGACTTCTTCAGGACTTCGCCGGCTGGCAGGCTCGAGTCGTTGGTCTCCATGATCTTTTGGTCCGGCGAGTTCGCGCCCCAGGTGGCGAGGTCCTCGGCTGCCCGCAGGCCGCCCTCGATGCCAGCCCGCTCGATGCCATGGATCGACAGGGCAACCGCGAAGTGGGCCTTCTTCTGCTCCGGCACGGCCGACTTCTCATCGGTGATGCGAAGGAGGTAGAGCGGGGACTTGATCCGGTCGCCAGTCGTCGACGGCAGCCCGGCGGAGAGACCGTCACCGCGGGTCCGGTCCAACACTTCGGAGAAGTCCTCGTCGAGCTTGTAGAGCTCGACGAAGTCGGGGAAGCGTGACTCGAGGTACGTCAGGCCGCGCACCGCCTCGTCGTAGGAGATGAACGTCGTCGCGCGACACGGCACGTTGCCCTTGGCGTACGGCGACATGCCAGGCAGCTGAGCGGGGGAGGGACCGAAGGCCTGGGGGTCGGCGAAGACCCGGCCGCACGCCGTGTAGAGGGCATCACTGTCCGCCACCGGCCCCTTCATGCCCAAGGGTCGGGCCGCAGCGGCCGCCTCTGGCAGAGCCGCGGGGCGCATGATCACCGGCACGGCCACCACGGCGGCGATGGCCAGGGAGGTGCGGATCATCCGGGACGACGGTCTCATGCGGTGCCTCTCGATGAACCTGGGTCGCTGCGCCCGGGTCGATGTGTCCGATTTCGCCGCGGAGGGCAGCAATCCTGCCGCAGAGGTGCGGGTGTGCTCACCACAGTTCTGTGGCAACGATGTGCTTGCTTCTGGCGTCTAAACTTATGCCAGCGCTTCTCTGATGCCGTGATCCCGTCCGATGCCAAAGGCTGAAGTCCCCTGTGAGCAGCACCGTCCTGCCCAACTCCCGTGTCTCCGTCGCCGCACCCCGATCGGGCCGGCGTACGGCGCTCGGCATCGCGGCATTGCTCCTCGGTGCTGTGGGCGCCGTGTACGCCGTTGACGTGGCGATGGCGCGCGATGAGGTTCCGCGGGGCGTGGTGATCGCGGGACTCGAGCTCGGCGGGGAGCCGACAGCGCGCGCCGGGCAGCGCCTCCGCGCGGCCCTCGCAGACGATGCCGTCACCCCCATCGCCGTCCTAGTCGGCGGCGCGCCGGCGTCGGTGGACCCTCGGCGAGCCGGACTGACCGTCGACGTCGGGGCGACGCTCGACCGCGCGTCCACCCAGGCACTGGACCCGGTGAGCCGGGTGCGGTCCTTCTTCCGCAGCCGCGCGGTCGAGGTCGTTACCCGCGTCGACGAGTCGGCGCTGCGGTCGGAGATCGCGATGATCGCCAAAGCGCAGGACCGCCGGTCCCGCGAAGGCGCGGTCCGCTTCGTCGGCACCAGGCCGGTCGCGGTGCTGCCGGTGACCGGCTTGACCGTCCGGATCGAGGACGCGGCTGCGGCGACGTATCGCAGGTATCTGAGAGCTCAGCGAGGGGCACCGCCCCTGAATCTGCCGGTCGACCTCGTCCCGGTTCGCTCGACAGCTGACGGCGTGCAAAAGGCACTCGCCGACATCGCTGAGCCCGCGGTGGCGGCGCCGATCACGCTGCGCGTCGGGACGACCGCACTGCAGATGATGCCGAGCGCGATCGCCAAGAGCCTTCTGCTCGAGGCCGGCGACGACGGGCGCATCGAGCCAGTCGTCGACCCGAAGAAGCTTGAGGACGCGCTCGGCTCAACGCTCTCGTCGGTTGAGGTGCCGCCGAAGGACGCGAGGTTCGTGCTCGGTCCGCCACCGCCTCCGCCGCCCGGGTCCGCACCCGCACCCCCCGCGACACCTGGCATCACCCTGGTCCCATCCGTCGACGGCCGAGAGGTCGATGTCGCGATGCTCGCCCAGAGGCTGGTGCCGGTGCTCACCGAGCGCGGGGCGGCCCGAGTCGTCGGCCTGCCTATCGTCACCGCGCAGCCTCGGGTGACCACCGCGAAGGCACAGACCCTGGGCATCAAAGAGGTGATCGGCGAAGGCACCACGTTTCATCCCTGCTGCCGCCCCCGCGTGCGCAACATCCACCGGATGGCTGACATCGTCGACGGTGCGATCGTGCTCCCGGGCGAGACGTTCAGCCTCAACGGCTTCGTCGGACCTCGCGATCGGAAGCGGGGCTTCGTGGAGGCCCCGATGATCCTTGACGGCGAGTTCGTCGACTCGGTCGGTGGGGGAGTCAGCCAGTTCGCGACGACGATGTTCAATGCGGTGTTCTTCAGTGGGCTCAAGGACGTCTACCACAAGCCGCACAGCTACTACATCAGTCGGTATCCCCCGGGCCGCGAGGCCACGGTGAGCTTCCCCGCGCCCGACTTGAAGTGGACCAACGACTCCCCGCACGGAGTCCTGATCAAGACGTCGTACACGGAGAAGTCGATCACCGTGACGTTCTACGGCACGAAGAGGTACGACGCGATCGAGTCGGTGTCTGGCCCGCGGACTCGCCCTCGCTCCGTGCGCACGGAGTACCGCTCCGGCCGTGACTGCGAAGGTCGCGGTGGTGCGCCTGGTTTCGACATCGTGGTCCAGCGGATCTTCAAGACTGGTGGCAAAGAGGTGAAGCGGGAGCGGTTCTTCACCCGCTACCTGATGGAGACCCGCATCATCTGCCGCAGGGGCTGACCTACCAGGCGTAGGCCTCCGGTGCGGTACCACCCGGTCCGGGGAAGATCTCGTCGATGCGCACTAGCGTCTTCTCGTCGAGGGAGATGGCCAAGGCCCGGAGGTTGCCGTCGAGCTGCTCGACCGTGCGCGGGCCGATGATCGGCGCGGTCACCGCTGGCTGGTGCAAGAGCCACGCCAACCCGACATCGGCCGGGTGCTCGCCGAGATCGCGGCAGAGGTCCTCCCACTGCTCCACCTGCGGCCGGTGCTCGGCCAGCAGCTCCTGGGTGCGCTCGCTGGCGCTGCGCCCCTCGTTCGCCTTGGCCAGGATGCCGCCCAGCAGCCCCCGGGCGAGCGGGCTCCACGGAATCAGGCCGAGGCCGTAGCCGAGACACGCAGGGATGACCTCGAGCTCGACGTGGCGAGTCACCAGGTTGTAGATGCTCTGCTCGCTGGCGAGGCCGGTGAAGTGCCGCGCCTTCGCCGCTTCCTGGGCCTGCGCGATGTGCCAGCCGGCGAAGTTGGACGAGCCGACGTAGAGCACCTTGCCTTGAGCAACGAGGGTCTCCATCGCCTGCCAGATCTCGTCCCACGGCGTCGACCGGTCGACGTGGTGCATCTGGTAGAGGTCGATGTGGTCGGTCTGCAGTCGTTGGAGGCTGGCGTCGCAGGCGCGGCGGATGTTTCGCGCGGACAGGAAGGTGTCGTTGGGCCAGTCGCTCATCGAGCCGTAGAGCTTGGTTGCGATGACCACCTTGTCGCGACGCCCGCCACCCTGCGCGAACCAGCGGCCGACGATCTGCTCGGTCCAGCCCTCGCCCTTCTTCCAGCCGTACACGTTGGCCGTGTCGAAGAAGTTGATGCCGTCGTCCAGCGCGCGGTCCATGATCGCGTGGCTGTCCGCCTCTCTCGTCTCCGGGCCGAAGTTCATCGTGCCGAGACACAGTCGGCTGACCTGCAGGCCGGTGCGGCCGAGATGGGTGTAGTCCACGGTGCGTCGCAGCCCTTCGTCGTCATACATCGGTCTGTCACTGTATGTCTGGCTGTCGTATAGGTGACACTCGAAGCTCTGAGTGCACGTCGAGTTGATCACGGCCCCGGGCGTCCGTAGCCTCGCAGTGCCGGGGGGGTCCCGGGAGGATCAAAAAAGGGGACATTGCATGCAACGGACTGCTCTGAACCGTGCCGCCGCCACCTTGGCGCTCGCGCTGGCCGTGACCGGCCTCGCGGGCTGTGGCGACGATGACAGCGACGTCGACGCTGGAGGCTCCTCGAGCGTCGTGACGTCGGCTTCGCCGACGACCGCACCAACGCCCGCACCGGTGGAGAACGCCGTGACGATCACCGGCGTCGACTACGGCTACACGCTGGACAAGCCGGCCGTCGACTCGGGCACGACGAAGATCACCTTCGTCAACGGCGGCAAGGACGCGCACATGCTGGCCTTCCTCCAGATCGCCGCCGGCAAGACCTTCGCCGACGTACAGGCGGTGCTCAAGACCGAGGACCGAAAGGACGACGGCACGGTGCTCACCAACTCCGAAGGTGAGAACGGGCCGTTCGGCACCCCCGAGATCCTGACCGCGGGTGCGCGCACCACGACGTACACTGACCTCGCGGCCGGCAGCTATGCGCTGGTCTGCTTCTTCCCGACGGCGGACGGCAAGCCGCACTTCGCGGCCGGCATGCTCGCGCCGTTCACCGTCAACGCCGCCGTCACTACTGCCGTAGCGCCGACGCCGACCGGCGAGGCGACCATCGCCGACGGCAAGATCACGATTCCTGATCTCTCGTCCGGCAAGGCCCTTCTCAAGGTGAGCAACACCGGCAAGGGTAACCACAACTTCTTTATCGCTCAGATCGCGGCGGGCAAGAAGTTCGAGGACCTGGTGGCGGTGGTCGACAAGTACTTCGCGGGCCAGGCGAAGGTGACAGACCTTCCCGGTGGGTTCTACGGAGGTGTTGGTGCCTTCAAGCCGGGGACCTCGGCGTTTGTCGAGCTCGATCTCCCGCCGGGCCAGTACGCCGTCATCTGCACGGAGGGCGAAGGTGAGGAAGAGGGTAACGAGCACTTCCGCAAGACCGGCGAGAAGGTCGAATTCACCGTCGCCTAGCTGACTGCATGACGAGAGGACCCCGCTCCGGCGGGGTCTTTCTCGTTCGCTCAGCGGCTTTCCGGTGGAGGTAGCCTGTGCCCTGCACCGTGCCTTGGGGGGGTCCTAGGGAAACGGCCAACCTGGAGGTATGGGATGCGCAGCACTGGACTTCGCCGGGCCGCCGTCACCGTGAGCCTCGTGCTCGCGATAGGGGGCCTCGTGGGCTGTGGCGACGATGACAGCGACGTCGACGCTGGGGGCTCCTCGAGCGTCGTAACATCGGCTTCACCAACGCCCGCACCGGTGGAGAACGCGGTCGCGATCACCGGCGTCGACTACGGCTACACGCTGGACAAGCCGGCGGTGGACTCGGGCCTCACCAAGATCGAGTTCATCAACGGCGGCAAGGACGCGCACATGCTGGTGATCAGCCAGATTACGCCGGGCAAGACGTTCAAGGACGCTCAGGCAGCGTTGGTGACTCAGGACGAGAAGGATGACGAGGGCATCTTCGTCGAGACCGACGACTACCCGGCCGGTGCGCCTCAGATCCTCACGCCCGGCGCGAGGACGACGACGTACACCGATCTCAAATCCGGCAGCTACGCGTTGATCTGCTTCTTCCCGACCCCAGACGGGAAGGCGCACTTCGCAGCCGGCATGCTCGCGGAGTTCACGGTCAATGCTGCGGCCACGACGGCACCGGCGCCGGTGACGACGGCAGAGGCGACGGTCGTCGAGGGCACGATCACGATCCCGGACCTATCGTCGGGCAAGGCGATGCTTAAGGTGACCAACGCCGGGAAGTCGGCGCACGACTTCACCGTCGTCTCCACGCCGCCGGGCAAGACATTTGCCGACATCCTCGCCGTCGTGGACAAGTACTTTCAGGGCCAGGGCAAGGTCGCTGACATCGCCGGAGTGTTCCACGGCGGGTTGACCTCGCTACCGGCCGGCACGTCCGGTGTGCTCGAGCTCGACCTTCCGCCGGGCACGTACTACGTGATCTGCACCGAGGGCGAGGGCGACGGCAAGGAGCACTTCCGTGTGGGGACCGAGAAGGTGGAGTTCAAAGTCGCCTAGCACCGACTGCACACGAAGAGGGCTCCGCTTCGGCGACGCTGCTCGATGTGCCGGCCGAGAAGACGACCGCACTGATGCTCGCGATCGGCTGCGGCCGTTCCTGACCTAGCGCCGGGCTCATTCGAGCGGGCGGTAGTCCCAGGCCGCGGTGTGGTAGGTGTGCCCCCGAGGGCTGGTCCAGGTGGCGGTGCCCTCGGGGTCTCGTCTGAGGGTCCAGCCGCCGTCATGTCGGGACGGGTGGTCGCGCCCGCACTCCGGGGCCACGTTGCCACGGGTGGTGGTGCCGCCCTGGCTGAACGGGATGGCGTGGTCGAGGTCGCAGGTACGGGCCGGCCGGTTGCAGTTGGGGGCGTCGCAGACGCGGAACCGGTCAATGGTGAACTCGGTCAGCTGCTGACTCGGCTTGTAGGTGCGTGGGCTGGCGTCGAGCAGATGCCCGGTGGTGGGGTCGGTGATCAGCCGGCGCAGCTCGCTGTCTTCGGCGATCCGTCGGGCCATCGCCGGCGGGATCGGCCCGTAGCCGTCCAGGTGCCCGGCGTGCTCGGCCGCTCCGACCCAGGTGGGGTAGTCGAGCACCAGGCTGGTGACCGGCCGGCGGCCCTGCTGCAACGGCAGGTCGAGGCGGGCGTGGGCGTCGTCGAAGACGGCGATGAACGCGTCGGCCAGGCGCTGGTCGAGGTTGCGGGTGTCGTCGGCGCCGGTCTTGGCGCCGAGGGCGCGCAGGACGGTCATCACTACGGCGGCCTTGTCGGCTGGCAGGCTGCTGGCGCGGACGGTGGCGGTGCCGACACCGTCGGGCCACATGCCGACGCCGCGGTCCGCGAGGGCACTGTCGTGGTCGTCGTCGGCGCGGCCGGGATCGGCTTCGATGATGGCCGCGGCGACGGTACGCCGGAACTTCGCCAGGCCCTCGCCGGGTCGGCCGGGTGTCCCGAGAGCTTTCGGTAGGGCGAGAGATTCGACTCGCTGGGCGAGCTCGTCCGGTAGGCCGAAGGTTTCCTGGGCGAGATGTGCGGCGTGGTAGTAACTCAGCCTTGCCTCGCGCAGCGCCTGCAGTGTTCGCGGGAGCGCGCCGCAGAGCTGACGGGCGGCGTCGAGCCGGCGGGCTGCGGTGACCTTCGACAGGTTCAACGCGGCGGCTACCTCTTCGCGTCCCCAGTCCTTGTCGCCGGCTCGGGTCCGCCCACTGCGACGAGGACGGACTGCTGGACGGCGTCGAGCCAAGCCCGCTGGCGTTCCCACGCGCGGAGCAGGACGACCTGGTCGTACTCGCCGAGGGTGTGCACCTCGATCGCGGTCAGCTCGGCGATCACCGCCGGTCCGGGATCGTCGGCCTCAAGCAGCGCCAGCCGGGCGCCCATCGGCAGCCGACCAGACCGGCGGTCAGTGAGGTCGATCACTCCTGCGAACATGTGTTCGATAATATGTTGAAAGACCCACCAGTGCAAGGATCTAGAGCGAAAGGGTCAAGACAATTCTCGACGTCAACTCCGCCGAGCATTGATCCGACGGAGCCCGACGAAGGCCAGCCCTACGAGGGTTGTTCCGGCGAGCAGCAGCACCGCGCCTGGCGACGCCTTGCCTTCCACGAGACGCGCGACGCCGCTGACCGCAAGGCCCATCCCGACGGCTGCCGGCAGAGCCAACACCAGTGCAAGCGCCGCGCGACGACCGCTCACGCGATCCGCTCGACGATGTGGTCGATGCAGTGGGTCAGCGCGCTGACGTCCTCGGGGTCGATGGCCGGGAACATCGCGATGCGCAGCTGGTTGCGACCGAGCTTGCGGTAAGGCTCCGTGTCGACGATGCCGTTGGCGCGTAGCACCGCCGCGACCGTGGCCGCGTCCACCGACGGATCGAAGTCGATGGTGCCGACGACTGGCGAGCGCTGCTCCGGGTCCTTGACGAAGGGCTCGGCGTACGACGACGCCTCTGCCCACCCGTAGAGCCGCGATGCCGAGTCGTCGCAGCGTCTCGCGACGCCCTCGAGACCGCCGAGCGAGTTGAGCCACTCGACCTGCTCGGCGAGCAGCAGCATCGTTGCAAGCGCCGGCGTGTTGTAGGTCTGGTCGAGCCTCGACTGCTCGACCGCAATCAAGAGGTCGAGCGATGCGGGGATCCACCGCCCGGACACCGAGATCTCGGCGATACGAGAGAGGGCGAGCGGTGAGACCAGTGCGAGCCATAGGCCGCCGTCGCTGGCGAAGACCTTCTGCGGCGCGAAGTAGTAGACGTCGGTCTCGGTCACGTCGAAGCGCAGCGCACCGGCGGCCGACGTGGCGTCGACGCACACCACCGCGTCGTCCGCGGCACCGGACGGACGACCCAGCGGCATCGTCACCCCGGTCGACGTCTCGTTGTGGGTGAGCGCATAGAGGTCGACGGACGCGTCGGCCTCGGCGACCGGGTGCGTCCCGGGGTCGGCCTTGATGACCGTCGGATCCGCGAGGAACGGCGCCGCCTTCGCGGCAGCCGCAAACTTCGACGAGAACTCGCCGAAGACCAGGTGCTGGCTTCGCTCGCGGATGAGGCCGAAGGTGGCGATGTCCCAGAAGCTGGTCGCCCCACCGTTGCCGAGCAACACCTCGTAGCCGTCCGGCAGGTCGAAAAGCGAGCGCAGCCCGGTCCGCACGCGAGCGACTACTGCACGCACCGACGCCTGCCGGTGCGACGTACCGAGGTACGTCGGCGCCGCTGCGGCCAACGCCGCGACGGCCTCGGGCCGCACTTTCGACGGCCCGCAGCCAAAACGTCCGTCGACCGGCTTCAAGTTCGCCGGCAGGACGATGGAGGAGATCTCCGCCATGCCTCAGCCGACCGCCGAGACCGGGCGCGGGCCCGGTCCTATGTACTTCGCGCTCGGCCGGATCAGCTTGTTGAGCCGCTTCTGCTCGAGGATGTGCGCCGACCAGCCGCCGGTGCGGGCACAGGTGAACATCGAGGTGAACAGCGACGCCGGCACCTCGGCGTGGTCGAGCACCACGGCCGACCAGAACTCGACGTTGGTCTGCAGCACCCGGTCAGGCTTGCGCTCGGCGAGCTCGGCGAGCGCAGCCTTCTCGAGCGCCTCGGCCACCTCGTAGCGCTTCGAGCCGAGCTCGGCCGACGTACGACGCAGGACGCGAGCGCGTGGGTCTTCGGCGCGGTAGACACGGTGGCCGAAGCCCATCAGCCGCTCGCCCCTGTCGAGGACGCGCCGGACGTACGTCGTGGCGTCGCCCTCGCGCTCGACGTCGTCGAGCATGGCCAGCACGCGCGCCGGGGCGCCGCCGTGCAGCGGCCCGGAAAGCGCGCCGACCGCTGCCGACAGCGAGGCGCCGACGTCCGCCCCGGTTGCCGCAACAACGCGAGCGGTGAACGTCGAGGCGTTCATGCCGTGCTCGGCGGCGGAGATCCAGTAGGCGTCGATCGCCTTGACGTGGGCCGGGTCCGCCTCCCCGCGCCAGCGGATCAGGAAGCGCTCGGGAATGCTCTTGGCCTTGTCGATCTCGGACTGCGGGACCGGTGGGAGACGCTCGCCGCGGGCCGACTGAGCGACGAACGACATCGCTACGACGGAGGCCCGCGCCAGGTCGTCTCGCGCCTGCTCGTCGGAGATGTCGATGAGCTGGCCGAGGCCCCACAGCGGCGTGAGCTCGGCGAGCGCGGCCTGCACGTCGACCCGGGAGTCGCCCGAGCGCAGCGGGAGCGGGCACGGCTCGGCCGGTGGCAGCCCGGGCGTGAAGGTGCCGTCGACGAGGAGCCCCCATACCTGCTCATAGGGCTTGACCCCGACCAGGTCCTCGATGTCGACGCCGCGGTAGCGCAGTGCGCCGCCCTCACGGTCGGGCTCTGCGATCTCGGACTCGAAGGCGACAACGCCCTCCAGACCGGCCTTGACCTCGGTCATCTCCCCAGCCTCTCGTCGCACCGCCCGGCGGCATCGGCCCCATCCTCTCACCGGCGGCATGATGGGCGTATGGATGCCCGCCCGGAGGTGGACTTCGCCGCACTCCGGCGGGAGTACGGCGCTGTCCGGCTCGATCGGGAGGACCTAGCCAGCGATCCGTTCACGCAGTTCGGTCGATGGCTCGACGTGGCGGTCTCCGCGGGGGGTTCCGAGCCGCACGCGATGACGCTGTCCACTGCGGACGCCGAGGGAGCCGTCAGCGCCCGCACCGTTCTGCTCAAAGGGTTTGACCATCGTGGGTTCGTCTTCGCGACCAACTACCGCAGCCGCAAGGGTGTCGAGCTGACGGCCAACTCTCGCGTTGCCCTGACCTTCCTCTGGCGTGAGCTGGAGCGACAGGTATGCATCAGCGGGACTGCAGGTCGTACGTCGGTCGCCGAGTCCGACGCGATCTTCTCGACGCGACCGCGCGACGCCCAAGTCGCGTCGTACGCCTCGCCGCAGAGCTCGGTGCTGCCCGACCGGTCCGCCCTCGAAGCGCTCGTTGCAGCGGCAGCCGAGCGGTTTGCCGGGCGTGAGGTGCCGCGGCCGCGGCACTGGGGCGGGGTGCGCGTGCGACCGCATGAGGTCGAGTTCTGGCAGGGCGGCACGGCGCGGCTGCACGACCGACTGTGCTACCGCCGAGCCGGTCGAGGGTGGGTCGTCGAGCGGCTCGCTCCGTGACGTTCGGCGAGGCAGAAGAGTCGATAGGTCCTTTGGAATCGATCAGTCCGTCGCCCTCGCGGCGATCCAAGGCACGGTCTGCTGTGCGGGGGGTCGCCCTCGACATCTCGCCGCTGCGCGACAACCCGGCGTACCGAAAGCTGTGGTGGGGCGAGGCGCTGTCATTCGTTGGCAGCCAGATGACGAGTGTCGCTCTGGCTGTCCAGGTCTATGACATCACCCGGTCGTCGTTCGCGGTCGGTCTGCTTGGTCTGTTCGCTCTCGTGCCGCTCGTCGGGCTCGGTCTCTACGGCGGTGCGGTCGCCGACTCGGTGGATCGTCGAAAGCTGCTCGTGCGCACCCAGGTCGGTCTTGCGGTCACCAGCGTCGTACTCGCCGCCCAGGCTGCCGCGGGTCTGGAGCAGGTGTGGCTGCTCTACCTGCTGATGGCGTTGGTCAACGGGTTCTTCGCGCTGAACTCCCCAGCTCGTCGGGCTGTGACGCCGCGGCTGGTTCCGGCGAGCCAGCTGGCCGCGGCGAACGCCCTCGGTCAGGTGCTCTTCAACGTCGGCATGGTGGTCGGTCCGCTACTCGCGGGTCTACTGATCTCCTCCGTCGGCTTCGCCTGGGTCTACGGCGTTGACGCGGTCTCCTTCGTCTTCGCCATCGCAGCGGTCGTGGCGCTGCCGCCGCTGCCTCCGGAGGGCGGCGGCACGAAGGCCGGCCTGGCCTCCGTCATCGAAGGGCTGCGGTTCCTGCGAAGTCGCCAGGTGCTGCTGATGACCTTCCTCGTCGACATCAACGCGATGGTCTTCGGCATGCCCCGGGCGCTGTTCCCCGCGTTGGCCGCGACGACCTTCGGCGGGGATGCCTCGGTGATCGGGCTTCTCTACGCCGCACCTGCCGTGGGCGCTCTCGTCGGCGTCGTGTTCGGTGGTTGGCTCGGGCGGATCCGACGGCAGGGTCTGGCAGTGCTGCTCTCCGTCGCGGCTTGGGGGGCCGCCATCACGGCCTTCGGGCTCACTGATGTGCTGTGGCTGGCCTGCGTGTTCCTCGCGCTAGCAGGCGCCTCCGACATGGTCAGCGCGGTGTTCCGCACGACGATTTTGCAGGCCGCGACGCCCGACTCGATGCTGGGTCGTCTCGGCGGTGTCTTCATCGTGGTCGTCGCGGGCGGGCCACGTCTCGGCGACCTCGAAGCCGGCGCAGTCGCCGCCGCCGTGTCCCCGCAGTTCTCGGTGGTGTCCGGCGGTCTCGCGTGTCTTGCCGGGGTCGCACTGCTCGCTGTCCTCGTCCCGCGATTCGCGGCGTACGACGCCGACCATCCCGAGCTCTAGCAAAACCCAGCGGCCGGACTCCAGCGGCCGACTGCTCAGCCCTGCCAGTCGAGCGGGACCCGCACCCAGGTTGCCCGGCCGGTGGCCAGCACCTCGCCGTCGGCCGTTTGCAGCGCTGACCCGGCGATGAACTTTTTCTGCAGGTCCTCGATTGCCCAGCCGACGACGACGAGCTGCTCACCGCTGCGCGGTCGGCGCCGGACGTCGACGGCGAGACGGCCGAGGACGGCCGGGCGATCGACGCTGAGCTCGCCGGCCCAGCCGCTCGGGCAGTCGAGCGCTGCCCATACGGCGGGGGTCGACGCAACCCCGTCGTCGTCGCAGATGGAGGAGTGCGGCGTCCACGGCGCCGCGACGAGGCCCGGCTCGACCGGCCCCGGGAAGATGCGCAGGCCGTCGCCCTCAGCTCGACCGGTGCCGCAGGTGAAACAGCCCACAAAGAAGTGACCAGCGAATCCGCCGTACGACGTCGTCGCGGCGTTCGCCTCGTCGATCGTGACCACTCGCGGAGGTGGAGCGAGGTCGGCGTCCGCGAGAGCACCCTCCGCGACCAGCACCTCGCCGTGATGCAGGCTGGTTCGTTCGTTGTCGTGTCGAAGGTCGAGCGGCACCTCGAGCGGCGGCGGGGTGCGCAGGGTTACTTCCGCCCTGTCCCCGAGGGGTGCTGCGACCAAGCCCGCAGACCAACCGCCGTTGCCGGATTGCTCGGGCCCTCGATACCGACGGTCGATGACGAGCGTGGAGAACATGTGCGAGAGCGTAGCCAGGTTCGCACCTAGGATCGGCCCATGGCGGGCACGGTCGTGGGTCGGGTAACCGCGATCTGGCGCTACCCAGTTAAGTCATTGCAGGGAGAGTCGCTCGAGGTGTCCGAGGTGGGGCTGCACGGACTAGCCGGAGATCGTGTCTACGGGGTCCGCGACGGGCTCACCGGCCGGGTGATGTCGGCCAAGCGGGAGCCACGGCTGCTGCACTCGTCGGCCCGATACCACTCTGGGGCAGCGGTGGTGACGCTTCCTGGTGGCGCGTCGTACGCCATTGACGACAGTGCTCTCGACGTTGCGATGACCGAGTGGCTCGGCCGTCCAGTCGTCGTGGTGGCCGCGTCGATGACCCGACCGTCAGCGGACCCGTTCATGGACGATCGTGCGGTGCATCTGCTGACGACCGCGTCGTTGGCCACGAGTCGGGCGTCGCACCCGGCCGGGACGTGGGAGACGCGCCGGTTCCGGCCGAATCTCCTCATCGACGCGTCGGGGGAAGGTTTCGTGGAGGACGGCTGGGTCGGCGCTGCCGCGACCGTTGGAGCGGCGCGACTCAGTGTCGTCAGTCGCACCATCCGGTGCCCGATGACGTCGATGGCTCAGCCCGGTCTCAACGAAGATCCACGCATCCTGGCGACAACGAGTGAGCTCACCGGCAAGCGTCTCGGCGTGTACGCCGACGTCGTCGGCACCGGACGAGTCGCTCTCGGCGACGAAGTACGGCTTCACCCCGTCTGACGGCAGGTGGCGCCAACTGCACCAAGAACGACCGCTTCAGGTCGTTGCTGAGCGCGGGACCGATAGTCGCTGCGCGCTTCTTGGTGCTTTCCGCGCTCGAGCCCTGCGGTCAGCCGATCGGCGCACGCCCAGCGCTCGGCAGCCCGGCGAAGGCCTGCGCGATGGTCAGCCACTCGTCCGCCGCTCCGCCGACGGCCGTGACGGCGATGTCGTGGCGATGTCGGCGCTGCGTGACCAGGAGGCAGAAGTCCAGTGCACTCGCCTCCACGCGCGCGGTCGCGTCGCCGGGACCCCAGGTCCAGGTCGAGCCGTCCGGTGCGCGGAGCTCGACCCGGACGGCGAGGTCTGGGGGAGTGCGTCCCCGTAGTGCGTAGCTGAAGCCACGGGTCCGCACGCCCAAGTCGGCGACATGACGCAACCGGTGTGAGGGCCTCCGTCGTACGCCGAGGCCGTCGGCCACGTCCTGCCCGTGCGCCCAGGTCTCCATGAGGCGGGCCGTGACGAAGCTAGCCGGGCCCATCGGCGGGCCGAACCACGGGATGCGCTGCGCCGGGTGCAGATCGGCGAACACGTCGAGCATGCGGATCCGTTCGCCCCGCCACCACTCGAGGACGGCTGACCCGGACAACGCCCGGCCACGGTCGACGTCGGCCTGGACGAAGCCCTGCGGATCGGCGAACGCGGCCGGCAGTCGCGCCGCGAACGCCTCAGCGTCGCTGGCAGCCAGCACGGCCGCGGCATCCGATCCCGCCAGGTGGCTGATGGCGTCGCGCACGTCCCAGCCCGCGGCGGGTGTGGGCGTGGCCCACTCGGCCTCGTCGAGGGAGGCGACGATCGCGTCGAGATCCGCCAGCTCGTCGGCTAGGTCTAACCGCAGCGCATCGAGGTCGGCCATGACCTACAACGCTAGTGCCCCCGGCGGGATTCGAACCCACGACCACCCGCTTAGGAGGCGGATGCTCTATCCCCTGAGCTACGGAGGCGCGCGCGTCATTGTGCCGTGCTCGGCAACCGAACTCCCACCTTCCGGCCACTCACCTAGTGTGGTGAAGGTCCGATACGACGGACGAGACCCGCCGCTACGTCCCCCGAGGAATCCGCTGATGCGCCTGCCCCACCCCGGCCTGCTGGTCGGTCTTGTCCTGGCCGTCGCCTCGCTGGGCAGCCAACCGGCAGCCCCGAGCACGACAACCGCCGACGCCACGACGTACGCCGACCGGCTCATCCCGGTCGCCAACAGTGCGCCGAGCCGGTCGCCGATCAAGGTTCCTTCGCCGCTGGCGGTGGTGTCGTGGGGACTCGGCCGCATCGACGCCTTCCATCAGTCATCCAGCGGCAGGCTCGAGCAGACGACCTACGCGACGGGCAAGGGCTGGACCAAGGCGCCGAGCCTCGGCGGCTCGCTCACCAGCGGACCGGCCGTGGCGAGCACGGAGCCTGGGCGGCTGCACGTTTTCGCCCGCGGCGGCGACGGAGCGGTCTGGACCAAGCGCTTCGAGGGTTCGCGCTGGTCGGGCTGGAGCTCGCTCGGCGGCGCGGTCATCGGGGAGCCTTCGGTGGTCGCCAGCGGACCTGGTCGGCTCGACCTCTTTGCCCGGTTCGGCGACGATACGCTCGCTCATCGGGCCTGGCGGGACGGTCGATGGACCGAGTGGGTGACCCTCGGCGGCACGCTGACCTCCGCGCCGGCCGCAGCGACCTCGGGGGGCGGCGTCCTCGTCGTCTACGTCCGCAGCACCGATGATGCGATCTGGGAGAAGACGTACGACGGCGCGACGTGGCAGCCGTTTACCCGGGTGGGGGGTGTCGCCACGTCGAGTCCGGCTGCCGCGTCGCAGGCTGACGGCACCGTCGACCTCTACGTCCGCGGCAGCAACGGGGCGCTCTTCCATCGATCGCTCGTATCCGGGAAGTACACACCGTGGGCCGGCCTCGGCGGGGTCCTCGCCAGCGGTCCAACAGCGACGTCGTGGTCGCCGGGGCATCGACTCGTCCTGGTGCTCGGCACCAACGGCCAGGTCTACCAGCGCAGCTTCAGCAGCGGCCGGTGGAACGCCTACGCGGTCGCGCCGATCGACGGGGTCACCCGCAGCTTCGAGGAGCGCCTCGCACCCGGCGTGTCGTTCCGCTCGATCGTCAACCCGGCGGGACCGCTAGCCCTACAGGTAGTCACGGTCGACCTCGCGGCGCAGTCGACGTTCGACACGGCGCTCGGCACGACCGAACTGGCCGGGCTCGAGACGACGTCGTCCATCGCCGCGCGCCACGACGCGCTGGTTGCGATCAATGGCGACTTCGCGCTGTCGAACGGGCGGCCGGTTCATCTCTTCGCCGAGGACGGCCGGCTGATGCAGACCGAGCAGGTCGCCGGTCGCAGCTTCGCCGTGCGCCAGGACGAGACCGCTGCGTTTCTCGACGCGCCCAAGCCTGACATCGGCGTGACCCGGGGCGACGGCGTCCGCCAGGTCGTGTCGAAGGTCAACTCCGGTGGCCCTGGCTTCGACGACGTCATCGAGTTCACCCCGGAGGGTGGCGCCATTGAGCGCCCGTCCGGCAACGGCTGCTCTGCTCAGCTGCGCACGACCAGCCGTCCACGGCTCGTCAATGGCGTGGTCGAGCAGGACCACGCCGTCGACCTGACGCAGTGCGACGGTGCGCCACTTCCCAACACAGGCGTCATCGGAGATGTCCTGTCTGCGGCGATCGGCGGCTCCAAGGAGACCTACATCCGCAGCCTGGTCCCCGGTGAAGCCCTCACGCATCGTTGGGCGCTCGCGGGCTGGCCGGGCGTGCTCGACTCCGTCGGCGGCAACCCGATGCTCGTCCGCGACGGAGCGCCAGTGCCGGGCCTCGGCCAGAGCGGGGCGTTCTACGGCCTCAACCCGCGGGCCGCAGTGGGCATCGCGGGTAGCCGGATCATCCTTGTCGTCGTCGACGGCCGGCGGCCCGGCCACTCCGTCGGGATGACCCTGGTGCAGCTCGCCGACTTCCTCATCTCACTGGGCGCGACCTCAGCCCTCAACCTCGACGGCGGTGGGTCGGCGACGATGGTGGTCAATGGCATGGTCACCAACCGGCCGTCGGACGGCGCCGAGCGGGGAGTGGCCAACGCGCTGCTGCTGCTGCGCGGGCTCGACCCTGGGGAGCAGGACGGCACAGCACCGCCGGCCGCCGGCGGGCCGGGTGCGCTCAGGTCGGCGTACG
>Ga0136633_1001034_pt1 | contig 20728 bp, 20 predicted proteins | sample AntDrymeUQ832206_2_FD_105494 | JGI IMG/M metagenome (GOLD analysis project Ga0136633, IMG submission 105494) | Polar desert sand microbial communities from Dry Valleys, Antarctica - metaG UQ83 (22.06) | ecosystem: Environmental > Terrestrial > Soil > Desert | place: Antarctica: Dry Valley...
CAGGTCACCGGCACCATGCACGACTGGGGGTTCCACAAGGCACTGTGCGACCGGGGCTACCTGGCCGCCGGCTGGCCCACCGAGGTGGGCGGCCTCGGCCGGAGCGCCATCGACCAATGCGTGCTGATGCAGGAGCTCTACGGGTCGGGTGCGCCAATCGATGGATTGAACATCGCGTCCATGGTGGGCGCCACCCTCCTGGTGTGTGGCACCGAGGAGCAGAAGGCGGACGTCCTCTCCCGGATCTTGGGTGGGGAGGTGATGTGCTGCCTCGGCTACAGCGAGCCCGACGCCGGCTCCGACGTGGCGGCGGTGGCCACCAAGGCCGTGCGGGACGGCGACCATTGGGTGATCGACGGGCAGAAGATGTTCACGACGATGGCGCACGAGGCCCACTACGTGTTCCTGCTGGCCCGGTCGAACGTGGACGCCCCGAAGCACAAGGGGCTCACGATGTTCCTGGTGCCGATGGACACCCCCGGCATCGAGGTCACCCCCGTGGACACCATGGGGGGCGAGCGCACCAACATCACCTTCTACAACGAGGTGCGGGTGCCCGACTCCGCTCGGGTCGGTGAGGTCGACGCCGGCTGGACCGTCCTGCACGCCGCCCTCGTCTACGAGCGCAGCTCGGCCAACTGGGGTGAGCCCTATCGCCTCGTGGAGGCGGTCGCCCGCTGGGCGCTCGCGGTCAGCCCGGACGGCACCCGTCCGTTCGAGGACCCTGCCGTCCGAGATGTCCTGGCCCGGGCCACCACCGAGCTGGAGGTGGGCCGGCTGCTGTTGTTCCGATCGGCCTGGCTCTCCTCGCTCGGTGAGATGCCCCAGGTCGAGGGCTCGATGGCCAAGCTGCACATCACCGAGGCGTTCGTGCGGGCAGCCTCGGAGCTCCTGCACCTCCTGGGCTCCGCCGGCCTGCTCCTGACGGGGGAAGCCGGCACGGTCCTCGACGGCCTCGTCGAGCACGCCTTCCGTCACTCGGTGGTCACCACGATCTACGGCGGATCCAGCGAGGTGCAGCGCGAGATCATCGCCGGGCGGGGTCTCGGGCTCCCCCGGAACCGCTGATCCGCACTCCCAGGATTTGACACGCCCGGTGTCCCTGGGTGACCGACGTTCCGTCATGTGCCGCAAATCACATCGATGAATGTTGCGATTCTGTTGCGAACTTGGCAACCTTTCGTAACTCAAACACGCCGCCTCCGCGCGGCCCGCCGCTGGGGCGCAGTGTTTCCGCCGATCACTTGTTCTTCCTCGGCGCGCGCCCCGGCCCCACCATCAGGAGGACCCCACCATGTCTGGGACGGACCACCCCCCGAGTACCACCAGCCCGACGCGCGTCGCGCGCAGGGCACTCACCACCAGGGCACTGAACACCAGCCTCGCCGCCGTCGCCGCCATCGCCGCCCCGGCCGTGCTGGTGGTCAGCTTCGCCGGTGGCCCGGACCTGGCGTCGGCGGCCGAGCCGTTCGAGGCCACGAGCACCTCCTTCCTCAAGGAGCTCGACCAGGTGCGGGCCCAGAGCAGTGGCCCCGCCGTCCTCGCCGACCTGACCAGCGTCGCGGAGGTCGTGGCTCCCCCAACCACCGTCGCACTCCCAACCACCACGGCGGTCCCCCCGGCGCCCACCACCACGGCACCGCCCCCGCCGCCGCCCCCGGCGGTGGAGCCCGTCGCCTCCGGCGGTGGGTACAACGATCCGAACAACCCCGCCGCCTGGGACCGCCTCGCCCAGTGCGAGTCCGGCGGCAACTGGGCCGCCAACACCGGCAACGGCTACTACGGTGGCATCCAGTTCTCCCTCGGCAGCTGGCAAGGCGTCGGCGGCTCCGGCCGACCCGATGAGGCCTCCCGCGAGACCCAGATCGCCATGGGCCAGCGCCTGTGGGACCAGGGCGGCTGGGGGCACTGGCCGGGCTGCTCCAGCCAGCTCGGCTACCGCTGAGCTGACCCACGCACGCGAAACGGCCCCGGTCCGAGGACCGGGGCCGTTTGGCGTCTGGCGTCTGGCGTCTGGCGTCTGGCGTCTGGCGTCTGGCGTCTGGCGTCAGGGTCGGCTCAGCCGTCGTTCTCCTTGTCCGCCTCGCTGCCCACGACGGCGAAGGACTCGTCGAGCTGCACGTCGACCTGGCTTCCGTCGTCCAAGGTGACCTCCACCTCGTAGAGGCTCTCCTCGTCACCCACCTCGGTCTCGCTGACCCTGCCCTCGCCGGTGTGCTTGAGGGCGGCGGCGGAAGCCTTGTCGAGGTCACTCCCGGAGATGGGCGTATCGGTGGCGTCGTCGTCGGCGCGCGGTTCGTGGTCACGCTGCCCGCGACCAACCGCTGACCGCGACCGGACCGGGCGTGCGGCTGTCAGGGGAGCCCACCCCACGCGACGATCTCCCCCGCCACCGCGACCAGTGCACTCGGATCGAGATCGATGTCGCCCCAGTCGCCGTCGCACACGCGCACCACCGACGGCCCGGCGACAGCCTGGGTGGTGACCCTGATGCTCCCAGGTCGGATGGTCGGGAAGGTGCGGGCGATCCAAAAGCCGACGAGACCAGGCTCGGCGACGACGACACCGTCGTCCGGCAGCTCTGCTGCCAATGCGGCCGCTCGCGCCGGGGGCGAACCCGGTCGCTCGTACATCGGACCGATCACCGCCGCCAGGACGGTGTAGAGCGCCGGGCGGTCCAACGTGCCGGCGGGCAGCACGAGCCCAGCGACGGCTAGGTCTTCTGGCGCGATGTCGATTACCTCGGCCCGGCCCTCCCAAGGGCGGCTCGTCACCTCGTCAGCGTCGAGACCGGCCGTCACGAGCACGTCGACGTCGCCGAACCCGGCCAGCTCGAAGTCGCGTGCCTGGAGTCCGGCTGTCCCGAAGTGGAACGGGTCGTCCCAGCGGAACACGCCCTTGGCCCCCCAGGTGTTCACCACCCCGCACCCCACCCGATGAGCGAAGGCCCGCAACCCCTCGACGCACCCGGCCCGAACCACCCCCGGCCCCACCAAGATCCCCAAGGAACTCATGTTCTGTGGACGCTCACAACCGGTATCCGGTTGTGAGCGTCCACAGAACCAGTCATGTCAGTACCTGAGACCGGGGGCGCGGGTCTTGAAGAGGTCGGTGGCGAGCTGCTGGCCGAGCTTGGTGGCATCCCAGCGCTGGCCGCCGTTGGAGATGGTGGCCCCCTCGCTCCATCCCTGCATCCAGACGATGTCCTCGGCCACGGCGCGGATCACCTGCCCGGTGATGTGCTGGCTCTCATCCGATGCCAGCCAGGCCACCAGAGGCGACGACACGGCCGGGTTCATGCGATTCCACTCGTCGTCGGGGACCTCGTCGGCCTCGATGACGGCGGGGGCGCCGGGCATGGTGCCGGTGATGCGCGTGGCGGCGGCCGGGCCGACGGCGTTGACCGTGACGCCGAGCTTGTAGAGCTCCAGCGACAGGGTCTGGGTGAACCCGGCGATCCCGGCCTTGGCGGTGGCGTAGTTGGTCTGGCCGAAGTTGCCGACGAGGCCGGCACCGGAGGTGGTGTTGATCACCCGGCCGGTGAAGGTCTCACCGGCCTTGGCCCGCTGACGCCAGTGCCTGGCGGCGTGGTGGGCGGGAGCCCAGCTGCCCTTGAGGTGCACCTTGATCACCGAGTCGAAGTCGGCCTCGCTCATGTTCCAGATGGCCGTGTCGCGCACGATGCCGGCGTTGTTCACGAGCACGTCGAGCCGGCCGTAGGTGTCCACGGCCTGGTCCACCAGGCGGCCAGCGCCCTCGTAGTCCGACACGTCGTCGTAGTTGGCCGTGGCGGTGCCACCCCGCTGAGCGATCAGATCGACCGTGAGGTCGGCCGCCTTCTGGTCGGCGCCGTCACCGGAGACGGACGTGCCGAGGTCGTTGACCACGACCTTGGCCCCGTGCTGGGCCAGCTCCAGCGCGTGGGCCCGGCCGATGCCGTGCCCGGCGCCCGTGACGATGGCCACCTTGCCGTCAAGAAGTGCCATGGGGGTTGTTCCTTCCTCAGCCTTCGCTGAACTGGTCGCGCAACTCGAACTTGAGCACCTTGCCGGTGGGGTTGCGGGGCAGGGCAGCGACGATCTCGAGGCGCTCGGGGAGCTTCTGGGTCATGAGCCCCTGCTCGCGGGCGTAGGCCACCATCGCCTCGAAGGAGATGGGCACAGCCGGGTCCTGCGGCACCACGACGGCACACACCCGCTCGCCGGTGCGGGGATCGGGCAGGCCGATGACCGCCACGTCGGCGATGCCCGGGTGACCGAAGAGGACGTCCTCCACCTCCTTGGCGGAGATGTTCTCCATGTTGCGGATGATGATGTCCTTCACCCGGCCGGTGATCGTCACCATGCCGTCGGCGTCGATGCGGCCGAGGTCGCCGGTCTTGAACCAGCCGTCCTCATCGAAGGCATCGGCGTCGAGGGAGGCATCGAGGTAGCCCTTCATCAGCTGCGGGGCCTTGACCCTGATCTCACCCTCCTCGCCGATACCGGCCGGCTTGCCCTCGAGAGTCACGGTCCGCAGCTGCGTGGTCCCGGTGGCCCTTCCCTCGGTGTGGGCCAGCTGCTCGTCAGTGTCGTTGACCGTGCCCATGGCGATGATCGGCGCTTCGGTGAGCCCGTAGCCCGACACGATGCCGACGCCACCCATCTCCGCCTTCACGTCGTAGAACAGCTGCGGTGGTTTGGGGGCACCGCCGCCGCAGTACACCCGCACGCTGGGGAACAGCTGGTCGCCGTCGGGGAGCTGCCGCTGGGCGGCCAGGTAGGCCATGTGGAACGGCGTGCCGGCGCCGGCCATGGTCACCTCGTGCTCCTGGATGAGAGCGATGGTGCGGGCCGGGTCGAAGCGCTCGATGTACACGGTGGGAAACCCGACGGCGAGAGCACTGAACAGCCAGCCGATGCCCCCAATGTGCGTGAACGGGAACACGACGGCATTGCGGTCGGCCTCCGTCACCTCCAGGCACGCGTTCATGCCGAGGGCGCTGGCCAGGATGGTGCGGTCGGTGTGCTGCGCGCCCTTCGGGTCGGCGGTGGTGCCTGACGTGTAGAAGTACCACCTGACGGCGTCGTCGTTCGGGTTGGGGGGCGGCGGCAGGATGGACGGGTCTCCCTGGGGTAGGGCCTTATCCGCCACCAGGACCTGGAGCGAGCCGCCCTCGTCCTTGATGGCCGACGCAATGCCATTCGCCATGGCCTCGAAGTCGAAGCCCGCCCACATGGACGGCACCACGAGCAGCTTGCTCTTGGCCTGCCGCGTGACGAAGCCGACCTCGCGCTCGCGGTAGATCGGGAGCATCGGGTTCTGGATGGCGCCGAGCCGGGCGAGGGCGAGCACGAGCACCTTGGCCTCCAGCCAGGTGGGCAGCTGCCATGACACGACATCACCGGCCGTGACGCCCAACCGCGCCAGGCCGGCGGCGGCTTGCTCCGCCTCCGTCTTGACCTTGGCCCACGTGATCGTGCGACCGTCCTCGTCCACCGCGGCCAGCTCGTCTGGCGTGGCGGCCGCCCGTCGCTCGACGAGCTCCCACAGGCTTCCCCCATCCACGCTCGGCATGTGCACGACCCCTTGCGCTCGACCTGACGACCCGTCAGATACTAGGCAGCGAACGTGCCGGTGGTCGAAGGGCAATGCCCGACGCTGACGGTCGCCGTCAGGGTCCCTCCGCAGGTTGATCGGCGTGGATCTCGTGTGGGGGTGCAAGCCGCACACCGGCTGGGCCCTGGCGATCCACCTCCACCGGTGAGCGTCGCCTCCTCGCCGAGGCGCGAGCGGGCCGTGGCCCGGACGGCGACCTCGGGCGCTGATCGCCTCGACCGACGCCGTGATGCAGGGTATGATGAGACTTGATGCGAACGACGCTGAACCTGGACGATGACGTAGCGGTTGCCCTCAGCGCCGAGGCGGCTCTCGCCGGCACGTCGCTCTCCCGCGCCGCCAATGCACTCGTACGGGATGGCCTCCTGTCCCGGCGGGCGGCCCGCGAGCTCGAGCCCTACGAAGCCGAGGTCTTCGACTCAGGCCCGCCCCGACTCGATGTCACCGATGTGTCCGCCGCCTTGGAGATCCTCGACGAGCACGATGCCCGCTGAGCACACGGCGCTGCTGGTGGATGCCAACCTCGTGATGTGGGCGCACCACCGGCAGTTTCCCCACCACCGGCCGGCTCTTGCCTGGTGGAACCAGGTGCTCTCCACCGTGCCCCAGATCGGGATCCCCTGGCCCACCGTCACCGCGTTCCTGCGCCTGTCAACGCACCCACGCGTCCTTACCGAACCGATCACCCTCGATGACGCCGCCGGGGTCGTGGCTCGGTGGTTAGGCCGGCCAAACGTGACGACCCCGGTACCCACCTCTCGGCACTGGCCGCTCTTCGCGACCCTGCTCGCCACTGGTGCGGCCACTGCCAACCACGTGAACGACGCCCACCTGGCCGCCCTCGCGATGGAATGGGGATTGGAGCTGGCGTCGGCCGACCGAGACTTCGCTCGCTACCCCGGGCTGCGATGGGTCGACCCCAGCGACAGTTGGTGAGCCGTGTCAGACGTCGAGCTCGAAGGCGAGGAGCACGTCCTCCAACACCTCGGCTTCGGTGGCCTCCACGGCCATCGACGTCACCCGCAGGCCGGTGAGCAGGCCGAGCCAGGCCCCGAACAGGAGGTCCTGCTCCCCCAACCGCGTGTGCAGGGCATCGACCGATGGCCGGATGCCGCCGGCGGTGGCCGCCGCCGCCGTGAGGATGTCGGTGAGCAGCTCCAGCCGGTGCTCAGGCACGGCGCCGTCGAGGGCCAGGCGGGTGAGGAGCTCGGCCAGGTCGAGCGCTTCGTCGGTGATGGCCACCATGCGCCGGAAGGCCAGGGCAGCTGCCTCCAGCAGCACCTGGGCGACCGCCGACGCTCCGTCTTCGCTGACGCCTCTCCCGATCGTGGCGGCGGCCCGCTCGGGATCCTCCTCCAGGATCTGCAGCTCCAATGCCTCGCGCAGCATCACGGGGAGGTCCATTACACCAGCCTACGGATGAGGTGCTGCTTCGATGGCTTCGAGGTCGGCTTTGACCAGCTGGGGGTTGTGTCGCGTCGTGCTCAGCGAAACGAAGGCCAGCGAGGCCAGCACCACGGCCATGCCACCCACCTGCAGCCCGGTGAGGGGCTCGTCGATCCAGAGCGCCGCACCGGCCGCCGCGAACACGGGGATGGCCAGGGTGAGCAGCGACACCGTCAGCAGCGTGACGTGACCGTGCGCGAAGGCCATGAGGAAGTGGCCGATGAGCCCGTTGATCACAGTGATGTACACGATCGTGATCCAGCCATCGACGTCGGTGGTGCCGAGGGTGCCGTCGAACAGCAGCGGCAACGGGACGACGGCTACGGCGGCGACGATGGCCATGCCGGTGAGGTATTCGAAGGCCGTCAGCTCCTGGCGAGCCGTCTTGGAGCACACGAAGTAGGCCGTCCACGCCACGAGGGCGCCGACGGCCAGCAGGTCCCCGTCGAGGCTGTTGGCTCCGCCGCCGTCTCCACCGACCACGACCAGCGCAGTGCCGGCCACTGCCACCGCACCCCAACCGATCTCCGCCAACCGCGCTCGTTCACCGAACAGCCGGCTGGCCACCGCCAGGACGAGGATGGGTTGCAGCGCGCCGATGACCGTGGCGTTGGCGATGCTCGTGTGGTGGACGGCGGTGAAGTAGAGGACGAGGTCAGCGGTGAAGGTCAGTCCACCCCAGAGTGACAGTCGCAGCAGCCGCCGCGACAGCCGTCCCCCGGACGCGAGGAACACGAGCGTCACCACGATGGCCCCGAGCCAGATCCGGTAGCACGCCACGCCCAGGCCGTTGAGCCCGTCGACCTGCTTGATCAGCACCGATGAGGCTCCCCACACGACCACCGCTGAGGTCGCCGCCAGCATCCCCACCCCCGGCCGCTTGGCTGAGGTGGTGGGCGCAGTCACCGGCGCACTCTAGGAGCGCATCGCCTCGTAACCTCCAGGGATGCCGGACGCGCTCGTGGAGCTCCTCGACGGGGACATCACCCCGCTGCTAGAGCACATCGAGGGGGCCGTCTTCATCAACATCTCGCCCGGCGTCGACACCGACGAGGTGCCGCCCCGCAGCGGTCTCACCCACCTGTTCGGCAACCGGGGCCCCACCGTTCCGCTGGCCACCTGGACGGCCGAGGAGATCGGCATCCAGCACATGGTCGGCCAGAAGGTGACCCGCTTCCTCGCCGATCGCGGCTGCCCCGTCCCCGAGGACTGGTACGTCGTGTCCGAGCACCCCAAGCGGGGCCTCGTGCTCAAGACCTATCAGTCGCCGGCCGAGGAGACCCTCGCCTGGCTGGTAAAGGCATGCCGCCTCCTCTGCCCGCTCGAGGTCCACTACCCCTGGCAAGCCGTCGTCAGGACCCGCTGACTCCGGCGACGGCCGTGTCGAGAGCCCAGCGGTAGTCGGCCTTGCCGGCGGGGCTGCGCACGACCAAGTCGACGAGGACGAGGTGCTTGGGCACCTTGTAGCCGGCCAGCTGCTGCTTGCAGTGGGCGGTGAGATCCTCCAGCGTCGGCTCGGCGCCCGTGGCCGGCTGGACCACCGCGGTCACCGCGCTCCCCCACCGCTGGTCGGGGACGCCGACAACGAGCACGTCGGCCACGGAGGGATGCCCGTGGAGCACACCCTCCACCTCCTCGGGGTGCACCTTCTCGCCGCCCGTGTTGATCGACGTGGACCCGCGCCCGAGCAGCTCGACCGTCCCGTCCTCGGCGACCGTCGCGAGGTCGCCGGTGATGAGCCACCGCTCGCCATCCACGGTGAGGAACGTGGCGGCGGTCTTGTCGGGGTCCTTGTGGTACTCCAGCGGGAGGCGACCGCCGGTGACCACGCGGCCCGCCACGCCGTCGCCCGGCACCACCGGGCGGTCGTCGTCGTCGAGCACGAGGAACGGCTTGGCGCCGACGGTGGAGAACCGCACCGCGCCGCTCGCCGGCACGTCCGCCGCCGTCACGCGCGACGAACCTTGGATCCCGGCCTCGGACGACCCGAAGCCGTCGTTCACCATCACCGACGGAAAGCGATCGAGGATGCGCGCCTTGCAGCCCGTTGACATCGGCGCGCCGCCGTTAGAGATCGAGAAGAGGGTCGACAGGTCGGGCCGATCGCCGTCGGCCATCGCATCCCAGGCGTCGAGGAGCGGCTTGGCCACTGCGTCCCCCACGACGGTGAGAAGGTTGACGCCCTCCTCGGCGATCGTGCGCCACACCTTGGCAGGATCGAGCGACCCCTCCATGAGCACCACCTTGCCGCCCGAGAAGAACCACATGAACGAGGTCCACTGCGCGGCGGCGTGCATCATCGGCGCCAGCGGCAGATAGGCGATGCCATCGCCGATCCGCTCGGGCAGCTCGGCCGGCGCCGACACCTCGCCCTGGAGCCGCATCGGGTCGCCACCGCCGAGGCAGGCGAAGAACGCGTCGCCCTGTCGCCACACGACGCCCTTCGGCAGGCCGGTCGTGCCGCCCGTGTAGATGATGTAGCGATCGTCGTCGCCTCGGTCGGAGACGACCGGCCGAGCGGAGGGCGCCGCCTCGAGCGCTCCCTCGTACGGCGCGCCCGCCTCGAGGGTCCAGGCGACCCGCTCGAGGTCGGGCAGCACCCCGGCCAGCACCTCGGCGTGCTGCGGACCGTGGACAACGCCGACGGCGTCGCAGTTGTCCAGCAGATAGCGCAGCTCGCCGGCCACATATCGGTAGTTGACGTTGATCGGGACGGCCCGCAGCTTGAAGCAGGCCAGCATGGCCTCGAGGTACTCCGGGCAGTTCTCTAGGTAGAGGCCCACATGATCGCCAGGTCCGACACCGAGGCCGACGAGGTGGTGGGCGAGGCGGTTGGCCCGAGTCTCGAGCTCGGCGTAGGTGCGGCGCTGGTCGCCGCACACCAGGGCAGGGCGGTCGCCGAGAGCATCAGCAGCCATCTCCCACACGTCGGCGAAGTTGAAGCTGGCGGGGGCGGCGGCAGTGACCAAGGCGACCTACTTGATGGCAACGGGATTGACAGGGGCGCCGGTGCCGCCGGTGACCGGCTCCGGGTTGGCGACTAGCAGCATCTCGTAGATGCCGTCGGCGGCGCAGTGCGCGGACAGGGCTTCGAGATCGAAGTTCTGGCCCTGCGTGAGTCCCATGTCTCGCAGCTGGATCATGTGCACGGGGAACAGCACGGCAGGGTCCTCGCAGGGGAAGACCTCCATGGCCAGCGTGTCGATGGCGACCGCGGCCACGTCGTGGCGGCGGAGCCAGCGGATGGTGTGGGTGGTGAGCCCGGGCTGCTCGCCCAGCGTGTAGCCCTCCCGGTCGCGCGCCTTGAGGTGGCGCATCTGGCCGGTGCGCACCAGCACGATGTCGCCCGACTCCGGGCGGACGCCGGCCTGATCCACCGCCGCTTCGAGGTCGGCCTCACTGATCATGTGCCGCGGCGGAAGCGTGTCGTGACCCAGGGCGCGGGCCACGTCGAAGAGGATCGCCCGGCTGACGATGCTGGTGACCTTGTGGATGCCGCACCTCGTCGCGCCCCGCTCGGCGGTGGTGCTGCTGGCGGGGAAGCCGTTGTAGAGCAGACCCGAGTAGCCCACGTGGGCGAGAGCGTCCCAGTGGGTGCAGGCCTGCAGGCCCATGGTGATCGTGTCGTCGCTCCCGCAGAAGTCGTCGCTGTCACCCGTGTAGGGGGTGTTGACAGCCACCATCGTGTGCAGCGGGTTGATGCGCCCCGGGATGGTGCCAAGCTGCGGGCCGTTGGCATCGAGCCGGATGGCCAGCGGGATGCGGGCCCCGGTGCGCGCGGCGGCCAGACCCCGCGCTACGGCGGCGGCGTCGATCAGGTTGAGGGTGCCGAGCTCGTCGTCGTCGCCCCAGCGCCCCCAGTTGGAGACCTCGGCGGCGAGCTCGAGGAGCTCGGGCGGCAGTGCCATGGGCCCGCTGTCTAGCCGACCCCGACCTACGTCGAGGCGGCCTCGCGGTAGCGGGTGGTGGAGTGCACCTCGTCCTTGTCGAACTGCGGGATGACCTCGCGGCCGAAGAGCTCCATCGACTGCACGATGACGTCGGTGGTCAACGTGTTGGTGGTGGGGCTGAAGGTCAGCTGGTCGAAGCCCTCGTCAGCCCACTTCTGCACGCCCTTGGCGCAGTCATCGGGGTCGCCGACGATGACGAACCCGCCTGCGGCCATCTGCTCCACCTGCTCTGGGGTGGGCTCGGGGATCTTGTTGGGCCACTCGGGGAGGCCATCGGGCTTGGGGATGTTGTCGAGCCAGTGGAAGGCGAGGGAGGTGTAGTAGTTCATCCCCATGTTGGAGGCGACCTCGAAGGCCTTCTTCCGGTCCTCCATGCAGAGCATGTTGGTGACGCCCATGATGTTGTCGTTGATGTAGTCGCCCACCGGGGTGGCCTGGCCGATCTTGGCCTTGTACCCCTGCACCAGCTTGGAGAGCTGACTGGGGGCGCCGGTGGTGAAGCAGAAGGCGCCGAGGCCCAGCTCGGCCGCTTCCCCGAAGGTGGGGGGCGAGCCGGCCGCCACCCAGATGGCCGGGTGGGCGGGGCCGTGCGGCTTGGGGAACACCTCTCGCTCGGGCACCCGGAAGTACTGGCCCTCGTAGGAGTAGGTGCCCTTCTTCCACATCTTCGGGATCTCGCCGATGACCTCGCGCCACATGGCCTTGGTCTCGTTGATGTCAGCGATGTCGAAGCCGTACACCTCGGTGGTGGAGCTGCCGCGCCCGGTGCCGAACTCGAAGCGGTTGTTCGAGAGGTGGTCGAGCAGGGCCACGTTCTCGGCGATGCGCACGGGCTTGTTCACCTGGGGGGTGATGTTGAAGATGGCCGAGCCCAGGTGCACCCGCTCCGTGATGGCGGAGCAATGGCCGAGGAAGGCCTCGGGCCCGGGCATGTGCGAGTACTCGTCCAGAAAGTGGTGCTGCGGGCACCACACGTACTTGAAGGCGTTGCGGTCGGCGGCGACGGCGATGTCGACGTTGCGCATGATCCGCTTGTGCTCGGCGTTGGGATCGACCGCCCGCTCGAACTTGGGGACGAACAGCTGGGCGAAGACGCCGAACTCCATGGGAACTGCCTCCTGGACAGGCCGGTGCGAACTCAGGGGAACGTACCACAAAACTAGAACACGTTCTAGTTTCGTGGTGGCGCGATCCTGCTGGGCTAGGCGGCGTCGGCCCGCTTGGCCCGTCGGCGGGCGATCCGCAGAGAGGCCTTCACGAGGGAGGGGTCGTCGCCGAAGCCGTGGGCGGCCACGCGGAGGCACTGGGCGAAGGTGGCCTCGGGGTCGCGGCCCACCCCGGCGTAGTAGCCGGCCAGCTCCAGCGACATGTGGCCGTGCGACGTGGCCCAGATCACCTCGCCCGCGGTGAAGACATCGTCGACGTGCCACCGCCCTGCGTCCCGGCAGCGCTCGATGCGGGTGAGCAACGAGAGAAAGGTTCCCCCCGCCACTTCGAGGTCGTCCTCCCGCCCGCGCCGCAAGGCCACGAGGCCGTCGCCGAACATCACCCGGTAGAGGTGGGGGTTGCGCAGGGCGAAGCGGCGGTAGCCCCAACCCTGGGTCATGAAGTCCGCCACCGGGTCAGCGGTGACGGCCGGCTCGTCGAGGGCGGCCCCGAAGCGTCGGAACCCCTCACGCCACACCTCGGCCACGACGTCGTCCATCCCCGCGAAGTGGGTGTACACGACCTGGGTGGAGGCGCCGACCTCGGTCGCCAGGCCTCGAGCCGTCACGCCGTCGGGGCCGTGGGCATCTAGCAGGCGGGCGGCCGCCTCCACCAGCTGGAGGCGCACACGGGGATCGGGTTGGCGGGGGCTCATGGGAAGTCCTTGACGATCTTACATGACAGCGTTATACATAACACTGTTATCCGATCGCCAGGAGGCGTCCCATGACCGTCGTCGAGAACAAGTGGCTCGAAGGGCCTTACGCCCCCATCGAGGGCGAGGTGACTGCCACCGAGCTGGTGGTGGAGGGCACGCTCCCCGTCGAGCTGCAGGGCCGCTACCTCCGCAACGGGCCCAACCCGGTCAGGCCGGTCGACCCGGCCACCCACCACTGGTTCATCGGCGACGCCATGGTGCACGGCATCCGGCTCGGTGACGGTCGGGCCGACTGGTACCGCGCCCGACTCGTGCGCTCCACGGCCGTGAGCGAGCTCCTCGGCGAGGATCCGGCGCCGGGTGAGCGACACGCCGGGATGGAGACGGCCAACACCAACGTGATCGGTGTGGGCGGTCAGACCCTGGCGCTCGTCGAGGCCGGCGCCCGCCCCGTGGAGCTCTCCTACGAGCTTGACACGATCCAGCACTCCGACCTCGGTGGTGGCCTCCCCAACGGCTTCGTGGCCCACCCCAAAGTCGACCCCGCCACCGGCGACCTACACGCCATCGCCTACCACTGGACCCTTCCGCACCTGCAGTACATCGTGGTGGGAGCCGACGCCCAGGTGAAGCAGGTGTCGCCGGTCGAGGTGGCCGACGGCCCCATGGTGCACGACTGCTCCATCACCGAGCGCTGGACCGTCGTCTACGACCTGCCGGTCATCTTCGACCTCGACGCGGCGATGGGCGGCGCGAGCTTCCCCTACTCCTGGAAGGACGGACGCCCGGCCCGGGTCGGCCTCATCCCCCTCGGCGGCTCCGGTGCCGACGTCCGCTGGTTCGAGGTGGGCCTCTGCTACGTGTTCCACCCCGTCAACGCTCACGACGACGGCGACAAGGTGGTGCTCGACGTGGTTCGCTACGACCGCATGTTCGACGCCAAGCGCCTCGGCCCCGACGACTCCGCCCCGATCCTGTGGCGCTGGACGATCGACACGGCCACCGGCACCGTCCACGAGGAGCAGCTCGGCGACCAACCGATGGAGTTCCCGCGGGTCGACGAGCGCCTGGTGGGCCGGCCGCACCGCTGGGGCTACGGATCCGCGGTCAGCCGAACCGAGCTCGACAACGGCTTCGGCGGTTCGCTCGTGCGGATCGACGGCAAGACCGGCGACCAGACGGTGATCGACATGGGCGCCGGGCGCAGCGCCGGCGAGTGGGTGATGGTCCCCCGTCACGAGGCGGCCGCCGAAGACGACGGCTGGCTGCTCTCCCTCGTCCACGACGCCGAAACCGACCGCTCCGAGCTCATCGTGCTCCCGGCCGCCGACCCCGCCGATGGCCCCGTCGCCCGGGTGCTGCTCCCCAACCGGGTGCCCCTGGGCTTCCACGGCAACTGGGTCCCCGACCCGACGTAGACCTAGCGGTCCCAGTGGCGGTGCCAGGCCATGGCATCCAGGAGGGCAGCCCCGAAGGCCCTGGCCCTGGGGGCCACCACCACGCCGGCGCCCTCGATGCCGAGCGTCGCTAGCGATCCGCCGGCGTCACCCCAGGCGCCCACCACCTTGTGATGACGGAAGGCCTCCTGGAGCATGAGCGTCGCCTTGGGGTGGTCGGCCACGGCGGCGGCGCCCCCGGCCACCACCAGGGCGTCGTAGACAACCGAGTCGGAGTTGAACAGCGTGGCGTCCCCGGCCAGCGGCTTGCCGTCGACGCCGGCGACCTTGCCGCCGCACGGTGCGATGACGTGCAGCGCGGCGCCCGCCTTCGCCAGTGCGGTTCGGAGGCTGCGCACGCCTGCCAGGTCGGCGCCATCGTCGACGAAGACACCGACCACGCGACCCTCGACCGGGCCCGGCGCCGCGGGCACCAGGGACAGGGCCGCGGACGCATCAACGTCCGTCGCTGGCGCGCCGATCGGTGCGTCGACGCCGAGGTGGGCGGCGACCTGCTCGCACAGCTCTGCGGCCACGTTGGCGAGGTTGGCCACCATCCGATCGACGATGACGGGATCGCCGACCTTCGAGAGCTCGAAGGAGAAGGCGCCCACCTCGTGCTCCTTCTCCACGCCGGTGAGGCTGTTCCAGAACAGGGTGGCCTGGGAGTAGTGGTCGTCGAAGGACTGAGCGCGGCGTCGCTCCTTCACACCCTCCAGCGGCTGCGGCACGTGCACGTAACCCGCGTCACCGACCGCGAACGGGCAGCCCCCGCCGATGCTGTTCGGTGAGTACGGGGCCCGGCCCTCGTGCACCGCGTGCTGACCGATGCCGTCCCGTTGGTTGTCGTTCACCTTGACGACGGGCCGGTTGATGGGTAGCTGGGCGAAGTTCGGCCCGCCCAGCCGGGTGAGCTGGGTGTCCAGGTAGGAGAACAGCCGGGCCTGCAGCAGCGGATCGTCCGTGAGATCGATGCCGGGCACGAGGTGGCCCGGGTGGAAGGCCACCTGCTCGGTCTCGGCGAAGTAGTTGGCCGGGTTGGCGTCCAGGGTCATCCGCCCGACGAGGCGTACGGGGCAGAGCTCCTCCGGCACCAGCTTGGTGGGGTCGAGCAGGTCGATGCCCTCGAAGGTCTGGTCCTCGCGGTCGGGCATCACCTGCACGCCGAAGTCCCACTGCGGGAAGGCGCCCGACTCGATGGCGTTCCACAGGTCGCGGCGGTGGAAGTCGGGGTCGATGCCGCCGAGCTTCTGCGACTCCTCCCACACCAGGCTGTGGATCCCCGCCGTCGGCTTCCAGTGGAACTTCACGAGGCTCGTCTTGCCCTTGGCATTCATCAGCCGGAAGGTGTGGACGCCGAACCCTTCCATCGTGCGGTACGACCGCGGGATGGCGCGGTCCGACATGACCCACATCAGCATGTGGGTGAGCTCGGGCTGCAGGGACGCGAAGTCCCAGAAGGTGGCGTGGGCGCTCTGGGCCTGGGGGATCTCCCGGTCGGGCTCGGGCTTCACAGCGTGAACGAAGTCAGGGAACTTGATGCCGTCCTGGATGAAGAAGATGGGCATGTTGTTGCCCACCAGGTCCCAGTTCCCCTGGCTCGTGTAGAGCTTGACGGCGAAGCCCCGCACGTCCCGGGCGGTGTCGGCCGAGCCGCGGGAGCCCGCAACGGTGGAGAAGCGGACGAAGGTGCGGGTGACCGCGCTGGTGTCCGTCAGCACGCCAGCCATGGTGATGTCGGCCAGCGACTCGTAGAGCTCGAAGCGGCCGTGGGCGCCGGCGCCGCGTGCATGCACCACTCGCTCGGGGATCCGCTCGTGGTCGAAGTGGGTGATCTTCTCGCGGAGGTGGTGGTCCTCGAGGAGCGTCGAGCCACGGGGGCCGGCGCGCAGCGAGTTGTCGGTGTCCTCCACCCGCAGGCCCTGGCTGGTGGTGACGGCCGTGCCCTGCTGCGCCCAGGTCGGCGTGACGGCGTCGTCCCTGGATGGGTTGCCGGTCCTGTGCGAGGGGGTGGCCGGCGCGGTCGCCGGACCGGTCGGGTCACCCGAGGCGGCGGGACCCGAGTTCTCCAGTGGCTGACCCTGCGGTGCGGTCGTACGGGCCTCGACGACTGCCGGGCGCTTCTTCGTCGACCTCTTGGCGGGCGACTTCTTGGCGGGCTTCGGGGGCATGGCGTCTCCCAACGATCGGTGGCCGTGGCGCTCTACCCGCCGCCTCCGTGCGCCAACCGGCGGCCCACCCCCGTGGGGCTAGAGGGCTAGGACGCCCCGGTTGAGCTTGCCAGCGTGCATGTCGTCCAGGGCTTGACTGACGTCGGCGAGGTCGTAGACCTGGCTGACCATCTCGTCGAGCTGCAGACGGCCGTCTAGGTAGAAGTTCACGAACATCGGGATGTCGTGGTGGGGCCGGGTGCTGCCGTAGCGGCACCCCATGATCGACTTGTCGTTGTAGAGGGCGTTCACCACGAAGCTGGCCTCGGTGCCGAGCTTGGGCACGCCGAGCAGGATGCACTGGCCGCCCCAGTCGAGCAGGTCGATGGCGTGGCGGATGAGGGCCGGGTGGCCCACGCACTCGAAGGCGTGGTCGACGCCGTTGGGCAGGCCGAGGTCCTTCACGGCTTGCACCAGCTCGCCGTCACCGGTGAGCGTGGAGCCGTCGAGGAATTCGGTGGCGCCGAACTGGCGGGCCACGGCCTCCTTGCCGGGGTTGGCATCGATCACGACGATGCGTCCGGCGGCGCTGATGCGGGCGGCCTGGATCACCGACTGGCCGATGCCGCCGGCCCCGATCACCACCACTGTCTCGCCGGGCTGCACCTTGGCCCGGTTGAGCACGGCACCGGCTCCCGTCACGACTGCGCAGCCGATGAGGCAGGCCGCCGTGAGCGGCATCTCAGGTGGGATGACGACCGCTTGGCTCTCGGCCACCACCGTGCGCTCGGTGAACACCCCGGCGTTGGCGAACTGGAAGGCCTTCTCGCCTCCGACCGTGAACGGACGGCTGAGCTTGCCCATCGTGTCGCGGCAGTGGGTGGGCTGGCCGCGGTCGCAAGCGTCACAGAGCCCGCAGCTGCCAAGGGTGGTGAGCACCACGTGGTCGCCCACCTGCACCTTCCGCACCGCCGAGCCGATCTCCTCCACCACGCCGGCGCCCTCGTGGCCCAACACGACGGGGGTGGGGAACGGGATGGTGCCGTCCAGCACCGACACGTCGGAGTGGCACAGCCCGGCGTTGACAATCCGCACCAGGACCTCATGCGGCCTGGGCCCGCGCACCTCGACGTCATCGCGGACCTCGAGCTCCCCCGTCCAGACAAGTCCTCTCATGAGGGGCTCAAGACATGCCCGGGGAGGCCAGCGTCAGTCTGCAGGTCGCCGTCGATGACGATGGGCACGCCGTTCACGATGGTGGCGTGCACGCCTCGCGGCTTGGACGTCCAACGGGCGGCGCCATTGGGGAAGTCGTGGGCCAGGACCTTCTGGTCGGGGCCGACGGTGTCGGGGTCGAAGATCATGATGTCGGCGGCGTAGCCGCGGAGCAGCAGACCCCGGTCGGTGAAGCCACACAGTGCCGCGGGGATGGCCGTGATCTGGCGCACGCCCTCCTCCAGGGTGAAGCCGCCCCACTCGCGCACCCAGTGCTGCAGGAACCAGGTGTGGGCTTCCGCACCGTCGTCACGATCGAGGTGGGCCCCGCCGTCGGACGTACCCACGATCATGTGGGGGTCGCCCTGGGCGATCTTGGTGCCCTCGATCCACTCCGGTGTCTCGGTCTTCCAGAGGAACTCGACCGCGAGGTCCTCGCTCACCGCGATGTCGAGGAAGGCGTCGCTGGGGTGCACGCCCCGCTCGGTGGCGATGTCGACGATCGACCGACCGAGCAGCTTCTCGTTCTCGGGTTGAGCGACCTTGTTGACGTGGAGCACCGCCCAACCTGGCGGCGGCAGCGTGGGGCCAGCCCCCGGATCGCGGTTGGGGTGGTCGACGGAATCGCGCACGGCATCCCGGAAGGCCGGGTCGGCGATGAGGGTCATCCGCTGCTCGACGGTGCTGGCTTCGATGAAGAGTCGGTTGAGCTGTAGGGCACCCTCATAGAGCTTGGTGCCTGCGGCCAGGTCGAAGGTGCGGTTGAAGGGCTTCGACATCGCCATCGAGTACACGGCGGCGCCTCGTGCGGTGGCGTCGTCCACGAAGCGCTTGGCGTTGTCCCAGCCGGCGGTGGGCGCGTCCACCTTGGAACGCGCACCGAGGCCCTGGATGATCACTGGCATCCGGGACCGCAACGACATCTCGATCAGCAGCTCCTCGTCCTCGGGTGTGATGCCACCGACGGCGGAGCCAGGCAAGTAGGCCAGCGAGCCACCGCCGCCGGCGCGCCCAGCGGCTTCGGCGAGGACCTTGAGCTCCTCGAGGCTGGACAGGCGCGACGGCACGGGGCGGTCGGCCGAGTCGAAGTGGGTCGGCGAGTGGGTCGAGCTGAAGCCCGCCGCCCCAGCGACCATCGCCTCGCGGACGATGTCGGCCATGCGCTCGATCTCCTCCGTGGTGGCCTCGCGCTCCTGGGCGGCGTCGCCCATGACGTAGCGGCGGAGCGCGCAGTGGCCGATGTAGAAGGCGGCGTTGATGCCGATCTTCCCCCGCATCGACGTCAGGAACTCGGGGAAGGTCTCGAAGCCATCCACCGGGATGCCCTGGAGGGCGCTGGCGTCCATGCCCTCCACGCGGGCGAAGAGCTGGATGAGCCACGGGGCATCGCCCGGCCTGAGGGGGGCCACCGAGAATCCGCAGTTCCCGGCCACCACCGTGGTGACGCCGTGGTAGCAGCTCGAGGTGCCGTAGGGCTCGAAGGTGAGCTGCGGGTCGTAGTGCGTGTGCGGGTCGACGATGCCCGGCGCCACCACCTTGCCGGTGGCGTCGATCACCCGCGCGCCCTCGCCGGGGTCGATGAACCCGATGGCCGCGATGCGGCCGTCCCGGATGCCGACGTCGGCGGTGCGGCGGGGCAGCCCGGTGCCGTCCACGACGGTGCCATTGGTGATCACCAGGTCATAGGGGTGATACCCGGGAGGCGAAGCCATGCGGGGCAGACTAGAACACGTTCTAGTTCTGGACAACCAGCGCGTCCCCAAGGTCGGGCCCAGATGCTCCCCGTCATGCATACAATGTGACTCACTTGCGTAATGTGTTACCCATCGCACGAGGTGAAGCATGGACCTAGCCAATCCGATCAGCTCGATCATCCCGTCGGGGCACGGCGTCGTCCTGGCGGTCCTCGCACGGACTGATCAGCCCATGAGCGGACGGAAGGTCGCGGCGCTGACCGACGGCCGGCTCAGCGCGAAGGGAACCAGCAACGTGCTGCGGGCGTTGGCCGACGCCGGCGTGGTGCTCGTGGAAGACCAGCCGCCGTCGAAGCTGTACCGGCTCAACCGTCGGCACCTTGCCGCGAGGAGCATCATCGAGCTCACGCAGCTGCGCAGCCGACTACTCGAGGCGATTCGCGACCAGCTCGGCCGCTGGGATCCGGCGGCAGTTGCCGCATGGTTGTTCGGCTCGGCGGCGCGGGGCGACGGAACCACCGACTCCGACATCGATGTGCTCGTCGTGCGCTCAGACGATGTCGACGCCGACGATCCGGCTTGGCTCGCGCAAGTTGACGAACTCGTCGAGGACATCCGGGTGTGGAGCGGCAACGCCTGTTCGGTGATCGAATACTCCCAGAGCGAGTTCGGGCATCTGATGGCGGGTCGCGATCGCCTCGCGGATGGGCTCCGCGCCGACGGGGTTCGCCTCGCCGGCCGCCTGCAGCTTCGGGAGATCAGACGCCGGCGCGCCTCATGACGGCGCTCGCAGACGCCCGCGCCCACCTGCGCAAGGCCGAGGAGTTCCTCGAGGCAGCAGAGCTGAGCGAAGAAGTAGGGCTCTTCAACGCGGCCACGGCGAGCTCCGTCACGAGCGGCATCAACGCGAAGGACGCCATGTGCCTGACGCTCACCGGCCGCACCGCCAAGACCGACAGCCACAACGACGCTGTTGCCGAGCTGCGATCTGCCGGCCCCCTGGCCCGAGATCACGCCACCACGCTGGGCCGGCTCCTGAAGCTCAAGAACCGGGCGCAGTACCAAACGGCCGACGTCGCCAGGACGGACGCACGCAAGGCAATCGAGTGGGCACGTCGACTTCTCGACGTAGCCGCCGAGATCGTCGCCGGGTAGGGCCGACAACCCCCCGGCAGCACAGCAGGGGGGCGACGGACATCGGCCGGGCGATGCAGCTGGCCACCTGGCCGGTCGGGGTCGCTCCTCAGGTGGCGCGGGTACCCCCTCGGTCGCTGGCCGGCCAGATCTGAGGTCGCGCTCGCCTCCCGTCCGCATCGGGTGCACCATGGAGGTGTGCGCCAGCCCCGTGCCTCCCGACCCCACATGCCCGGCTACG
>Ga0136633_1001035_pt1 | contig 20710 bp, 21 predicted proteins | sample AntDrymeUQ832206_2_FD_105494 | JGI IMG/M metagenome (GOLD analysis project Ga0136633, IMG submission 105494) | Polar desert sand microbial communities from Dry Valleys, Antarctica - metaG UQ83 (22.06) | ecosystem: Environmental > Terrestrial > Soil > Desert | place: Antarctica: Dry Valley...
CGAGGTCGTCATCCACATGGCCGCGCAGTCGCTCGTCCGCCGCTCGTTCGCCGATCCGCGCGGCACCTACGAGACCAACGTCATGGGCACGGTCAACGTGCTCGAGGCGGTCCGCGCCACGCCGTCGGTGCGCGTCGTCGTGAGCATCACGTCGGACAAGTGCTACGACAACTTCGCCGAGCGCGAGCGGCGGCCGTTCGTCGAGGACGACCCGAAGGGCGGCCACGACCCGTACTCAAACTCCAAGGGCTGCGCGGAACTCGTCGCCGACGCCTACCTGCGGTCGTTCTTCGCCGAGGGTGCCGATGCGGACGGCCCGCGGCTCGCGTCGGCCCGTGCGGGCAACGTCATCGGCGGCGGCGACTGGGGCGCGGACCGCCTGATCGTAGACATCATGGCCGGCGCGCTCGACGGCGCGCCGATCCCGATCCGCAACCCCGCGGCCGTGCGCCCCTGGCAGCACGTGCTCAACCCGCTGTCGGGCTACCTGCGCCTCGCCCAGCGCCTGCACGCGTCGCCGGAGTACCAGGGTGGCTGGAACTTCGGCCCTGCGCTCGACGATGCCCGGCCGGTGCGCTGGATCGCCGACCGGCTGACCGACCTGTGGCCCGGCGAGCTGCGCTGGGAACTGGATTCGGACCCGCCCACCCCCCATCCGCACGAGGCGCACTTTCTGGCGCTGGACTCCACGAAGGCGCGCGAACAGCTCGGCTGGGCGCCCGCCTGGCAGCTCGAGGAGACGCTGGCGGCGATCGTCGAGTGGTATGGGGCGCTCGCCGCGGGCGAGGACCTGCGCGCGGTGACGCTCGCGCAGATCGCGCGCTTCGCCGCCAGTCCTGCGCACGCGATCCAAAGCTGATCAGGCGCAGCGGGAGCGACATCCGAATGGTCAGTCGGGAGTCAGCACGCGCAGGCCGGCCGTCACGGCTGCCGCGGTCAGCCGGTCGTCGTAGCTGAACAATGCCCCGAGATCGGGTCCGATACTCAGTGCGGTAGCCAGGTGGATGGCATCCAGCGATCGGAGCTCGCTGGGGTCAAGGCGTCGCGCGATCGCCAAGACGGCATCGTCCATCGGGATCAGCGCGATGTCGCTCAACCTCGCCCCCGCGGACTCGGCGACGGCTTCGCCCAAGCGCCGACAGGCGCGCACCGCTTCAACCCCCAGCAGCGCGCTTGAGGTCCATCCCGACCAGCGACCCAACTCGTGGTGCAGGGCGACGGACTCGGGCTCCTCGACGATCAGCTTCACGTACGCGGAGGTGTCCAGGTATGCGAGCTTCGCACCGGAGCTCAGAGGCGTTCCTCTCGCTGCTCGGCGAGCAGGTCCGCCGTCGTCGGGCCGTCAACGCGATGGCGCGGCCCCAGGTTGGCGATCAGATCGCCCTGCGGAATCGTCGCGCCCCGCTCGGCAATCAGCCGCGCCATCGCGCTTCGGCGACCACCGGACGGCGTCAGGCGCGCAACCTCGCTGCCGCGCTCGGTGACCACGAACGCCTCCCCCGCCTTCACGCGCTCCAGATAGCGGCTGAGGTTCTGTCGCAGCTCCCGCACTCCCACGGATGACTCCATGTGCGTCACTGTAGCACAACGTCAGAGCGAGCTCATTGGAGGCAGGAGATCCGCGTCGAGCGCTTCGCGGCGTAAGGCGTCGTCGACGGTGCGGCGAAGCGGGTGGATCAGCGCGGGATCGCGTACAGGACGAACTCGAGCCCGTCGTACTGATGCGTGCGCACGTAGAAGTCGTAGAAGGAGAAACGCTCCCGGAGAAACAGGACGATCTGCCACAGGTCCTCGGGTCGGTGATACATGCAGACCGCCAGCTTCGGCTTGCATCGCGCGATCGTCTCCTGGGCGCCTTCGAGGGCGTCGAGCTCCGCGCCCTCGATGTCGAACTTCAGGTACGTGGGCGCGGCAGTCGAGAACGCGTCGTCGATCCGCTTGCACCGCACCGTCACGGATCCGGTCTCGCTGATGGCTGCGCCGATGCCCCCTGAGGCGTTGAACCTCACCGTCTCGTTCTCGGCGCCGACCGCGTAGGGAAACGTCTCGACCACTCCCTCGGGATACTCGGCTGCGACACGCACGAGCTGCTCGTAGTTCGCCGGATCGGGCTCGAGCGCGATGTACTTCTCGAAGCGGTTCTCGGTCGCTTCGGCGAACGCCTGCAACGTGTCGCCGTCGAAGGCCCCCGCGTCGAGGAACACCTCTGAGGTGCTCAGCGAGACGACGTCCGGCGGGAAGTACTGGCGTTGCACGTCGGCATGCGCGAGCGCGTCGAAGCGCAGGTTGATCCGGGCATCGGCGTGCGCCAGGAACTGCCTGCGGCTCTCGTCGTCGGCCAGGCTCTCGAACGCCTCCGTGATCTGGCGGGCATGCTGCAGATAGAAGTCGGGCGTCTGGAAGTGGAAGTGCGGCAGCAGCCGATCGGGAAACAGCTGCATGAGCGCCGCGGCGGGAAACGGATGGCGCACCCCGGACTCGAGCAGCCCTTCGTGGGTTCGGGCATAGGCATGGCCGGGCGACCAGATCGCGACCACCCACGCCGCCTTCTCCTTCAGGTCGCGCGGCAGATCGGCCGGCGACTGCACCGTCGCGCCGTGCAGCGACTCGCCCCAACGGCCGGAGCTGTTGTCGGCGACCGCGGCCAGCTCGATCTCCGAGCTGCGCACGAACTCGGCGATCTTCCTTCCGAGGTTGCCGGCCCCGAGTACGACGACCGGGGCGCCGCCGGCCAGCAGCTCGCGCAACTCGTCCGCCGGATGGGGCTCACGCTTCGTCAGCACCTCTGCCAGCCCGACGCGGTCGAGCACGACTCAGCGTCCCAGCAGCTCGAGGTCGGCGCGCGTCATCAGCCGGATGAGCTCCTCGAAGCTCGTGCGCGGCTCCCAGCCGAGCCGCTCCTTGGCCTTGGCGGGGTCGCCGATGAGCTGATCGACCTCGGCTGGGCGCATGAACGCCGGGTCGATGCGAACGTACCGATCGGGATCGCCCAACCCCGCCTCGTCGAAGGCGATCGCGACGCAGTCGCGCACGCTGTTGGTCTTGTTCGTCGCGATGACGAAGTCGTCGGGCGCGTCCTGCTGGAGCATGAGGTACATCGCCTCCACGTAGTCCTTCGCATAGCCCCAGTCGCGCTGGGCGTCGAGGTTGCCGAGCGAGATGTGGTCGCGCAGGCCGTGCCTGATCGCTGCCGCATGCCACGTGATCTTGCGGGTGACGAACTCCAGCCCACGGCGCTCGGACTCGTGGTTGAACAGGATGCCCGAGCACGCAAACAGGTCGTATGACTCGCGGTAGTTCACCGTGATGAAGTGACCGTAGGCCTTGGCGACCCCGTACGGCGAGCGCGGGTAGAACGGCGTCGACTCGGTCTGCGGCACCTCGAGCACCTTGCCGAACATCTCTGAGCTGGAGGCCTGGTAGAAGCGTGTGCCGGGGCAGGCCTCGCGAACGGCCTCGAGCATCCGCGTGACCCCGACGCCGGTGAACTCCGCCGTCAGCGTCGGCTGCAGCCACGAGACGGCGACGAAGCTCATCGCGGCGAGGTTGTAGACCTCGTCGGGCTTGGACGCGCGCAGCGTGTCGACGAGCGAGCGCTGGTCGAGCAGGTCGCCCTGGTGCAGCGTGATCCGGTCGCGCAGATGCTCGATGCGGTCGAACTTCTCCGTCGACGCGCGCCGCACCATGCCGTGCACGTCGTAGCCGCGCTCGAGCAGCAGCTCGGCCAGATAGGAGCCGTCCTGGCCGGTGATTCCTGTGATGAGGGCTGATCGCGCCATGGCGGGGGCACGTTAGCGGCGCGGCCCGCGCGGAGGCGATCTGAGTACCTTGTGGCGCGATGAAGACCGTGATCCTGGCCGGCGGCACCGGCACTCGGCTCAGCGAGGAAACGAGCGTTCGCCCCAAGCCGATGGTCGAGATCGGGGGGCGGCCGATGCTCTGGCACATCATGAAGCACTACGCCGCGCACGGGCTGACGGACTTCGTCGTCTGCCTCGGCTACCGCGGCGACGTCATCAAGGACTACTTCGCGAGCTTCTTCATGCGCAACAGCGACGTCACGATCGACCTCTCGACGGGCCAGATCGACGTGCATGCGTCGGCCACCGAGCCGTGGCGCGTGACGCTCGTCGACACGGGCGCGGCGACGCTGACGGGCGGGCGCCTCAAGCGCGCGCTCGCGCACGTCGGCGACGAGCAGTTCTGCATGACCTACGGCGACGGCGTCGCCGACGTCGACCTGACCGCGCTGGTCGCGTTTCATCGCGAGCAGGGGACGCTGGCGACCGTCACCTCCGTGCAGCCGCCCGGCCGCTTCGGCGCGCTCGACGTGCACGGCGATCGCGTCACGCACTTCCGCGAGAAGCCGCGCGGCGACGGGACCTGGACCAACGGCGGCTTCTTCGTCCTCGATCCCGGGATCGGCGACTACATCGAGGGCGACGCGACGACGTGGGAGGAGGGGCCCCTGCGCCGGCTCGCGCACGAGGGCCAGCTCAGCTCGTTTCGCCACGAGGGCTACTGGCAGGTCATGGACACCCTGCGCGACAAGATCGTTTTGCAGGAGCAGTGGGACTCCGGCGCGCCGCCGTGGGTCACCTGGCGCTGAAATATGGGGCGGCTCAGGCCCGCGCCGGCGTCGCCGCGAGCCGTGCCGGAAGCTCGTCGATCGCCTCGATGAGGGCGATACCCGCGCGCGCCGCCTCGGCGTCGAGGCCAGCGCAGCCGTAGCCGTAGCGAACGCCGATGAACGGCACGCCGTTGGCCTGCGCCGCGCCGCAGTCGTCCATCGTGTCGCCGACGAAGAGGACGTCACCAGGCGCCAACCCGGCCATGGCCAGCAGGCAGCGCAGCGCGCCCGCCTTGTCGGGTGAACCCGGCGGGGTATCGGGCGAGACGACGTGGTCGAAGTACTCGCGCAGGCCGGTGAGCTCGAGGACGGCGGCGGTCGGCGCGGCGGGCTTGTTCGTGACGATGTGCAGCTCGATGCCGGCGCCGCGCAGCGCGGCGAGCGTGTCGACGACGCCCGCGTAGGGCCGCGACCGGCGCCAGCCCGCGCCGTCGTAGTGGTGGCGAAAGGCACGTACGATCGCCGCCGTCTGGTCGGGTTCGAGCTGGGGCAGCAGCTGCGCGAGCATCGCGTCGATGCGCCCGCCGATGACCGCGCCGATGTCGCCGACGTCGTCGTCGTCGAGCACCTCGGCAGCAGCCGCGCGCAGCGCCCACTCGATGCCGGCCGCCGAGTCGACCAGCGTGCCGTCGAGATCGAGGCAGATCGCGGCCGGCGTCACGACCGCACGCCGGCGCCGAGGAACGCCAGCACGCGCGCGGCCAGCTCGTCGGGGAGCGGTGGCTCCATGAGATGCAGCGGGTTGGACTCCATCGACCCGCTCGCGGTCACGCGGCTTGCGATCTTCGGGAAGTACGTCTGCTCCGGATCGACCGGCACGATGAACGCGGCCGGTCCCGGGCCGTCGAAGAGCTCGCGAAAGCGCTCGTCCTGCGTCCACGCGTCGCCGAGCACGTGCGACGGGATCCGGTACGCCGCGAACAGCGCCGGCCAGTCCGGGAAGCCGAGACCGCTCTGCGTGTCGCAGCCTAGGTAGGCGCCGCCGAAGTAGTTGCGCTGCGTCATGCGGATCGAGGCGTAGCCCTCGTTGACGTGGATGAACATCTTCAGGTTCAGCGCGTTGACCGCCACGGTGCCGAGCTCCTGCAGGTTCTGCACGAAGCCGCCGTCGCCCTCGCTGTGGATCGTCCGCCGGGTGGGCCATGCGAGCGCGGCGCCGATCGCGCCCGACAGCCCGTAGCCCATGCTCGCCAGCGCCTTGTCGCCGACGACGACCTGACCGGCGCGCTGGCGGAAGGCCTGCTGGAAGACGGTGTTCGCGCCGCCCGACGAGCAGGGGATGACGACGTCGTCGGCGCTGCACAGCTCGCTGAGCTCCAGCACGAACTCGAAGGGGTCGATGAATCCGGGCGCGTGCGTGTTACCGGGATCGGCCAGCGGCAGCAGCTCGCGCACCTCGCGGCCGAAGGTCAGCCACGGCTCGACGTCCAGCGGCTCGCCCTCCGCGATCCGTGCGAGCACCGCGTCGGCATCAGCCGCGACGGCGACATCGACGTCCGGGTGGCCCTTGGTCAGCTCCGCCGCCTCGACGTCGACCTGCACCAGCGTGGCCAGCGGCGTGAACTCCTGCCAGTTGAAGCCGGTCTGCTGCAGGCCCAGGCGGGTGCCGAGCGCGACGACGAGATCGGCCTGCTGGAGGAGCACGTTCGCCGAGCGCTGGCCCCACGTGTTGGGCCGGCCGAGGTAAATCTCCTCGCGTGCGTCGATCCGGTCGTGCCCGTTCCACGTCGTCATGACTGGGATCCGGCGGCGGCGCAGGCCGTCCAGCGCGTCACGCGCCGCGGCGCGCGAGACGCCGCCGCCGATGAGCACGATCGGCCGTTCTGCGCGCTCGAGCAGCCCGCGCACGTGCGCGACGTCGTCGGCGCCGGGCGCCGGTGCCCGGCCGGGCGCGGCGCGCGGCCCCTGCTCGAGCTCGGCACGCTGGACGCGAGCGCCCTGCGCGTCGAGGCAGACCTCCAGGAACACGGGGCCCTTGCGCGGCGTCAGCCCCAGCGTCACCGCGCGCTCGACGGCCTGCCGGGAGATCGGCTGCTCGATGCAGATCGACGCGAGCGCGACCGGGGCGCAGAGCGCGACGCCGTCGACCTCCTGGATGCCGCGCTGGCGCAGCTGCGGCCCCGCGAGGTCGGTGCTCTTGACCTGCCCGCCGACGACGAGCAGATCGCGGTTCTCGAGCCATGCGCCGGCCATCGCGGTGAGGATGTTCGTCACGCCGGGCCCGGCCGTGACGAGCGCGAACGCCTTCCCCTCGCCGCCGGACTCGTTGAAGTACTCGGCGGCGATGCCGGCGGCGACCTCGTGCACGGTGGCCACGCAGGTGAAGCGCTGGCGGCACGAGTCCAGCAGGTGCATGATGTTCCCGCCGGCCACGAAGAAGCAGTGCGTGTAGCCGAGCTCGGCGAGCCAGTCGGACAGGACATCGGAGTACTTCTCGGGCTCCATTGCGCAGCAGAGTAGTGGCGCCGGGCTACGCTTCGTGCTATCGGCGGCGCGGCGAAGGACAACTTGGCGGCGGACGCGACGTTGTAATGGGCTGTCCTGCGGACGAGCCCGCCCTTCTGCATGAGCTCGGCGCTCAGCCCTGGCGCCCCATCTGACGACCCCGAGAGGACTGCACAGTGAACAAGACCGAACGCGAGATGACCGAGATCCTGCGGCGCGGCCGCGAGGAGTTCGGCTACGTCGGCGTCAAGGCCGAGTTCGAGGCCGAGGGCACCCGGATGGACGAGCTCTTGCGCCTCGTCGAGATCGCCCATAAGGCCGAGCTCAACCTCGCCGTGAAGATCGGCGGCTGTGAGGCCGTGCGCGACCTCTTCGAGGCCAAGCAGATCGGCGTCAACTACATCATCGCGCCGATGGTCGAGACTCCCTACGCGCTGTCGAAGTACGCGATGGCCGTCGAGAAGTCGTTCACCCCCGAGGAGCGCGAGGACACGGACTTCCTCTTCAACCTCGAGACGATCGCGGCCTTCGACGCCCGCGAGGAGATGATCCCCGCCACCCGTGAGGGCGGCATCGAGGGCGTCGTGTTCGGCCGCGTGGACTTCGTCGGATCGCTCGGTAAGGACCGCGACTCGATCAACGACGACGACGTCACCGCGTACGTGCTGGACATCGCGCAGCGCTGCAAGGACCTCGACCTCGACCTGGTCGTCGGCGGCGGCGTCTCGAAGGACTCGATCCCGTGCCTGAAGCGCATCCAGGACGTGCACCTGACCCGCTTCGAGACGCGCAAGGTGCTGTTCGACGGCGCGGCCTGCAACGAGCCGTCGATCGGCGACGGGCTGCTCAACGCGGTCCACTTCGAGCTGCTGTGGCTGATCAACAAGCGCGAGTACTACGGCACGATCCACCACGAGGACGCCAAGCGCATCGAGATGCTCGACGCGCGGTGGAACGTGCTGAAGTCCGGCGTCAGGTAGAGGTGCCCGCCGCGCTCGCCCGGCGGCTGCGCGACGGCGACGAGCGCATCGCCGTGACGGGTGCGACGGGGTGGCTCGGGCGGGTCACCCTCGACATCCTGCGCGAGGCGCTCGGCCCAGAGGGGCTCGAGCGCCGTGTGAGCGCGTACGCGAGCCGGGAACGCCGCGTCGACGGCATCGACGTGCGCGCGCTGTCGACGCTGGGGGATGCCGATCCGGCACCCGACGTCATCCTGCACTACGCGTTCGCCACACGCGAGCTCGTGACCGTGCAGGGCCTCGAGCCGTACGTCAGCGGCAATCTCGAGGTGTCTCTCCATGTCCTGCGAGCGTTGCGCCGAGGCGGCGTGCGGGGGTTCTTCTACACCTCCTCGGGCGCGGTGTACGACGCGGAGGGCAGGCTCGAGACCGATCTGCGTGCCAATCCGTACGGGGCGCTCAAGCACCTCGACGAGCTCGCGTTCGCGGCCGCGTGCCGGACCGCCGGCACGGGCTGCGCGATCGCCCGCGTCTTCAACGTGTCCGGGCCGCACATGGCCAAGTCGCGCCGGTTCGCCCTCGGTGACCTCGTGCTGCGCGCGCAGGCGGGTGAGCCGCTCGTCGTCAAGGCACGCCACCCCGTCCGGCGCTCGTTCGTCGCCGCGGCCGACGTCGCGGCGCTCGGGCTCAGCCTCGCGCTGGCCGGCGAGGACGCGTGCTTCGACACCGCCGGCGAACGCGTCGTGGAGCTCGGCGAGCTGGCCGAGCTCGTTCGCGACGTCATCGCCGACGATACGCTGCCCATCCGTCGCGACTACGATCCGCGGGCGGCAGCGCACGAGTACGTCGGACAGGCCGGTGAGATGACAGCGCTCGCCCGCCGCCACGATCTGCCGCTGGCGTCGCTCGAGCAGCAGATCCGCGACACCGCCGCCGGCATGCGAACACCCCGCCAATGAAGCTCATCTCCGTCATCGTCCCGGCCTACAACGAGAGCGACTGCGTCGACGAGCTCGCGCGCCGGCTCGGCATGGTGTTCGACAGCCTCTCCGCATACGAGTGGGAGGCGATCATCATCGAGAACGGGTCGCTGGATGACACATACGAGAAGCTCGTTGCGATCCACGCTCGCGATCCGCGCTTCAACGTCGTCCAGCTCGCGCGCAACTTTCGCATGGACGGTGGCATCACGGCGGGGCTGTCGTATGCCTCCGGCGACGCTGCAGTGATCATGACAGCGGACCTCCAAGACCCGCCAGAGCTAATCCCGCAGTTCGTGGCCAAGTGGGAGGAGGGCTACGAGAACATCTACGGGATCGTCACCGAGCGCCAGGGCACGGGACCGATCCGCACGTTCAACAGCAAGGCGTTCTACTGGCTGGCGGGAACGCTGACGAGCGACGCCATCCCGCGCAATGCCTCGGACTTCCGGCTCGTCGACCGCAAGGTCTACGAGACCGTCCGCGGGATGGAGGAGCGCAACCGCTTCATCCGCGGCCTGTTCGCCTGGAGCGGGTTTCGCTCGATCGGGGTCCCGCACAAGCGCGAGCCGCGCTTCGGCGGCGTCTCCAACGCCCACTCGTTCGGCGTTGTCGACCTCGCGATGAAGGGCATCTTCGCGCACTCCTACGTGCCGCTGAAGGTCATCTCCGTGTTCGGCGTCGCGCTCTCGCTGCTGTCGTTCGTGGTGCTCGTCGCGCTGACGTTCCAGTTTCTGTTCTTCGGCGTGCCGTTCGCCGGGTTCGGCACGATCGTGGGCCTGATCCTGCTCCTGTTCGGCTTCTTGTTCACGATGCTCGGGATCGTCAGCGAGTACGTCGGCCTCATCTACGAGGAGGTCAAGCAGCGCCCGAACTACGTCGTGCGCGAGACGCACGGGCTCGAGGAGGCGGGCGCGCGCGGCGCCCGCGCCCGGGCGCTCGACTCGTGAGCGCGAGCGCGTCCGTGGCGCCGCCCGCCGTGGCGGCGGATGGCGGCGCTGCGCCCGCCCCGCCGTGGTGGCGTCGTGAGACGGCCGCGGAGCTGGCGCTGGCCGGCGCGGCAGGCATGCTCGCGCTGGCCGCTGTCGCCGTCGTCCTGCGGCTGTGGAAGTCCAAGCTCGGCCTGCCGTACGGGTACGGCGGCGACGGGTTGTGGCTGCAGCAGGTCGTCAAGGCGATCGTCGACCACGGCTGGTTTCTGACCATCCCCGACGTCGGCGCGCCGTTCGGCCAGGAGTTGCACGACTTCAGCGGGGCGCTCGGCGACAACCTGCATTTTCTGATCATCAAGGCGATGAGCGTGGCCTCTCAGGACCCGATCAAGCTCGTCAACGCGTACTTCATGCTCGGGTTCTTCCTCTGCGCCGCGACCGCGTGCCTCGTGCTGCGCAAGCTGGGCGTATCGCGCGGCGGCGCGCTGGTGGCGGCCGTGCTGTTCTCCCTGCTCCCGGCCCACGTCGCCGGCGGCGAGGGGCGGCTCATGCTCGGCGCCTACTGGGCGATGCCGTTCTCCGCTCTGCTGATCATGTGGGTGTTCGCGGGCGAGCCGCTCTTCGACGCGCGAGCCGACGGCGGCCGTATGTCGCGCTGGGCGTCGCGCCGCACGCTCGCGACCCTGGCGATGGTTCTCCTGATCGCGGGAACGGGCCTGTACTACGCCCTGTTCACGGTGATCATGCTGGCGCTCGCCGCCCTCGCGGTGGCGATCGCGCGCCGCGATTGCCGCGTGGCGATCCACGGCGCGCTGGCGGGGCTGATCGTGCTGGCGATCTTCCTCGCGCACCTCTCGCCGAGCCTGCTCTACACCCATCGTCACGGCGCCAACCCGCAGCTCTCCCAGCGCTCGGTGGCCGACAGCAGCGTCTACGCCACGAACTTCGCCCAGCTGATCATGCCGGTGGTGGGCCACCGCCTGAACGCCGCCGACGACATCGCGCGCAGGTACTCGGAGGACAAGCCGTTTCCCGGCGGCAGCGAGACCGGGCTGTCGGCGCTCGGCCTCGTCGGCTCGCTGGGCTTCATCGGCCTGCTGCTCGTCGTCGTCGTGCCGGGGGTCGGCTCGGCGCGGGAGCGGGCGGGCCCGGCCGCGGCGACCGCCGTGATCGCGTTCCTGCTCGGAACGACGGGCGGTATCGGGCTGCTCATCGCCCTGCTCGTGACCCCCGACCTGCGCGCGTGGGGTCGCATCTCGCCGCTGATCGGATTCGTCGCGCTGTTCGCCGCCGCTGTCGCGTATGACGCCCTGCGCGCCCGCACGGCGGCAGCTGGGCGGGCCTGGCGCCGGTACGCCGTGGCGGCGCTGCTGCCGGTGGTGCTGATCGTCGGCGTCTTCGACCAGACGACCCAGACCATGGTCCCTCCGTATGAGCGTAACCGCGACGAGTACCGCAGCGACGCGATCTTCGTCGACAAGATCGAGGCCGCGCTGCCCGACCGGGCGGGCGTCCTGCAGCTGCCGGCGGCGGCGTTTCCCGAGAACGGCCCGATCGCGAACATGGTCGACTACAGCCACATGCGCGGGCCGCTGCACGCCCACGCGCTGCGCTTCAGCTACGGCGCCGTCAAGGGCCGCGAGTCCGGCGATTGGGCCATCCGCCTGGCGCAGATGCCGATGGAGGACGCGCTACGGCACTACGTCGCCGCGGGCTTCCGCGGCGTCTGGGTGGACCGCCGCGGCTACGTCGACGCCGGCGCGCGGGTCGACCGGGAGCTGCGCGCGCAGCCGGGTGTCGCGGCCCCGATCGTCAGCGACGACGACAGTCTGCGCCTGTACTCGATCGTCGGCTACGCGCGCCGCTGGGCGGCCGGTCGCACGCCGCAGCAGCTGCGCGCGGCGCGCGACTCGGCCATGTACCCGACCCGCGTCCTGCCGTCCGCCGGCATGCTGCTGCGGGCCGACACCGGCGATCCGCAGATCGCCGATCCCGCGAGCGGTGGCTCCATGAGCTTCATCAGCCCGGGGCGGCTTGAGCGTACGGCGGTGCTGACCGGGCGCCTGGGTGCCGCCGGCGACGACGATCTGCGCGTCGAGGTCACACTGCCCGACGCGACGGTCACGACGCTGCGCGCCAGCCGGCGCGGAACCCCGTTCCGGCTGCGCCTGCGGCTGGCTGCCGGCACGACGAGCGCCCTGCGCCTGCGCGCTGCCGGCGCCAGGGGCCCGCTGTGGCTGCGCGAGCTGCGCTCGGTCGACGAATCGTTGCGATGAGCGGCGGCGACGGCCACAGTCCGCCTGCCGTCGCTCCGGCCGGCGGCGTCCGCGAGCAGGGACTGCGCTTCGTGCTCGTCGGCGCGTTGAACACCGCATTCGGCTTCGTGCTCTTCGCCCTGCTTCTGCACCTCGTCGATGACCGCGTGCACTACCTCGTCGTGCTCTTCGTCGCGACGATCGGCGCGGTGCTGTTCGCGTTCGCGGGCTACCGGACGTTCGTCTTCCGCGTGCGCGGCAACCTCCTGAAGGATCTCGCCCGCTTCTCGCTCGTGTACGTCGTCGCGCTAGCGGTGAACTCGGTGTGCCTGCCCCTGCTCGTCGAGGTCGGCGGCGTCCCGGTCCTGCCGGCGCAGGCGGGGTTCGTCGTCGTGACGGTGGTCGCCAGCTTCCTGGCGCACCGGTCGTTCTCGTTTCGCCGCTGAGCGGGCGTGCGGTCAGCGCTGCGCGACGAGGTGGAAGTTGCGCGACATCGGAAAGCCGTCGCGCAATGCCTGCGGGGTCCAGCGGTTCAGGCGCACCTTCGGGTACTGCTCCTCGACCGCGCTGAACAGCTCGCGGAACGAGTAGTAGATCGTCACGCGGCGGAACCCGTGCTCGTCCTCGAGGCGCCGCTTGAGCGCGCGGGCGTCGATCCCCTGGCCGTAGAAGAGGTGGTACTCGCTGAGCGCCTCGAACTCCGAGTCGCCGGCGAGCTGCGCCGAGTCCTCGGTACGGTAGCGGTTGATGGTCGCGCGCCAGAGCTTGGCCAGCGGCGACAGGTAGCGGTAGGCGACGCGGTTGGGCTCGTTGCCGAGGAACAGCACGCCGCCGGGCAGCGTCACCTCGGCCATCGTGTCGAGGAGCTGCTCGTAGTCGACGAGGTGGTGCAGGACGGCGTTCTCCATGACGAGGTGAAAGCGCTCGCCGGCGCGGTAGGCGTAGACGTCGGCGTGCTCGAAGCGCCACTGCGGATATGCCGCGCGGGCGCGGTCGAGCATGTTCGCCGACACGCCGATGCCGAGCAGGTCGAGGTCGGGATCGGCGACGAAGGCCTCGAGGTAGCCCGAGCCGCAGCCGAAGTCGATCGCCTTGGCCGTGCCGCCGACCGCGTCCAGCACCGGAAACACGTCGCGGCGGAACATGCCCCGGATCCAGTCGAGGACCTCGGGCGAGAAGGCCTCCATGCGCTTGTCGTACTTGCCGACGATCGCGTCGTGGTAGGCCGCGTTGACCCGCGTGACGTGATCGCGGTCGTGGGTGGGACCGGAGGACAAACCGGGCGTGAGGCTAGCGAGCCCCGCGCCGGGCGGGCTTGGGGGCGGGCGTCGGCGGCGCATCGACACGCTCCGCCGCCAGGCGCAGCGCCTCGTCGATCACGAGGTCGTGGTTGTCGGTGCAGATGTCGGTCAAGGCGCTCGCGATGGAGGCCGTCCGGGGGTGGCGGCCGGTCGCGCCGGCGTCGTACTCCTTGAGGTTGTGCGCGGTCAGGTACGCGTCGCGGCCGTTGCCATCGAGCCAGGTGCCGCAGTTCACGCCGTCCGTGATCACGACGCCGCTGCCGGCACAGCCGGCGCCGGCCGTCGCCGCCAGCACCCACGCTGTCGCAAGAACGGATCGCCCGGTCACCGGGCATGAGTCTAGGCCGCGATCGGCACCCGGGCGGCGCCCGGCCGCCACCGTCCGCGCGGCGCGCGGGCGACCGGGCTAGCAGCTAGCGCTGCGCGACGAGGTGGAAGTTGCGCGACATCGGAAAGCCGTCGCGCACCGCGGCCGGAGTCCAGCGGTTCAAGCGGACCTTCGGGTACTGCTCCTCGACGGCGCTGAACAGCTCGCGGAAGGAGTAGTAGACGGTGACGCGGCGAAAGCCGTGCTTGTCCTCCAGCCGGCGCTTGAGCGCGCGCGCATCGATGCCCTGACCGTAGAAGAGGTGGTACTCGCTGAGCGCCTCGAACGCCGGATCGCCGGCCAGTTCGGCGGAGTCCTCGGTGCGGTAGCGGTTGATCGTCGCGCGCCACAGCTTCGCCAGCGGCGAGAGGTAGCGGTAGGCCAGCCGGTTGGGCTCGTTGCCGAGAAACAGGACGCCGCCGGGCAGCGTCAGCTCGGCCATCTTGTCGACGAGCACCTCGTAGTCGACGAGGTGGTGCAGGACCGCGTTCTCCATGACGAGATGGAAGCGCTCGTCGGTCTGGAACGAGTAGACGTCGGCCTGCTCGAAGCGCCAGTGCGGATTGGTCTCCTGCGCGCGCTCGAGCATCTTCGCCGAGACGTCGAGGCCGAGCAGGTCCAGGTCGCGGTCGGCGAGGAAGCCCTCGAGGTAGCCCGATCCGCAGCCGAAGTCGATCGCGCGCGGAGTCGTGCCCGCCGCGTCGAGCGCGGGGAAGACGTCGCGGCGCAGGATCCGCTCGATCCAGTCGCGAACCTCGGGCGAGTGGGCCTCGAGGCGCGCGTCGTACTTCTGCACGATCGCGTCGTGATACGCCGCGTTGACGCGCGTGACGTGATCTCGGTCGTGTGTGACGCGCTGTGCCAAACCGGCCCTGAGGCTATCGCGCGCTCCCGAGCGGCAGCGCTCGCACCGCCATCGCCCGGCAGTCTGTGGAGCGACTACCCTGCCGAGCCATGAGCCGTGAGCGCAAGACGGCGTGGCTGGTCTTCATCGTCCTGCTCGGGTTCGTCGCGGCGGTGGTGGCGCACTACATCGTCGCGCAGTACGTCATGCGCGGCTATCCGTTCTCGACGTTTCTGTTCAAGCCGCAGGACACGACCGGATTTCCCGGCGCGCCGAACATCATCGGCGTCCATTACTTCGGGGACTTCTTCGAGGCATGGCTCACGAGCCGCGGCCCGAATCCGTACGTCGACTACCCGCTCTCGGCGCCCAGCTCGTACTTCCCGATCACGCACATCATCCTGTTTCCGCTCGCGCAGCTGCCGCTCGAGCCCGCGCTGCTGATCTACCTCGGCGGGTTCACCGCGGCGCTCGCGGCGCTCGTGTTCACGGCCACGGGCGGCGACCGGCTGAGCCGCACGCAGGCGGCGCTCGTGCTCACCGCGTGCTCGACGCCCGTGCTGTTCGTAATCGACCGCGCGAACGTCGAGGGCCTGCTGTTCCTCTTCCTCGCGGGCGCCCTGCTCGCCTACCGGCGCGAGCGGTTCTACGTCGCGGCAGTCCTCATCGCGATCCCGGCGGCGATGAAGGGCAGCCCCGGCATCTTCTGGCTCCTGTTTGTCTTCGACGGGCAGTTTCGTGCGCTGCTCGTCTCGGTGGCGACGTTCACGTTCGGCACCGCCGCGGCGCTGCTCGTCCTGCCGGGAAGCACGAGCGCGAACATCGACGGGCTCAGCAGCGCGCTCGACGGGCTGCTGACGGCGACGGGTGAGGGTACCGTCGGGCTGCGCCACAGCGCCAGCCTCAAGGCGGCCTTCTCTGGACTTGGCCGGCTCGACGAGCACTTCAACTTCTTCGTCGTCAACTATATGTTCGTGACGCTCGCGATCCTCGTCGGCGTGGCGCTGGCACTGGCGCTCGTGCGCATGGATCTGTGGCAGCGCGTTGCGCTGCTGAGCGCGGCGATGATCCTCGTGCCGAGCGTGTCCTACAACTACCGGATGATCCACGTCTACCTGCCGCTGCTGCTGTTTCTCGACGTGAGTGAGCGCCGGCGGTTCGACGCCCTGTACGTCGCGCTCTTTGGCTTGCTGCTCGTGCCGAAGGCGCTGCCGAACCTCTACGCGGACGTCGACATCGGAACGGTGATCAACCCGCTGCTGCTCGTGGCGCTGATGGGCGCGGTCGTCATCGACGCCGCACGAACAGGCGGTGTATCGCTTTCGCGACCTGGTGCGGCGCGAGCAGCGCCGGCAGGCTGACGAGCCAGAAGCGCGGATCGCCCGCGAAGTGGCGCCCGAAGCCGCGCAGCAGCAGCAGGTCCTCGCGGCGCGTGTGCGCGGCGCCGAGCTTGAAGCCGAGGACGTTGCGGGGGGCGCCCCAGTAGGCGCGGCTGCGGCGGACGAGCAGCGCGTAGAGGTCGCTGTCGCGGCCGAGGGCGGCTGCCCACGCGACGGCGCGATCGCGCAGCGTCTCGACCTGATAGCGCGCGACCTGGCGGTCGAGGTGCTCGACGAGCGCGTCGTTCTCCGTGCGGTTGAGGACGACCGGCCGCGGCTCCCAGCGCCAGCGCGGCTGCTCGACGAGCATGCGCGCGAAGATGTACAGGTGCATGAAGTAGCCGGGCTCGACGACCGGCGGCGGCGCACCGGCCGCGACCGCGAGGTAGTGCTCGCGATCGACGACCTGCCCCGAGATGTACGTGAGATACAGGCCGACGTCCTCGAGCGCCGCGCGCGCATCCGCGTAGGCGCGCGGCTGCGCCTGCAGCTCGCGTGACAGCAGCGCCGGGGGGTCGGGCAGCGACGGGTGCTCGAGCGCGGAGTCGAGGTTGCGCCGGTTGACCGACAGCCCGGTGAGCTCGGGGTGCGCGCGCAGCGTCGCGAGCACATTCTCGACGCCGCCGGCGGCCAGCGCGTCGTCGCTGCCTAGCAGCCAGCAGAAGCGCCCAGCGGCGTGCTCGGCGGCGCGGACGATGTTGTGCGCGAAGCCGATGTTCGTCGGATTGCGGTGATAGGACAGCACACCGAGATGGTGCGCCCGGCGCTCCTGCACGACGTCGGCGGTCGCGTCCTGCGACGCGTTGTCGCAGACGACGATCTCGACCTCGCCGTCCGGGCTTGGCAGCTGCTCGAGCACGGAGTCCAGCGCGACTGCCAGCGCTGCGGCGCGGCCGTGATGGGTGGGGATGCAGATCGAGAGCAGCGGCGTCATGGCGATCGACGCCGCGTCGGCAGGCGCTTTGACGTCCTGCGCCTCAGGCGGCCTGGGCGAGGATGAGCGGGTGCACGCCGATGCCCTGGTCGGCCAGTTCGATCGCGTACCCGTGGCGTTCGAGCAGGTCGACGAGGATCTGCGTGTTCAGCTCGCCGTTGGGCAGCGCATGCGGCTCGATCGCGAAGCGCGGGCGCTGGGTGTCGAGCGCCTGCAGTCCGGCCTCGAGCGCCGGGCCCTCGGCGCCTTCGATGTCCATCTTCACGAACGCGATCCCGCGCTGGCGCTCGCCCATCCGCTTCACGACGTCGGCCATGCTGAACACCTCGACCGGCCGGCTCTTCTGCGCCCGCGGCAGCAGCGCGGCGACCGCCGACCCGAGGTTGCCCTCGGCGGCGAACTCGAGCGTCGTGGTGCTGCTCCACACCCCCGCGCGCACGATCGTGACGTTGTCGATCCCGTGGCGGGCGAGGTTGTCGTCGAGCGCCGCCGCGTTCATCGGGTCGGGCTCATACGCGTACACCTGCCCGCTCGGTCCGACGGCGCGCGCCATGCGCACCGTCGACCCGCCGCAGTAGGCCCCGAAGTCCAAGGCCACGTCCCCCTCCTTCAGCCTCGCGTGGTGGAGGTAGACCTGCGTGGTCGCCTCCGGCTCGGGAAACCCGGTGAACGTGAAGACGTCGCCCGACGGCAGGAGCGTCTGGGGCCCGGTGCGCGAGTAGTCGACGACCCTGACGCCGCCGACGTCGTGCGCGGCGACGGCGCCGTGGTAGTAGTCGAAGTGGCTGACCACGTCGAACGCGTACGGCCCGTGCCCGGCCGCGATCCGCACGGCCCGCGCCGGCGATCCGTTGGCGCTGGGCGCCGTCAGCACCAGCGCGCCACCGGGATCGCGCTCGAGGCGCAGGCCGGCGCTGTGGGCGCGGCGGCGCAGCTCGAGCCGCAGCAAAGCGCTCTGCATGCCCAACCGGCCGGCGAGTCTCACCGCGCTGTTCTTGAGAGATTGCATCGCAACGGCCCCTCTGACGGGCCACGTGCCGAGGTTACACCGGGCTCCGGACGGCTGCTGTCCGGAGCCGGGCGGGCCGCAGCGCGCGCACCGGCAGCGACGACCGCGAGTCCTACCATGGCAATGTGAGCAGCGGCCCCTTCTCTCGCCCGGCTACCGGGAGCGAGACGCCGCCCGCCGACGCCATTGACGTGCTCGACAGCGCCGACGCCGGGCGGGCGACGATCCGCGGCAGCACGCTGCGCGTGCTGGGCTACGGCGCCGGCTCGCTGCTCGCGCTCGCCTCCGCCCCGCTGCTCGTGCGCCACCTCGGGGTGGCCGAGTTCGGCCGCTACGCGACGGTCGTCTCGCTCGTCGGGATCGTCGGCGGCGTCACCGACGCGGGCCTGGGGGCGGTGGCGATCCGCGAGCACTCGACGACGAGCGGCGTCGCGCGCGAGCGCCTGGCGCGCAACCTGCTCGGCGTCCGGATCGTGCTCACGACGCTCGGCGTCGGCGCCGCCGCGGCCTTCGCGGCGCTCGCCGGCTACGGCGCACCGCTCGTGCTCGGCACCGTGCTGGCCGGCCTGGGGCTCCTGCTGCTCGTCGTGCAGCAGACCTGGGCCACGGTGCTGCAGGCCGAGCTGCGCCAGGGCTGGGTGACGATCGCCGAGCTCGTGCGCCAGGTGGTGACCGTGGCCGGGATCATCGCGCTCGTCGTGCTCAGCGCGGAAATCGTCTCGTTCCTCGCGCTGGCGATCCCCGCCGCCCTCGCGGCGCTCGTGCTGACCGGCGTGCTCGTGCACCGCACGATCCCGCTGCGGCCGTCGTTCGAGCTGGCCGCCTGGCGCGTGCTGCTGCGCGAGACGCTGCCCGTCTCGGCCGCCGTCGCGCTGCACAGCGTCTACCTGCGGGTCGTCATCGTGCTCATGTCGCTCGTCGCGGTGGAGATCGAGACGGGCTACTTCGCCGCGTCCTTTCGCATCGTGGAAGTGCTGCTGGCCGTGCCGTTCCTGCTCGCTCAGGTGATCCTGCCGGTCTTCTCGCGCGCCGCGCGCGACGACGAGGCGCGCCTGACCTACGTCGTGCAGCGCGCGTTCGAGGTCGCAGTCGTGGGGGGGGCGGGCGTGACGGTGCTGACGGTGGTCGGCGCGCCCGTGGCGATGCTCGTGCTGGCCGGCGCCGAGGGGGCCGGCGCCGTCGACGTGCTGCGCGTGCAGGCGCTCGTCGTGTTCCTGACGTGCCTGACCGCGACGTGGCAGTTCACGCTGTTCGCGCTGCGCTGCCACCGCGCGCTGGTGATCGCGAACTCAAGCGGCCTGGTGACGATCGTGATCGGCACGCTCGTGCTCGTGCCGGCGCACGGTGCCGTGGGCGCGGCGGCGGCCGCGGCGCTCGCCGAGCTCGTGCTGATGGCGGCGTCGGTGGGCGCGCTCGTGCGGGTGCGCCCGCGGCTGCGCCCGGGGCTGGGCAACGTGCCGCGGGTGGCGCTGGCGGCGGGCGCAGCGCTCGCGGCGGGGCTGGTGCCCGACGTCGCCGACCTCGTGCGGATCGTGCTGGCGGGCGGCGTCTACGCCGCGCTGGCGCTGGCGCTGCGTGTCGTGCCCGAGGAGGTGGCGCAGGCGCTGCGGCGGCGGTAGGTCGCGGCCTGCCTGTCACAGATGCGTGGCGGCTGCGAAGAGAGCGGGTACCGTGTCGCGAGCGCTTCGCGCTGGCGGCCGCTAGACATCCGGTTGGGCTGGGACGATCGCTCGCGATACTTCGATGCAGCGGCTAAGTGGGGTCGGTGCAGCACCCGAGCGAAGGGTAGATCCACAATGGACCCAATGTTCCGTCTGGACTTTAGCCGCGGCACCGTCGAGAAGATCGACTCCAGCATTCCGCCACGTGGTTGGCAGGCTACAGCCGCCAATCCAAATCGGGAGACGCCGCCGCAGCGCCCCGGGTACCGCTTCGGCGACCCTGAGACCGCCCCGCCCGCCAAGCAGGACGAGTAGCACTCAGTTGCGAATCGCTTGGGCGATCCCATGCGGGTGGGTCCGCAGCAGCAGCACACCTGGTCGGTTGGATCTCTTTGACTGCCAGATTGACGCGGTCCTCGTCGGTTCCCTGGCCACCGAGATCGAGTTCGACGTTGCCATCCGGCTCGTCGGCTCGGTGACGGACTTTGCCGAGGAACACGTGGTGCAGGTAACGCTCTCGGATCCGCAACTTGTCGAACTCAACGTCTTGGATCTGCCGGTGTTTCCACTGGTGCCGGCGGCCCACCGCCTACCTGGCTACGAGCTCAGCGCTCATGTTGCAGCGCGGATCGCGTTTCACGCGAACAGCGAGGGCGGATATGACCTGTCCTTTGCCTTAGACGGACAGATCCAGCACCGCCACAAGAGCACGATGGGGATCAAGCTGCTCGATTCCGAGTGAACCGCGACTGAGTCGCGGAGCCGGACTCAGGCCCGGTCGGGCGCCGCGACGGCGCGCTTGGGCGCGCCGTTGCTGCCGCGCCGCAGGCCGAGCTCGGCGGCCTCGCGCAGCGTCTCGATCACGAAGTCGATCTGCGGCTCGCCGAGGCCGGGGTAGACGCCGAGCCAGAAGACGTTGTCCATGACGTAGTCGGCGTTGGTCAGATCGCCGACGACGCGGTGCTCGATGTGGCGGTAGGCGGGCTGGCGCAGGAGGTTTCCGCCGAACAGCAG
>Ga0136633_1001036_pt1 | contig 20704 bp, 22 predicted proteins | sample AntDrymeUQ832206_2_FD_105494 | JGI IMG/M metagenome (GOLD analysis project Ga0136633, IMG submission 105494) | Polar desert sand microbial communities from Dry Valleys, Antarctica - metaG UQ83 (22.06) | ecosystem: Environmental > Terrestrial > Soil > Desert | place: Antarctica: Dry Valley...
CGGCGACGTCGTGCAGGCGCTCCTCGCGGTGGCGGCCGAAGCGGGTGATGAGGAAGCTCACCATCCGCCTGCCGTTGAGCAGCAGGAAGAACGTCATCGTGAGAATCGTCAACAGCTGGAAGGCGGCGTTGGCGACGCCGACCGCGATGCCCTGAAGCGCGCCCGCCGCGTCGCCGAGCTTGTCGGGCAGCTTCTGCGCCTCCTCCCGCAGCTTCGACGTGACGTCGTACTTGTCGTCGAAGTCGCGGATCGTCTTGCTGTCGCGCAGGTCGGTGACGTAGCCCGGGATGTCCTGCGACAGGTCCGTCGCGCCGTCGACGACCGGCGGCACGATGAGCGACAGCACGCCGCCGAACACGAAGAAGATGAGCAGGTAGACGACGAGGATCGCTCCGGCGCGCGGCAGTCGCCCGCGGCGCACGAAGAAGTCGACCGCCGGACCGAGCGCGACGGCGAGGAAGATCGCGATCCCGAGCAGCAGCAGCGTGCTGCGCACCTGCACGAGCAGATACAGGAAGGCCGAGAGGGCCGCCACGGTGAACAGGATGCGCGCGATCTGGCGCGTGGTCAGGGCGTCCCAGACGGACACGCCGGTGAATCTAGGGGGCGCCTCGGACGGCGCCGCGACGGGCGGCGGCGTGAATCGTCGCCCGCGAGAGGCGGGTGATGGAACCTGTCAGCGCTTGCGGCGGAACAGGCCACCGAGGGCGGCGATCCCGCCACCGAGAACGAAGCCGGCGACGGCCGCGCCGATGACCACGTTCTTCTGGTGCTTGACGAGCTGGCCGCGCCAGTCGGTCAACACCGCGATCTCGGCGTGCAGCTTCTCCACGGAGGTGCCGAGCGCCACGCGGTTGGCCTCGATCGAGGCGCGGATCTGCTCTGGGGTGCGGGCCGGCACGCCGCTAGCGCTTCTTCTTGCGCATCAAGGTCCGCTTGATCTTGCCCGCCTCGTCGATCGCCATCTTCGGTACCGGCGGCGTGCTCTGCTTGAAGAACTTCGCCGCCAGGAAGCCGGCGAGGCCGCCGAGCCCGAACAACAGGCCGGCGACGACGAAGTAGCCCCAGAAGTACGAGAGGTTGTTGCCGGTCGGCAGGACGTACCACGCCAGCCAGGCCATCCCGTGCAGCAGGAACAGCAGGCCGATGGCCACGAAGAACCCCGCGGCGAGGCCGATGACGATCCCGCGCAGCAGCTTCGTGATCTTCTCGGTGACCTCGGCCTTGGCGAGCTCGATCTCCTCGCGGACGAGCAGGGCGGCGCGTTCGCTGATGTCCTGGACCGTCTGGGCCAGGTCGTGTGTGGGGCTGTCAGTCGCCAAGGCGCCGAAGGATCATGGCGGCCAGCAGGCCACCGGCGAATGCTGCGGCCACGACGAGCTCGGGCCGTTCGTTGGCGAGCTCCATGACGGGCTCCTGCCAGGAGGGGCCCGATGCCGCCGCGTGGCCGGTGGCCGCGTGCCCGGAGGCGAACGCCTCGCCGGCGTCGCCCAGCGTCGTCACGGGCGCCGGGCCGGGGCCGGGCGTGACGACCGAGATCGGCTGCTCGGCGACCGGGAAGGGCATCGGCGCGGCTGCCGGCGCGAACGCGGGTGGCGGGGTCGGCGCAACGGGCTGGTGCTGCTGCACGTTCAGCGTGTCGGGCGGCTCGTCGGCGAAGACCTCGTAGGCCTCGCCCTCGACGACCGGCTCGGGCTCCACGTGATCGATCGGCAGCTCGTCCCCGGCGGGAGATCCCGGCGTCTCCTGCTCGGCGACGGGAGCGGGCGCAACGTCGTGCTCGGCGATCGGCGGCGGGCTCTCGGGGACCGGCGGCAGCGGGGGGTCGGACGCCGCCGGCGGCTGCGGCACCGGCGGGATCGCGAAGGAATCGCCGCCAGATCCGCCGGCTGTGCCGGGCGGGTCACTGTCGCCTCGCTTCCCAAACTTCATTCGGGCGGGTCTTCCCCGTAGATGCGCCGCCAAATCATCGAAGCGGCGCGGGTGGTGGCGATCGAGGCGATCGCACCGAGCCCGGCCAGCAGGCCGGACCAGATGAGGCGCTTGGCCATGTCGTTCGTGGGCATCGGCTGCATCCTCTCAGACGGATCGGGCGGAAGGTGATCGATCTGCCCCTCCGGGCGCGTCGAGCCCCCCGCAGATCGTCTCGACGATGAAGGCCTTGGCCTGGTCGAACTCGGTCTCGCCCTGGGGGAGGGCGTCGAAGATCCAGCCCGTCAGGACCTGCTCGATGGAACCGTAGAAGGCGAGCGCCGCGAACGCCGGCGTCACGGCGGTGCGAAACGAGCCGTCGGCCTGCGCCTTGCCGACGATGTCGGCGATGAGGGCGTAGGCCTCGCGGATCTTGCCCAGGTGGGTGCGGCCGAAGGAGTTCGCCGCGCGCGTGACCTCGACGATGATGACCTTCATCAGGTCGGGGTCGTGGCGATAGGACTCGATGATGAACGAGGCGATCGCGTGCAGCTTCTCGCGCGCCGGCAGCGGCTGGGCGTCGATCTCGGCGATCACCTCGAGCAGGACGTTCCAGCGCTCCAGGAACAGCGTGTCGAGGACCTCGTCCTTGGAGCGGAAGTAGTGGTAGACGAGGCCGTAGGCGACGTTGGCCTCATCGGCGATGTCCGACACCCGGCAGGCATGGAAGCCGCGCGTGGCGAACGCCACGACGGCTGCCTCGAGGATCATCCGCCGCTTGTCGGGCTGGGCGGACTTCGCGGGTTGCGACGCCATCAGGCGCGCACCTCCGCGGGCCAGCGGTAGGCGCCCGGGCGGCGGTTGGCGAGCGCGGGCAGGTCGCGGCGCATGCGCGCCTGCGTCTCCAGGTCGAGCTCGGCGACGATGTGGCACTCGCGGTCGGGCGCGTGCGCGAGCACGATGCCCCAGGGATCGACGATCATCGAGCGCCCGCCAGAGCGCAGGCCGGGCGCGTGCTCGCCGATCTGGTTGGCGGCGACGACGAACGCCTGGTCCTCGATCGCGCGGGCGCGCAGCAGGATCTCCCAGTGGTCGCGCGTCGTCGGCACGGTGAACGCCGCCGGCACGGTGAACACGCGCGCGCCGCGGATCGCGAGGATCCGGTACAGCTCCGGAAAGCGCACGTCGTAGCAGATGCTCAGGCCCAGCTCGACGCCGTCGGCGGTCGGGCTGACGACGAGCTCCTCGCCGGGCTCCTCGTGCTCGGACTCGTGGTAGACGGTGCCGTCGACGACGACGTCGAACATGTGCACCTTGCGGTAGGTCGCCTGCAGCTCGCCGTCGGGGCCGATGTGGGCGCACGTGTTGCGCAGCCGCTCTTCACCGGCGATGCGCTCGGAGATCGAGCCCGCGACGAGCTCGATCCCCAGCTCCCGCGCGGTCGCGCGCGCCCACGTGATCGCCGGGCCGTCGAGCGGCTGCGCCCCCGCGACGAGGTTCTCGCCGCGACCGAGCGCACTCCACTTCTCGGGCAGCACGACGAGCTGCGCCCCGTCCGAGGCGGCGGCGCGCGTGAGCCGATCGGCGGACTCGAGGTTCGCGCTGAAGTCTGCGGTGGAGGTCAGCTGGACGGCGGCGACGCGCATGTGCTCTCTCGTGAAGGGGGTCGGACTGACTGGTCAGTCAACAGCTTCGGATGCTACCTCGGCGCCGTGCCGCTCTCATCCTTGCCGATCGGTGTTCAAGCCGGAGGCCTTCAGAACATCCCGCCCAGCCACTATGGTCAGCCGATCGGCTCAAACTCAGGGGAGAACCTATGAAGCTTCGACCGCCCAGCCCGGCAGTCGCCATCTCGGTCACCGCACTGGTCATCGCCTGCACCGGTAGCGCTGTCGCGGCCACTGTCATCACGAGCAGCCAGATCCGCAACGGCACGATCCGGGGTGTCGACATCAAGAACGCGACGATCAACTCGTCCAAGCTCTCCAAGGGGACGCAGAACATCCTCAAGAAGAAGACGCCGGCCGCCTCGACCGGCCGCGTCGCTCACGAGGCCATCCGCAAGGCCGGCCCCGAGGGCGTTCCGGCCAACGTCATCACGCGCGTAGCGACACTGACGGTGCCCGCGGGCGCGTACTCGGTGCAGGCCAACCTGGTCATGACCGCGTTCGCGGGCCCGACGAACCCGCTCGAGGCGCTGCTCGGCGCCAACGGCTCGCTCGGCGGCACCTGCTCGCTCGACGCGGGCGGCCCGACGCAGTCGTCGACGGGCACGATCGTCGTCAACGACCGCCAGACCCCCACGACGCTGTCGATGCAGCTGACCCGCACGGTCGGCGCGCCGACGGACTTCGCCGTGAACTGCTCAGCCAACGCGCCGTGGCGTGCCTCGGAGACGTCGATCATCGCGACCTCGGTCGACAGCGTGACGCTCAAGGAAGTGACCGGCTGATCCGCCAGCGCGGTTGCCGTCTCTCGCGCGTGGCCCGCTACGCGCCGAGGCGGCACACGCGCGCCGCCCCCTGCGCCTGGACGGCGTAGGGGACGCCCCGCGCCGCGTCTGCCAGCGGGCGCAGCTCGATCGCGCGGCCGGCCGGGATCGGCAGCACGCCGACCTGGACCCAGTCGTTGCCAAAGCGCCGCGCGCGCACCGTCATCGGTCTCGTCGGGCCGGCCTCGACGCGCACGCCCGACGCAGGCACGGTCGCTCCGGCGGGCGCGACACAAGGCGCGCGCTTCGTGGTCTCGACGGCGCCCCCGGGCAGCAGCCGCAGCCCGCCGCCGCGCACCAGCGTGTCGTCCGCGAAGGCCCGCACGTCGGCCGGTGCGCGCCTGATCTGCGCCACGCTGTAGCCGGGATTCCCGCGCAGGCCGTCAAGCGTTGCGAACCAGGGCCCCGCCTCGAGGAATGGCGCCGCCAGGGGCGCGATCTCGAACGTCGGCGCGACGCGCTCGCGCCCGAGCAGCTCGACGGCGCCCAGCGATGCGCGCACGCGCTCGGAGCGCTGGAGGAAGAGCGTGCGCCCGTTGCGCAGCGCCTCCGAGCCGCCGTCGGCCTTGCCGAACGAGACCCACGCCAGCAGCAGGACGACGAACGGCACCCACGTGCGGACCTTCCACCCGCGTGCCGCCTCGACGAGCATGAGCAGCATGAAGACGACGCCGACGGTCAGGTAGCGCGATGACGACGGCGGCGCGATGTCATGGCGTGAGATCGCGGTCAGCCCGTAGAACGTGACGAGGACGATCGCCAGCGCCGCCAGCCGGACGCGCCCCGCGGCGTCGACGCGGAACGCGCGGTAGGCGAGGATCGCCAGCAGGATGACCAGCATCTGCTGGCCGGGCTCGATCTGGCGCTCGCCGATGATCGCGCCGGCCGCGTGGCTGGCCGCGGTCCAGGCCCAGAGCGCGCTGAGCGAGAGCTCCTCCAAGCCGGCGCGGTTCGTGCCGTAGGCGAGGTACCAGACGAGGTACACGGCGAACGGCGCGGCGGCGACCCACAGCCGCTGGCGGCCCTGCTTCGTCAGCGCGAGCTCGACCGCGACGCCCAGCAGGATCGGGATGCCCATGCCCGACGACGCGAGCGTGACGACCATGAGCAGCGCGAGCAACCGGTCGGTGCGCTCCGTGCGCGGGCGGTCGAGCACCGCGAAGGCCGCCACGCCCGACGCGATCGACAGCATCTGCGCCGCCTGGCCGGGGATGAGGAAGTTCTCGTAGGCAAAGCCCGACAGCAGCGCGAACGCGGCGATGCCGAGCGCGACGCCGGCCCCGACGCGGCGACGCGCGATGTCGAAGATCAGCCAGCCCAGGCACAGCTGCAGCGCGACGAGCGGGACGAGCACGAGCCAGAACGCGTCCAGCCCGCCGAGCTCGAGCAGCGGCAGGAAGATCAGGAAGAACAGCAGCGTGAGGTGCTCGTTGTGGGGCTCCAGCAGCGACGGCGCGCCGGGGCCGCGACGCTGCGTGATGACCGTCCACTCGTCGAGGTTGAACGTCAGGCCGCGCGTCAGCCAGAACATCGTCACCGCGGTCCCGGCGAGCAGCACGAGGAGCCCGATCGACCACAGCCGGCCGCTGGCGGGGTCGATCGCGCGGACCTTCGCGGGCGCGCCGTCGGCCGCGGGTTGCTGGATCACGCTCACGGTCGGCGAGGACCGTAGCGCAGGGGTGGCGCCCGACCCGTCACCATCGGTCCCGCATGGCACTGCCGATCCACACCCAACGCCTCGTCATCCGGCCCTACGAGGCCGACGACCTCGAGCAACTGCACGCCGTGCTCTACAACGACGCGGACGCCATGCGGCTGCTCGGGGGCCCGCGCGACATGGCCGGCACCCGCTTCGCGTTGGAGCGATCGATGACCCAGCAGGAGATCACCGGCTTCTCCTTCTGGCCCGTGATCGAGCGCGAGAGCGGGCTGCTCGTCGGCGAGACCGGCCTCTTCCCGCTGTCGCCCGAGGGGCCCGACGTGGCGCTCGGCTACGCGTTCGGCTCGCCCTGGTGGGGCCGCGGCTACGCCACCGAGGCGTCGCGCGGGGTCATCGACGAGGCCTTCGGATCGCTCGGGATGGATCGCCTCGTGGCGATCACGCGCGAGGCGAACCTCGGGTCGCGCCACGTGCTCGAGAAGCTCGGCTTCCGGATGGAGGGCGTGCGCCACGTGTGGGGCGCCGAGCAGCTCTTCTTCACGCTCGAGCGCGACTACGCGCGGTCCCCCACGGGCGGGTGACGCGCACCGTCAGCGCGGCACGACCGGCGCCACCAGGAAGCCCTCGCGCACGAGGCGGCGAACGAGCACGAGCCGGCCGCCGGCGTCCAGCCGGCCGGGCAGCTCGGCGGCGCTGAACGGCGCGATCGCGCCGTGGATCGCCGTGACGGCCGCGGCGGCCTGGCGCGGAAACCGCACCTCCTTGCCCTCGAAGCGCAGCGCGACACCGCCGCCCTCCTGTGGCTCGAGGTCGGCGATCACCGTCGCGCGACGCTCGAGCAGTGCGTATGTCGTGAGCGAGGCGAGCGCGCGCGTCTGCGTGAGCTGACCGTCGAGGATCGGACGGCGGGAGTCGACGAAGCGCCGGCGGGCACGGCGCGCGACGTCCTGCGGTTCCAGCCGCGCCGCCAGGCGCTCGAGGAGCGAGACCGGCAGCTCGCCGCCGGCGTCGAGCGCACGGCGAAACTCGACGTCGTCGGCGCAGCTCGCAAGCGCGGCGCGCATCGCGTCCAGGCGCGTGGGCGGGTGTAGGCCGACCGTGATGTGCAGCGAGGCGTCGTCGGCCGCCGCGGCCTCGTGCGGCCAGCCGCGCGGGATGTACAGCGTGTCGCCGGCGCGCAAGATGATGTCGTGGACCGGCGCGCCGACATCGCCCGTGCGCGCGGACGACCAGCGCTGGTCCTTCAGCGGCAGCTCGACGACGGGCTCGTAGATGCGCCAGTGCTTGTGGCCGGAGACCTGCAGGACGAAGACGTCGTGCGTGTCGTGGTGCACGGCGAAGCCCTGCGCCGAGGGCGGTGTGCAGTAGGCGTTGGCCTGCACGGGCCAGCCGAGCGCGATCTCCAGGCCGCGGCAGAACAGCGCCGCCGGGTGGTGGTGCAGGTGCAGCGCCTGCAGAACGAGCGTCGCGCCGGCGGCATGCTCCGCAGCGACGCGATCGACCACCGCCGTGCCCGCGAAGCTGCCCGGCCGCCATGGGATGTCCTTCGTGTAGCCCGAGAGCGGCAGCTGCGCGCCGTCGCGGACGAGCCGGAACGCCGGGGAGCGCAGCGCGGTCTCGCAGACGAGGCGCTCGACGTCGGCGTCCGACAGCACCGCGTCGAAGCGGCCCCGCTCGGTGCGCTCGAGGACGAGCGGCCGGCGGTCGCAGTACTCGGCGAGGAAGCTCTCGCGGTCGACCGGGTCCAGCGTGAGATCGAGCGCCGACGGCGCCCGATCGCGCGAATCGCGCGCCCGCCCGGCCGGGAGTCCGGTGATCGCGGCGCTAGCTGTCGTCACCGACATCCGTGGCGTCGCCGGAGTCGTCGCTCGTGTCGGACGCGTCCTCGGTGCCGTCCGACACGTCGGTCGCGTCGTCCGTGGCGTCGTCGGTGGTGTCCGCCGCGTCGGCGGCATCGTCGGTGCTGGCCACCGGCCCGCCCTCGAACTGGTGCGTGTACATCTCGTCGTCGGTCAGCGTCTGCGGGCCGTCGTCTGGATGGCTCATGCGGCCTCCCCTTCGGAGTGTGCGGAAAAAGAGCCCTCCTTCTACCCGGTCTCGCGCCGATCGTGCGCCGGATCTGCGATCTGTGAGGAGCGGCACATACCCCTGTTGCATGCGGCGGTAATGTGGCGCCACGGCGGCCGTCGGCCGTCGGCCGTGGGCGCTTTGAGGAGATCGCATGAGCAGGGACGGCGGCAGGAGGTGCAGTCGGCGCATCGCTCTCGCTCTCGCTCTCGCGCTCGCGCTCGCGACGATGGCGCTGGCCGGTCCGATCGCGGCGGCGCCCGCCTCGCCGGGGCAGGCGAGGGCGGCCGGGGCGAACTCCGCCGTCGGCGTGTGTCCCGCCGGCGACTCCTCGCGCGGGTGGTGCGGCGACGGGGGGCAGGCCCTGCGCGCCCATCTCAACGACCCGCATCAGGTCGCGCCGCTCGCGACGGGCGGCTTTCTCGTTGCCGACACCGGCAACAACGTCATCCGCCGGGTGGCCGCCGACGGCGTCATCACCACCGTCGCCGGTACCGGCCTGGACGGCGGGTACAGCGGCGACGGGGGGCCGGCGACGGCTGCGAAGCTCGACGCGCCGATGGGCGTGGCCGATCTCGGCGGCGGCGCGTACGCGATCGCCGACACCGGCAACGGCGCCGTGCGCATCGTCGACGCCACCGGGAAGATCGCCGCGCTGACCACGAGCGCTCGCCTGAGCGAGCCGCGGAGCGTCGCCGTCGCCGGCGGCTACCTCGTCGTCGCCGACGCGGCGCTGAACAGGGTCTTCGCGCTGTCGCCGGGCGGGGCCGTCACGGTGCTCGCCGGAACGGGCGTCGCCGGTGCCGGCGGGGACGGGGCCGCTGCGACCCAGGCACAGCTGAACCGTCCGACGTCGGCCGCCGTCGACGCCTCCGGGGTCGTGCTGATCGCCGATGCCGGCAACCGGGCGGTCCGCCGTATCGCCCCGGACGGCACGATCGCCACCGTCGCCGGCATCGGCCAAGGCGTGCCCTCGCCGGCACCGCTCGCGTCGCAGCCGACCGCCGTCGGCTTCGGCCCGGACGGCAGCGCGCTGATCGGCGCCGGCCCGAACGTCGAGCGCCTGGGTGGAGACCCCGTCCTGCAGCGCATCGCCGGCACGGGCCGCTCGGGCTTCGACCTCGATGCCGGCCCGGCGACCGCGGTCACCCTCGGTCAGGTCTCGGCCGTCGCGACCACCGCCGACGGCTCGGTGCTGATCGCAGATGCCGACGACGATCGGGTGCGTCGCCTGACGACCGACGGCACCCTCCTCACGGTGGCGGGCAACAACACGCCGCTTCCGCGGGGGGCCCTCGGCTCGACCGGCGGGTACTCGGCTCCGGCGCCGCCGTCGGCGTCGCCGTCGAACAAGGGCAGCTGTGGCCATGGCAAGAAGGCATCGCGCTCGCTCAGCGTGAGCTTCTACAGCTTCGTGGCGCCGCTCACCGGCAAGCGGGGTGTCGTGGTGAGGGTGCCGATCCGCGTGACCGACAACGCGCGCGTCACGGTCACCATCCGCAGAGCGAAGAAGTTCAAGCGGGCGGTCAAGCGGTCGATCAAGGTCCGCCACAAGACGGTGAAGCTCGTCAAGCTCAAGCCGGGCAGCTACAAGCTGCGCGCGGAGGCCTCCACGGGCTCCGGCAAGCGCCGCGTGTTCAGCTGTGCCACGGCGTCGCTGCGCATCAGGTGACCGGTCCGGCCGGGGAGCCCGACGCCAAGACCCGCCGGCTGTCGAGCACCGCCTGGGCGATCCTCACCGCGGCCATCGCGCTCGCCGGCAGCGTCGTCAGCCTGGCGTTCACGCTCTGGCCTGCCCTCAAGCCCGATCCGCTCGATCAGGTCGGCGCCGCCCTGTCGGTGGTCGCGATCGAACCGAACGTCAGGATCGAGGACTGGGCCGAGCACGCGTATCCAAAGTCCTCGCAGAAGGTTCTCCAGGGCATCTTCGGCGTGGAGCGACCTTCGCCGGGCAACCTGGACAACCGAGGAGCGGTGATCTACGTGCGCACGCAGGTCGACGGCTACAAGCATCGGTCCGTGAGCCTGCTCTGGCGCCTGCACAAGGTGAAGACCGGCAGCCGCCTGCCCTACGAGAGGCTGATCGTCAACGCGCCAAGAATTCCACAGCTCAACGTCGACGCCCCCGATCGAAGCTCGGTTCAGATGCTGTTCATCCCGAGCCTGGACCGGGTGCCTCCGGAACTGGCGGTCTTCGTGCGCGTCGAGCTCGTGGACGGAAGCGGGACGCTCGCCATCACCGACACCCCATCACTGCGCAGCGCGGTCCCGCATCCGCCCATCACGCAGTCGACGTCCTTGCCCTGATCGCGCGACCGCGGCGGCCCCCGGCGGCAGAGCGCGGCGCCGTTCACGCGAGAAACGAGCCACCGGGCGGCGCCGCGGGATCCGGCGGGCCGGCCACCGCGCCGTCGCGCACGAGCTGCCTGATCGCCGCCTCGTCGTAGCCGGCCGCGCGCAGCACCTCGACACTGTGCTCGCCCAGCTCCGGCCCCGGCAGGCGCTTGGGGTCCGCCGGCGTGCGCGAGAGCTTCACCGGCGCGCCGAGCAGCGAGACGGGCTGCGCCGCCCCCGGCTGGTCGAGCTCGACGACCATCTCCCGCGCCCGCACGAGCTCCGACGCGAGCGCCTCGTCGAGCCCCAGCACGGGGTCCAGGCAGCACTCGTGCTCGGCGGCGAACGCCTCCCACTCCGCGCGCGTGCGGGAGGCGAACACCGCCTCGACGGCCGCGACCCCGTCGCTGCCCGGCTCAGCGAACTGCTCGGGCACGAGATCCTCACGGCTCACACCGCGACACCACGCCGCCCAGAACTTGGGCTCCAGCGCGCCGAGTGCCACCCAGCCGCCGTCGGCGCAGGCGTAGGGCCGGTAGCAGGCCAGGCCACCCGCCAGCTCGAGCGTCCCGCGCTGCGGTGCGTCGGTCCCGGCCTCGTTGAGGCAGCGGGCCGCCACCAGGGCCAGCCACGACAGCGCGCCGTCGGCCATCGCGACGTCCACCACCTGCCCCACCCCCGTGCGCTCGGCCTCGCGCAGCGCGGCGAGGATGCCGATCGCCGCCATCAGCGCGCCGCCGCCGACGTCGGCGATCTGGCCGGCCGGCTGGACCGGCGGCCCGCCCGGCTCGCCGGTCAACCCGAGCAGGCCGGTCAGCGCGAGGTAGTTCAGGTCGTGCCCGGCGCGGTCGCGCAGCGGGCCGTCCTGGCCGTAGCCCGTGATGGAGCAGAGCACGAGCTTCGGATTCACGTCCCGCATGACGTCAAACCCCACGCCGAGCCGCTCGAGCACGCCCGGGCGGAAGGACTCGAGCACGACGTCGTGCTCGCGCGCGAGCGCGAGCAGCACCTCCCGGCCGGCGTCCTGCTTGAGGTCGATCCGGATCGATCGCTTGTTGCGGTTCAGCGCGAGGAACAGCGCAGACGCGGCGCTGCGGGCCGCGCCCTCGACGAAGGGCGGCGACCAGCGGATGTAGTCGCCCGCGCCCATGTCCTCGACCTTCAGCACGTCGGCGCCGTAGTCGGCGAGCAGCAAGGAGCAGAAGCCGCCGGGCAGCAGGCGGCTGAGGTCCAGCACGCGGACGCCGGCGAGCGGCAGGCTGCGGCCGGCGGCGGCGGCGCTCATCGCCGCGGCGCTCCCAGCATCGCGCGAGCCTGCGCCACCGTCGCCGGCCGGCGCCCCGCGTCGACCGTCATCCGCCGCGCCCGCGCGACGAGCTCGCCGTTGGAGCGCGCCATCGTCCCGTCGGGCAGGTAGAGGTTGTCCTCCAGGCCGACGCGGATCGAGCCGCCGAGCGCGAGCGCCGCGGCGACGAGCGTCCACTGCACGCGCGAGACGCCGACGACGCCCCAGTGCGCCCCGGCCGGGATGTTGTCGACCATCGCGGCAAGGTTGCGCGCGGTCGGCGGGATCCCGCCGGTCACGCCCATGACGCAGTCGACGTGCAGCGGCGGCGCGAGAATCCCCATGTCCAGCAGCGGCGCGAGCGACCCGACGTGGCCGACGTCGAAGCACTCGTGCTCGGGCCGGATGCCGAGCTCGTTCATCGCCCCGAGCAGCTCGACGATCTCGTCGAACGGGTTGGCGAACACCGCCGAGAACACGAACGCCTTGCGCTTGGACGAGTACTTCGCGTAGTTCATCGATCCCATGTTCAGCGCCGCGACATCGGGGCGCAGCGCGCGCAGGTAGGCGATCCGCTTGGCGACGGGCACGCCGACGGCGCCGGTCGACAGGTTCACGATGACGTCCTCGTCGCCGAGCTCGTCGCGGATCGCGCCCACGATCGCCTCGAAGTCCTCGACCTCGTGCGACGGCGTTCCGTCGAGCCGGCGCGCGTGGATGTGGATCATCGCCGCGCCCTCGTCGACGATCCGCCGCGCCTCGGCCGCGTACTCCTGCGGGGTGTACGGGATCGCCGGGCACTGCTCGCGGTTGGCGAGCGCGCCCGAGATCGCGCAGGTGATGATGACCGGGTCGTCGAGGCTCATGGGCGGCGGCGGGCGCCCACTCTGGCGCTCCGCCGCGCGCCGGTCAAACCGCTGGGCTACGCCGCGCGACGGGTGGCGAGGAGCGTCGCCAGGCGCGGCGTCGCAGAGGACGGCAGCCAGCCGTGCCCCGCCTGCGGCACCGGCAGCAGCTCGTCGACGCGGAGCGTCTTCTGGCTGATGATCTCCACGAGCGCGGTGTTCCACAGCAGCTCGGCGCGCGCGTCGAGGCTCTTTCTGATGGTGCGCCCGACCGATGCCAGCGAGACGCCGAGCGCGGTGGCGACCGTCCCCCCGAAGGCCAGGACCTGACCCAAGCCGACCTCCTTGGCCAGCTTCGGCAGGAGGATCACGAGCGCCGCGAGCGCGGCGAGCGAGGCGATGGCGCCGGCGACGAAGCGCCAGTTGCTCGCGTACGACCGCAGGGTGCGCGAGAGCATCGTCCCGCGTACCCCGACGCGATCCTCGTGGTCGAGGTAGGCCTCGGGCTCCTTGTCGCCCGCGACGAGCTGAAACCAGGTGACGGCCTGGCTGTCGAGTGGGTCGAGGTCGGCGCGCGTGCGGCACGCGGCGGTGCGGTCGCCCGCCGCCTCCTGCCAGTACTCCAGGTGCTGCTTGACGATCCGCACGGCGGCCGGATCGATCCTGGCCTGCAGGTCGTCGAGCAGGCGCTTGACGCGCTCCACGCGCGCGGCGGAGAAGACCTCGCGCAGCTCGCGGGTGACGTGCGCGCAGGGGTCGCCGGTCCGGCGCAGCTCGGGCACGACCCGGTTGCTCGTGTCCGACAGGAAGCTGCCCAGCTCGTAGGCCTTGCCGTTGGCCTCGTGATCGGCCCACAGCATCGTCTGAAGCTCGATGTGCCACGCACGGATGCGCTCGCGCAGCTGCGCCTCGGCGTCCTCTGACTCGGGCGCCTGGCGAGCGAGGTCCACGAGCGCCTCGAGCTCGGCGTCGGCCGGTCCGATGCCCAGCCGCCCCGCATCCCCGGCCGCGGCGCGCAGCTCGAGCACGAGCCGCTCGGCGGCGGGCAGGCTGCGGCGCATCGGCAGCAGGTTGTCGGGCGGCGAGCTGGGCAGCTCGTTGGCACGCAGGCTGTAGAGCGTGGCGATCCGCCACCCGAGGGTGATGGCCTCGCTGATCTGCGGCTCGGTGCCTCTGCGGGGAGCGAACGCGTTCATGTCCGTTGAGAGGGGTGATCGTCGAAATTGATACGCCGACCGGCGATGAATCCGCGCCCCGCGCGCGGTCTTGACGTTCAGGCCGCTTCGAGCAGCAGGCCACGCTGTTCGGCAGCGTCGCGCGCGAGTACGGCGCGCTGGCCTACCGCGACTTTCGCGCCGACGACCTCGGCGAGACGTTCGTCAGTGCGTGAGCGGGCGGCCGGGAGCCGCGTCGAGCGGGTCCCGGCCAACCTCGTCAGCGGGTCGGCCGCCGTCCGTAGAATCGGTTCATGCGACGACTGCGCACCGCGTCCACCCGCAGCCTGACGGTCTGTCTCGCCGCCGCGCTCGCGCTCGTGCTCACCGCGACGATCGCACAGGCCGCGCTCACCGGCTCGGGGGCCGCTCCATCACCAAAGGCCCTCGCGGACGCGATCCTCGACGCGTTCAATGCGCCTGAGCCCGACGGCATCACCGCGAGGATCCACTTCACCAACGGCCTGCTGCCGTCCGGCTCGCTGCCCGGCCACGGCGCCTCGCCGCTGGCGGCGGGCGCCGACGGCCGGCTCTGGATCCAGGGGAGCGGGCGCTTTCGCCTCGAGCTGCAATCCGACGCCGGCGACGCGCAGATCCTCTCCGACGGCGAGCGGGTGACCGTCTACGACGCGTCGTCGAACACCGTCTACCGGGCGGCGCTGCCCGAGGGCGCGGAGGAGGCCGCCAAGCCGCAGCGCGATCCGGACGAGAAGCTCACGCCGGCCAGGATCCAGCGGGTGCTGGACCGACTGGCCGAGACGTGGACGGTCTCGGGCGCCGACCCGACGACGGCCGCCGGGCGCCCCGCCTACTCGGTGAGGCTCTCGCCAAAGCACGAGCGCGGCCTGCTCGGCGCGGCGCAGCTCGCGTGGGACGCCGTCCGGGGGGCGCCGCTACGCGCCGCGGTGTACGCGCGGGGCCAGAGCGATCCCGTGCTCGAGCTCGCGGCCACCGAGGTGTCCTACGACGCGGTGCCCGACTCCGTCATCGACGTGGCGCCGCCGAAAGGCGCAAAGGTCAACGACCTCACGGCGGACGGGGGCAGTGGCGCCCGCGCCCACACGGCGCCGAGGGAGCGCCACGGCGCAGCGCGCCGCTCCGCGCCGAGCATCGGCGCCGTCCGGCGCGCCCTGAGCTTCGACCTCGCCGCGCCTGCCACGTTGGCCGGCCTGCCGCGCACGGCGGTTCGTCTCGTGACGCTGGACGGCGAGCGCGGCGCGCTGGCGATCTACGGCGAGGGGCTCGGGGCGATCGGCGTCCTGCAGCACGCGGCCGACGGCACCGAGGCGCCGGCCCCCGCCAGCACACCTCGCCGCCACGGGGACCGCTCGCTGAGCCTGCCGCAGATCGACATCGACGGCGCCCGGGCCACGGAGCTCGCGACGCCGCTGGGCACGATCGTGACGTTCAGGCAAGACGGCGTCGCGTACGTCGTCGCGGGCTCGGTGACCCGCGCCGTCGCCGAGAAGGCCGCCCGAGACCTGCAATGAGCACAGGCGCCGCGGCGAGCGGCGAGCCGGCGATTCAGGCGCGCGGGCTCGTCAAGCGCTACGGCCGGATCACCGCCGTCGACCACGTCGACCTCACGGTGAGCGCCGGCGACGTCTACGGCTACCTCGGCCCCAACGGCGCCGGCAAGACCACCACGCTGCGCATGGCGCTCGGGCTCATCACACCGGACGCGGGCACCATCAAGCTCTTCGGCCGCGACCCGCGGGTGGAGGGCGTGAGCGCCCTCGACGGCATCGCCGGTTTCGTCGAGGCGCCGCGCTTCTACCCCTACCTGACCGGCCGCACGAACCTCGAGCTCGTCGCCGCGCTGGACGGCGGCAATGCCGCGGCACGCATCGACGACGCGCTCGATGTCGTCGAGCTGGCCGACCGCGCGCGCGACAAGGTCGGCGGCTACTCGCACGGGATGCGCCAGCGGCTCGGGCTGGCCGGCGCGCTGCTGCGCGACCCCCGGCTGCTCATCCTCGACGAGCCCGCGACCGGGCTGGATCCGGGCGGCATGCGCGACATGCGCCGGCTCATCCGCCGCCTCGCCGACCAGGGCATGACCGTGCTGCTCTCCTCGCATCTCATGGGCGAGGTCGAGGAGCTGTGCGACCGCGTCGTGATCATCAGCAGCGGGCGCGTGCGCTACGAGGGTGCGCTGGACGACCTCATCGCCACGACGAGCGGGCGCTACGAGCTGCGCACCACCGACGACGACCGCGCCGCCGCGATCGCGCGGGCGCAGCGCGGGATCGAGGACACGTCGCGCGACGGCCATGGGCTGAGCTTCACCGCCGAGGAGCCCACCGCGGCCGCGCTGTCGATCGCGCTGGGCGAGGCGGGCATCGGCATCGCCGCGCTCGTGCCGCGCACGGCGACGCTCGAGGAGCTGTTCTTCCGCATGACCGAGGAGGACGCCGACGCCGACGCGGTCACGGTCGCGGTCGCCCGGGCCGGTGCCACGGGGGAGGGAGCGGCGGCCGTGGCCGAGGAGATGCGGGCATGAGCGCGCTGTCCTCTCCGCGGCTCGGGCGCCGGCGCGCCGTCGCCGGCGTCCGGCGACCGGGCGTCGGGGCCGTCTATCGCTGGGAGCTGCGCAAGCTGCGCGCCCAGAAGCGCACGTACCTGGGCCTTGGCGCGGCGATGCTCGTGCCGCTGATCTTCATCGTCGCGCTCGTCTCCAGCAGCGGCGGGCCCGACGAGGTGCCGTTCGGGCGGTTCGTCCGCGAGACCGGCCTGGCGATCCCGCTCGTCGGGCTGCTGTTCAGCTCGATATGGCTGTTTCCGCTCATCGCCTCGCTCGTCGCGGGCGACATCGTGGCCTCCGAGGACAACCACGGTACCCTGAAGACGATCCTCACGCGGTCGACCGAGCGCTGGCAGATCTTCGTCGCCAAGCTGCTCGCGACGCTGACGTACACGTTCGCCGCGCTCGTGCTGTTCGTGAGCATCGGCCTGGTCATCGGCGGGCTCATCTGGGGCTTCGACCCGCTGACGTCGCTGACCGGCACGACGATCCCGACCGGCCGCGCGATCCTGCTGATCGGGGCCGCCGCGCTGGCCTACTCGATCCCGCTCATGGCGATCGCGTCGATCGCGTTCCTGCTGTCGACGATCACCCACAACTCCGCCGGCGCCGTCGTCGGCACGCTGATCCTGTCGTTCATGATGCAGCTGCTGGCGGTCATCTCGGGCCTGGACTTCATGCGCCCCTACCTGCTCTCCGAGCAGTTCGACGCATGGCAGGGCCTGCTGCGCGAGCCGACCGACTGGGCGCCGATCGGGCACGCCGCGTGGGTGTCGGCGTGTTACGCGGTGCCGGCGCTGGGCTGGGCGTTCGTGGCGTTCCTGCGGCGCGACGTCGCGGGCTGAGCGCTCGAACGGCTGCTCGCGCCATGAGCTTGCGCCGGTCCGTCACACCGGCATGACGCCGTGGCGCTTCCACGGCCGCTCGACGCGCTTGCCCGCGGCCATCTCCAGCGCACCGATCACGACCGGGCGCGTCTCGCGCGGGTCGATGACGTCGTCGATCATCGCGTTGCGCGCCGCGACGTAGACGTCGATCAGCCCGCGGTACGTCGCGATCAGCTCGGCCTTCTTCGCGGCCGGGTTCTCGGCCGCCTCGACCTCCTTGCGAAACACGATCTCGACGGCGCCCTCGGCGCCCATCACGCTGATCTCCGCCGTCGGCCACGCGACGAGCAGGTCGGGCTCGTAGGCGCGGCCGTTCATGACGTAGTAGCCGGCGCCGTAGGCCTTACGGATGACGACCGTGATCTTCGGCACGGTCGCCGCCGCCACGGCGTGCAGCATCTTCGCGCCGTGGCGGATGATCCCGCCCGCCTCGACCTTCGTCCCCACCATGAAGCCGGGCACGTCGACGAGGAACACGAGCGGAATCGCGAACGCGTCGCACAGCGAGACGAAGCGCGCCGCCTTGTCGGCAGCGTCGTTGTCCAGGATGCCGCCCAGGTGGCGCGGCTGGTTGGCCACGATCCCGACCGGCCGGCCGCCCATCCGCGCCAGGCAGGTGATGATCGAGCGGGCGAACTGCGGCTTGAGGTCCATCCAGTCCCCGTCGTCGACGACGGCGCCGATCACGTCGTACATGTCGTAGGGCCGGCGGTTGGAGGACGGCAGCACGTCGAGCAGCGCCTCGTCCATACGGTCGGCGGGATCCACCACCGCGCGCACGGGCGGATCCTGCTCGCAGTGCGACGGAAAGAAGCTCAGGTAGCGCTTGATCGCCGCGACGCACGCCTCGTCGTCGGCGACCTCCAGATCGCCGACGCCCGACACCCGGCAGTGCACGCGCGAGCCGCCGAGCTCCTCCTGCGTGACCTCCTCGCCGACGGCGGCGCGAACGAGGTGCGGCCCGGCGAGCGCCATCGAGCCCCGTCCCCGCACCATCGGCACGAAGTCCGCCAGGCCCGGGATGTACGCCGTGCCGGCCGCGCACGGTCCCATCAGCGCCGCGACCTGCGGGATCACGCCGCTGGCGTGCACCTCCTCGCGAAACAGATCCCCGGTGCCGGCGAACAGCGAGCCGACGGCCTCCTGGATACGCGCGCCGGCGCTGTCGAGCAGCCAGACGAACGGCATCCGCTTCGTGAGCGCGAGCGCGCGCAGGCGAGCGACCTTCACCTCACCGGTGGTGCCCATCGAGCCCGCCATCACGGTGAAGTCGTAGGCGCAGACCGCCACGTGACGCCCCTGCACCTGGCCGTAACCGGTGATGACGCCGTCGGCCGCGGCCTCCCGCCCCTCCAGCCCGCGCACGGAATGATGGACGCCCGCCTGGATGCCGAGCTCGGTGAACGTGCCGGCGTCGATCAGCCGGTCGATCCGCTCGCGCGCGGTCAGCTTGCCGGCGGCGTGCTGGCGCTCGATCCGCTCGGGCCCGCCGCCCAGGTGCGCGGCAGCGCGGCGCTCGCGAAGGTCGTCGGCGAGCGGGCGAAGGATCGAGGCGGGGGTCGTGCGGGTGCTCATACCCTGCTGCACCGTACGGCTCGCACGAGATCGATGCCACGTTTGATCCGCTCATACCTCTGTCTGCGATGGTCTTCATATGGCGATCGCCATGGTCCTCACCTTCAGCGGCGGCACGCTCGAGCGCTACGACGCGCTGCTGGCGAAGCTCGGCTTCGAGTCCGGTGGGCCCGGGCCGCCGGGCGCGCTGTTCAGCTGGGTGACGATGACCGAGGACGGCCTGCTCGTCACCGGCGTGTGGGAGTCCAGGCGTCACTTCGAGCAGTTCGCCACCGAGTTCGGCTCCTTCGCCGCCGAGGTGGGCGTCCGCGGACCGCCACAGATGACCTGCCACGAGGTCCACAGCTACCTGACCGCCGGCCGGCCGGCGTCTATGCCAGCAGGGGCGCGATCGCGTCCGCTGCCACCTGCGCATAGCCCGGCGCCGCTGCCGTGATCTCCGCGCCGACGAGCGTCGCCTCCGCGGCGACGTAGGCCAGGGCCTCCAGCAGCGCGGCCGGCGCCAGCCCAAGCGGCGCCGGGAAGCCGGCCGGGTGAAACTCGGGGTCGAGCACGTCGAGGTCGAGGTGGACGAAGAGCTCCATGCCCTCCAGCTGGGACGGGTCGCCGAGGCGGTGCACGCCGTTTCGATCCAGCGCCACCCGCTCGGGCCCGTCGACGTCGCGCACGCCGAACATGATCACGCGGGCGGGATCGAGGCCCGCGCCGAAGCCCGTGTCCCACAGGCCGCACGCGCCGGCCAGGCACATGCCGGCGAGGTAGCCGCTGGCGCTCGTGTACGGCGTGTTGAAGTCCGGGTGGGCGTCGAGCCACAGGACGCGCACGTCCGGCCGGCGCCCGACGACGACGGGCAGCGTCGACACGCACACCGAGCACTCCGGGGCGAGCAGGATCGGGACGCGCCCGGCCTCCAGCGCGTCGTCGATCTGGCCGCCGGCCTCCAGCAGGCAGCCGTGCCCGTCGCGCAGGTCGTCGCGATGATCGCCGGCGTGCGGCTCACCGGGGGAGCCGATGATCCGCGCGCCGAGCAGCTCGGCCAGCTCGCGCGTCCCGGCCGCAGCCTCGGCGCCGCGCTCGGACGTGCGGCACAGCAGTGCCGCTATCTGCCTTTCCACACCGGTTCCCGGCGTTCGAGGAACGCGGCGATGCCCTCGCGCGCGTCCTCGGTGGACTGCGCGAGCGAGAGCTGGGCGCACAGGTACTCGAGCGCCTCGCCGAGGGCCATGTCCTGCTGGGCGAACAGCGCGTCCTTGCCGAGCTTGAGCAGCAGCGGCGACTTGGCGGCAAGCTTGGCCGCGCAGTCGGCGACGGCGTCGTCGAACGCGTCGGGGGGGACGACGCGATTGACGAGCCCCAGTCGCAGCGCCTCGACGGCGTCGATCGGCTCACCGAGCAGCAGCAGCTCGGTCATCTTCTTGCGCCCGACGTTGCGGCCGATCAGCGCCGCGATCATGAACGGAAAGAGGCCGACGTTGATCTCCGGCGTGCCGAACGTCGCGCGGTGGCTGGCGATGACGAGATCGCACGCGAGCGCCAGCCCAAGCGCGCCCGCGAGGACATGTCCGCCGGCGGCGCAGACGACGGGCTTGCCGAGCTCGCCGATGAGCGTGAACAGGCGCGCAAAGCGGTCGTTGGCGGCTTGGCGGTCGGCGAGCGACATCTCTGCCGCGAAGCCCGCGAGGTCGCCGCCGCTGGAGAAGACCGTGGCGTGCGTCGAGGCCAGCACCACGACCCGCACGGCATCGTCGTCGCGCGCCACGGCGAGCGCAGCCAGCAGCTCGTCGAGCAGGGCGCCGGACAGCGCGTTGCGCGTCTCGGGCTGGTCGAGCGCGATCGTCGCGACGGCGTCGGCGACTTCATAGCGGAGGGTCTCGAAAGGCACGGTCGCAAATGTATAGGCCGACCCCCCCC
>Ga0136633_1001037_pt1 | contig 20687 bp, 19 predicted proteins | sample AntDrymeUQ832206_2_FD_105494 | JGI IMG/M metagenome (GOLD analysis project Ga0136633, IMG submission 105494) | Polar desert sand microbial communities from Dry Valleys, Antarctica - metaG UQ83 (22.06) | ecosystem: Environmental > Terrestrial > Soil > Desert | place: Antarctica: Dry Valley...
AAGATGGGGGGAAGTACCGCCCCCGTGAAGACTCCCGCGGGCGTGACTACGACCAACAGCACAAACGTGTAAGCGACGGCAAACAGCACCCCCAGGATCCGGCGCCGCAGGACATTCGTGATATCGGGTTGCGCGAGGACCAGGGCGATGCCGACACCGAAGCCGGCACTGGCGCCGAGGATCGGCGAAAGCAACCCGACTGGGAGACCGATCAGCACCAAAAGCAGCATCGCCAACAGGACGAGCTTCGGCCGGGCGTTGCGGGAGACGAGCGCTACGACGACGAACACGAACGGGGCGATCAGGACCGCGAGCCCCACCAGCTGGGCGTCGATTGTCGTCTGGCCGTCGACCGAGCGAAATGCAGCGGCATAGGCGAAATAGCTGAACATCAACACGACCGTCCCCAGTGTCAACGCCAGCCAGTTGCGCCCCCGCAGAGGCGTTATTCCTCGGCCCGACGTTATCCCTTCACCCCACCGGCCGTCAGCCCGCGGACGAAGAACCTCTGCAAAGCAAAGAACACGACCAGCGGCAGGATCATCGTCACGAAAGCCGCGGCCGGCAGCAAGTTCAAAGCACCCTCACCGCGGCCCGCCAGGTCGCTCAACTCCACTGTCAGCACCCGGTTGGTCGGATCGAAGCCGAGAAACACCAGCGCGACCAGGAAGTCGTTCCAGACCCAGAGGAACTGGAAGATCGCGAGCGAGGCGATTACCGGCGTCGACAGCGGAATGATCAGCCGAGTGAACGTCGTGAAGTGGCTGGCGCCATCGATCCGTGCGGATTCGATCAGTGAGCTCGGCAGGGACCCCATGTAGTTCCGCAATAGATAGACCGCGAGCGGCAAACCGAACCCGGCATGGGCTAGCCACACCGCCGGGTAGGTGCCGTTGAGATCGAGCCCGGTGTAGACGCGGAGAATCGGAATCAATGCCATCTGCAATGGCACCACCATCAACCCGACGATCGAGACGAAGATCAGGTTGCGGCCCGGAAACTCCATCCAGGCGAAGGCGTAAGCGGCAAACGCCGCCACCGTGACCGGAATCGCCACAGCCGGAATGGTCACAGCCACCGTGTTGGCGAACGCGTTGGCAAAGCCCTCTTCCAAGACCGTCGTGTAGTTCTGCAGAGTCCACGCTGCCGAGTTGAAAAGATCGCCAAAGACCGTCCACCAACCGCTCCCGCGAATATCGGTGGGGGCTCGAAAGGAGTTGATGAGGAGGCCAAGTGATGGCACCGTCCAGAGAGCTGCGATGAAGGCAACCACCAAGACCGCCGGAACTCGCGATCCGCGGTTTCCGCTCTCCTGACTCGAGGCATGAACCGCTGGCTTCGTTGCTGTCGCGGTCATCGGGTGGCCTCCTGCTCCTTGAATCGTTTGATGTTGATGACGAGGATCGGGATGACGGCGAGGAACAGGACCACTGCCAGCGCAGCTCCGATCCCGTCGTTGCCGAAGGTGAAGAACTCGGTGACCATCCGCTCGGCCACAACTGACGTATCGAATCCGCCTCCCGTCATAACGAAGACGATGTCGAACACCTTCCAGGTGGTGATGATGACGGTGGTCCACACGACCACCAATGTGGAGGCGATAGTGGGGATGACGATCCGGCGAAACACATTCCACTCGTTGGCACCGTCGAGACGGGCGGCTTCGAGCATGTCGTCGGGTACGGCCTTGATTGCGGACGAAAGGATGACCATCGCGAATCCTGTTTGTAGCCAGACCAAGATGACCATCAAGAACAGGTTGTTCCACAGCGGGACCTGCAGCCAGTTGACCGGGCTGCCGCCGAAAGCCGTCCAAACGGCATTGAGCAATCCGATTTGCTCGCCGAAACCCTCCGGGCGGAAGTTGTAGATGAAGCGCCAAACCACCGACGCGCCCACGAAGGAGATCGCCATTGGCAGGAAGATGAGGGACTTGGCGGCCGACTCTGATTTCGAGCCGAGCTTGTCGGCCAGGGTGGCAAAGCCGAGTCCGATGCCGACGGCCAGGAGGGGCACGACGAGTACCCAAATGATGCTGTTGCGCATCGAGATGAGATAGACGCTGTCGCTAAAGATCGTGACGAAGTTCGAAAGGCCGACGAACTCTGTTCCCGATGCGTTCTGGAAGCTGAGGATGAAGGTGCGAACCGCCGGATAGACGAGATAGAAGCCGAGCAGCACGATCGCTGGGCCCGCAAAAGCAAAAGGCCTTACCGCCGTACCCAGGCGGTCCGGCATCGCGGTAATCGCTCGGTCCATTGCCCAGAAAAGCGCCCAAACTCCGCCTACGCCCACAATCAGGGCGACGATGACCTGCAGGATCTTGTTTGTGTCCTCTCGTTGGAGGAACTCGAACGTCACAAAAAAGACCGCGAGCACTGCAGGGATGATCAGGGCGCTTGCCAGCCGGAGCAACCAGACCTGCAGCGAGTTCGACTGTGCCCCAGGCTCACTTATTGGCCGGCGTATCTCTGACGGCGTTTCCGCCAATACGGGAGGGGTTGTCATTGCGTCTCCTTGTTGGCTGGGTAGTCCAGAGGCCCTCCGACCTTACTAACTGCCCTCGGCAGACGTCGTCGAGATCCGCAGATACCCGCCCGAGAGGCGGGTATCTGCGGATGACTGCTGAGCAACCGGATCAGCTAGGCCAGCTGGCCTCGATTGCCGACGCTACGTCTGCGGATGGGGTGCCCTGCGACCAGTCGATCATCCCGGTCCAGAACGTTTCCTGCCCGACTTCGGGAGGCATCAGGTCGGAGCCGTCGAACGCGAACGTGTTCGCCGCCAACGCCTGGGTCACTGCCTCGGCGAAGGTGCGGGACGTCTCAGTGTCGTAACAGCCCAAGTCCACGTCCTTATGACCCGGCAGGCGCTCGACGCCCTCAACTCCATGTCCACCATTCGCAGCGATGCCGCCGCCGGTGGCCGAGGCCAGGGTGCACTGCCATTCGGGAGTGATCCAGTCCATGATCGCCTGAGCGGCGCCGGTCGAGTTGTCGAACACGATGAGAGTGTCACCGCCCCCCATCGCGCCGGGGTTGCCGTCGATGGTCGGGAAGTTGAATACTCCGATCTCCGATTCCTCGCCTGCCTCATAGCCAGGTGACTGTTCGAAGAAGTTGGAGATGAACGACCCCTGCTTCAACATCGCGCACCCGGCCGGGTCCTCGAACAACGGCCCCGGTGAGTCCTCGAAGTTGATTCCGGCCACGTTCTCGGCACCGCCGAGCACGAAGCCCTCGCCAAAGAAGATCTCTCCGAAGGTATCGAAGGCCTGCGTTACCGCCGGGTCGTCGAAGGGAATCTCATGGTTGTACCACTGGGCGTAGACATCGGCCCCCTGCTGGCGGAGGAGAATGTCCTCGATCCAGTCGGTGCCCGGCCAACCGGTGGCGTCGCCACTCTCGAAGCCGAAGCACCACGGGGTTTGACCATCGGCCACCATCTGGCTGGAGAGAGCCACCAAGTCCTCATAGGTCTCGGGGATCTCGTAGCCGTTAGCCTCGAAGGTCGGCATGTGATAGAAGACGATCGACTTGTAGTTCGGGAACCACGGAATTCCGTAGTGGTTGCCGTCGTCGCACAGGCCTAGGTTCATCCAGTAGGCGGAGTGGTTCTCCTCCATCGCGGCGATGTCAAAGCCCATCTCCTCTAATGAAACCAAAGCCCCTTCATCGGCGAAAGAGCAAATCGACGCCGGTTGGGGCGTGAAAGCCACCGCCGGGGGATCGCCTCCGTCGACTTGGATACGAAGCTGCTGTTCGAACTCCGACACACCTGTGTAGGTGATGTTCGATCCTGTAGCCCCATTATAAGCGGCCAGGAACCCGTCGATCGCGTCGCCCTCGGCGCCAGTCGGCCCGCCAAAGAGGTCGAACTCGACACTGCCGCCGGTGCCTCCATCAGTCGTTGTCCCGGTACCTCCCGGGTCGGCGGTGGTGCCGGTACCGTCGCTAGCCCCTCCGCCGCCGCAGGCAGCGATCGCCAGCGCCAGAACCGCAAGCAGCACCAGCCACTTGCTGAATCGATCCATATTTGATTCCTCCGTTTTTTCGTGAATTGGGACAGGGGTCATCCCACTAGGTAGCTGCCACCATATCCGAATTGACATACCCGATGCGGCGTCCTCGGTGGAGCGTTGGTTGCGTAATCTGGCCGCCGATGGCTGACTTTTTCTCGGATGTCGCCGAACCGATCGGTTATGGCGGGCCAAATTCTCGCGACCTCGCCTTTCGGGTCTACCGGCCCGATCGAACCGTCCTTGGCAAGACCATGGAAGATCACCTGCGGATGGCGGTCTGCTACTGGCACTCCTTCAACTGGGCTGGCAGCGACATCTTTGGGGCGGGAACCTTCGACCGACCCTGGCTCGACCCCGGAGCCGACCCGCTAGCGGCCGCCCATCAGAAGATGGATGCGGCTTTCGAGTTTTTTCAGAAGCTTGGCATCCCGTTCTTCTGTTTCCACGATGTCGATATCGCCCCGCCCGGTAACTCGTTCGCCGAGTCGGCGCGCAACCTAGAAACGATGGTCGACTACGCCGAGAAGAAGATGGCCGAGACCGGGGTTCGGCTCTTGTGGGGAACCGCCAACCTGTTCTCCCATCCCCGTTACGCCGCCGGGGCCGCGACGAATCCCGACCCGGACGTTTTCGCGTATGCGGCCGGACAGGTGAAGCACGCGCTCGAGGCGACGCAGCGGTTGGCTGGCGTCAACTATGTCCTTTGGGGAGGACGGGAGGGATACGAGTCGCTGCTCAATACGGATCTCAAGAGGGAAGGCGAGCAACTCGCCCGCTTCCTGACCCTCGTCGTCGAGCACAAGCGCAAAATCGGTTTCGAAGGCGCCCTGCTCCTCGAGCCCAAGCCGGCTGAGCCGACGAAGCACCAATACGACTACGACTGCCAGTCCGTCCATGGTTTTTTGCAACGCTTTGATCTCACGGACCAGTACCGGGTGAACATCGAGGCCAACCACGCCACCCTCGCCGGTCACAGCTTCCACCACGAGGTCGCCTACTCGGTGGCGCACGGCATCTTCGGATCGGTCGATGCCAACCGCGGGGACTACCAGAACGGCTGGGACACCGATCAATTCCCCAATTCGGTCGACGAGCTCACGCTCGCCATGTACGAGATTCTCAAGAGCGGCGGTTTCACCACCGGCGGTTTCAACTTCGACTCCAAGCTGCGAAGACAGTCGATGGATCGCCTTGATCTTTTCCACGGACACATCGGAGGCATGGACACGCTGGCGCAGGCGTTGCTTGCCGCCGCCGACCTGGTGGAGAGCGGAGACCTGTCGAAAGCCGTGAACGAGCGCTATGCCGGCTGGTCGGAAGCCCTCGGCCAGGGAATTGTCGATGGAAGTGAAAGCCTCGACTCGTTAGCTGCGAGAGCTATGGCGGGCGACGTCGACCCCAATCCCGTTTCTGGACACCAGGAGCTCTTGGAGAACCGAGTCAATCGCTCGATCTGGTTTTCCCGCACCTGAGCTACTCCGCCGGATCCCGGACCTTCGAGGTCGAGGTGGGTTCCTACATTGTCTCTATTCCCGATTCGTTCGGTCCGCGGATTCTCGGTTTTCGGCGAAAGGAAAGTCCCGACCTCTTCGCCACTTTGGATGACGACGTCGTCCTCGAACATCCCGAGTCGGGTGTTTATCGGTTCCGAGGCGGTCACCGGCTTTGGGCCGCCCCCGAGCTGCCCGCGGTCACCTACGCCCCGGACGACGAAGAGTGCGAGGTGTCTTACGGCCGGGGTTTGGTCACCCTTACGGGGCCGGTCGATCGCGCCGGCCTAAGCAAACGGCTCGTCGTCACTGCCGAGGGATCGAGCCTGGTGGTCGACCACACCCTCACCAACCACGAACCGGAAGCTCGCGAGCTCGCTCCCTGGGCGATCACCCAGTTCCGCATGGGAGGGTTCGCCTTGATGCCGTTGGGTCGGTCCGAAAGCAATGTCCAAGGCGATCGGAGTTTGACGGTGTGGCCATACACCGACCTTTCAGATCCGCGGCTCGTGATGGATCAGAGTTCGCTCACGGTGGCCGCGCAACCGGGTCCAGCGTTCAAGATCGGAGTCGGCCCCAACCCCGGTCGTCTCGGCTACTTGCTAGATGGCTGGCTCTTTCTCAAGGAGATCGCCCTGGCCGTCAATCGGCCTTACGCCGACCGGGGAGCCGTGGGCCAGATTTTCGTGGAGCGGCATTTTTGTGAGCTCGAAAGCCTGGGGGCGTTGATTCGGCTGGGGCCGGGCGAGCGGGTGTCGCACCGCGAGCTGTGGTCGCTAACCGAATGCGACGGGATCGAGACGGCCCGCCAGCGGGTCGTCGCCGTCTAACCCCACGACGTCTCGGTCACCGGTCGCAGCGCCACCTCGAGGATGCGATGGTTGCGGGGCCGGGTGAGGACAAAGATCACCGTTTCAGCCACATCGTCGGCATTCATCATCCCTTTCAACGCCGGCATGTCTGGGGTGCGGCCGGTGCCCATCGCAAAGTCGGTGGCGACGCCGCCGGGAGCGACGTTCGTACAGCGAACCCCCTGCTCGCGGAGTTCGTGGTCGAGGGAACGAATGAGACCGATCTGGGCGAACTTGGACGCGCAGTAAACGGCTTCGTAAGGCAGCCCGCGTCGTCCGGCCTCGCTGGCGATGGCGACGATGTCGGCTTCGCCACTCTTGAGCAGGTGCGGCAAGGCGGACCGGATGGCGTAAATCGTGCCCTTGATGTTGACGTCGATCATTTGCTCGAGCTCGTCGGGGGGCAGATCTAGGAACGGGCCGTAGGACCCGACTCCGGCGTTGGCAATAAGGATGTCGAGCCGGCCAAAGCGTTTGATCGTTGCGTGGACGAGGGCGTCGAGCGAGCCCTGGTCGCGAACGTCAGTTGGCTGAGCGACGGCGCCGGCGATGCCGAGGGCGTCTCCGCTGCGCGAACCGAGAGCGAGCTGTACCTGCGCGCGGCTCAGGCGATGGGCGATGGCGGCGCCAATTCCGCGGCTGGCACCGGTGATGAGCGCGACCTTGCCTTCGAGACTGACCGCCATGTCAGCCGTGGAGGCCGGCGAGCTCGGCCTGGGTGACCTCACCGGGGAGCTTGCCCATGATGATCATCCCCAACACCTCGTCTTTGGTGACTTCTTCCTTCTTGACCGTGCCTACGAGTTTGCCGGTGAGCATCACGCTGATCCGATCTGCCAAATCGAAGACGTCGTGGATGTCGTGGCTGATGAGAAAGATCCCGAGCCCTTCTTCTTTGAGCTGGCGGATCAATGAACCGACCTGGGCGGTTTCGGCCGGGCCGAGGGCGGCGGTCGGCTCGTCCATGATCAAAACCCGGGCGTTGAAGTGGACGGCTCTGGCAATCGCCACCGACTGCCGTTGGCCTCCGGAGAGCCACCCCACCGCCTTCTTGAAATTGAGGAAGCGGGGGTTGAGCCGGCCCATCACCTTGCGGGTAGCGCTTTCCATGGCCGAATCATCGAGTGAGCCGAGCCGAGTCCGCAGCTCCCGTCCGAGGAAAACGTTCCCGGGAGCGTCGATGTTGTCCGCGAGCGCCAACGTTTGGTAGATCGTCTCGATTCCAAGGTTCTTGGCCTCGATCGGGTTATGGATGGTGACCGGGCGGCCGTCTAGGAAGATCTGACCGGAATTGGCGGGATGGGCGCCCGATAGGGTCTTGATCAAAGTCGACTTGCCGGCGCCGTTGCCGCCAACCAGCGCCACGACTTCGCCGGGGTGAAGGTCAATCGAGACTCCGTCGACGGCGTGCACCCCGCCGAAGGACACCCGGATATCGCGCATTTCGACCATGGGCGAGCCCGTCTCGACGGTCATTTAGCCACTCTCCTCCGGTAAAGCGTGTCGATAGCTACGGCAATCACCAAGACGATGCCGACGACGATGTCTTGCAGAGGCGCGTCGACTCCCACCAGAACCATGCCCGATTGGAGAGATTGCATCACCAAAGCCCCCAGGGCGGCGCCCGAAATGGTCCCAACTCCGCCGCTCAACGAGGTGCCACCGATCACTGCGGCGGCGATGACATAGAGTTCGGCCAATGTCCCCAAGCCGCTGGTGCCGGCGTTGAGGCGGGCGGTGGTGACAGCGGCGCCGATTGCCACCAGGAAACCCATCAGCGCAAACGTCATCAAGATCGTGCGCTTGGTTTTGATCCCTCCCAAATTGGCAGCCTCGGGATTCCCGCCGATGGCAAACACATAACGGCCGAAGCGGCGCCTCGTGGCGAGGAACGTCATCGTCAACGCCACCACGATTGCGATCAACACCGGGTTGGCGATCCCAAGCGCGATCCCGCCTGGCGGCACTTCGATCCCGCGCTCGGCCGCGTATTGCTCGGCCAGGGCCTCTGGCATCGGATAACTGTTGATGACCGCCACCGCTCCGAGCACGACGACGCATCCGATGATGGCGAGGGTTGCCTCGGCCCAAACTGGCCGCAGGCCGAATCCGAACTTGCGGCGCTGTCTGCGACCGGCCAACAGGAAAAAGAGGATGCCCAGGCAGGCGATCACGCCAATTGTCCAGCTGGCAGGGCCGCCGATCCTCCCCCGCGAGCCACCGCCAAGCAGTTGGAAAGTCGAGTCCATCGGAGCGATCGTGCGGCCGCTGGCTAGGGCCCACGCGGCGCCGCGCCAGACGAGGAGCCCTCCCAGGGTCACGATGAAAGAGGGCACACCGACATAGGCGATGATGAAGCCGTGAAATGCGCCCAGCAGCGCTCCGAGCAAGAGCCCGGCGATAAGGGTGATGATCCAGGTGAGGGGATGATCAAAGCCGAGGATTCCGGGGAGGATCTCGGCTTGCAACAAGGCCATCGACATCCCGACCACCCCCAACATCGAGCCGACCGAGAGGTCGATGTTGCGGGTGACGATGATCAGGACCATCCCCGTGGCCATGATCGCAACGGCCGCGGTTTGCACCGACAAGTTCCAAAGGTTGCGAGGGGTGAGAAAAGTGCCGCCCGACAGGATGTGAAAGCCGATCCAAATCACGACCAGGGCACCCACCATTCCCAATAGGCGAGTGTCAATTTCCATGGCCCCGAGGAGCGAGCCAACCGAACGCTTGGGAGGAAGCGCCGTCTCCTGAGGCGCTGTGACCACGTCAGTCAACTGTCACCTTTTTCAAGTCGGAGATGTGGCGCCCATTTGGGCGCCACATCCATTGTTGATTGCTACGCGCAGACCTCAACGCTTCCGGCCTCAACTCCCTGGCAGAGTTCCTCGACCGTGATCCACTCGGCGTCGACCACCACATCAAGGTTGTCCTGGGTGATGGCGATCGGCGTGAGCAAGATCGAGGTCATCGAGTTTCCACCGGGCGAGTCGAACTGAACGACGCCGGCGACGTCTCCTATGGCAGCACCCTGCGCCAGGGCGACGGCGGCCTCACCGGCAGCACGGCCGAGCTCGCGTGCGTCTTTCCAAACCGATACCGACTGGGTGCCGAGTGCAACCCGGTTGAGTGCGGCGAGATCGCCGTCTTGACCTGAAACCGGAACAGTCCCAGCCAGACCCTGCGCTTCGAGGGCGGATACCACTCCACCGGCCATGCCATCGTTCTCCGAGAGCACCGCGTCAATTGCGTTGTTCTCCTGGGTCAGGCACTGTTCCATGTTGGTTTGCGCAACTGCCGGATCCCAGTTGTCGGTGTAGGTCTCGCAGGCGATGTTGATGGCGCCGGAGGCAGCCGCCTCACCGATCACTTCTTCGTACCCAGCCCGAAGAAAGTCGGCATTGGCGTCGGCCGAGTTGCCTTTGATGATCGCGTAGTTGCCCTCTGGAACCAGGCCGAAGATGACCTCGGCCTGGAGGCGACCCACTCCGACATTGTCGAAAGTGATGTAAAGGGCGCCCGGATCTTCGATCAGACGGTCATAGGCGATGACAGGGATTCCCTGTTCGAGCGCGCTCGCCACCGCGGGCAGGATCGCTTCGCCGTCCTGGGCGAGGATGATCAACACATCGGCTCCCTGAACAATCAGGTTCTCGACGTCAGCAAGTTGCTGCTCGGCTGACGAACCCGCATCGGCGTTGATATAGCTGGCGCCACCTGCCTCTAACGCAGCGACGATGGCCGGCTCGTCGGACTTGGCCCAGCGCTCTTCGTTGTAGTTGTTCCACGAGACGCCGACAATGAACTCGTCATCGGTGGCACCCGTAGTGTCCGTCGCCCCGGTGGTGTCGGTCGCCCCGGTGGTGTCGGTCGCCCCGGTGGTGTCGGTCCCACCGGTCGTTGCCGGCGTGTCATCGGCGGTTGTGGCCGCACCTCCGTCCCCACAGGCGGCGAGGAGCATTACCAGAACAGCCAATAACGCCAGTAATCGTCGATTCATTTTTTCTCTCCTTTTGGGGGTTGGATCCCCAGCGCCCGTGAGCATACCGATACCGGTTGAGGCCAGCCGTGAAAGCGGTTACCTTCCGTCGGCGAATATGCGTTCGAGCACCTCCAGGTTGGCCACCGCGTCTGTTGGAGGGGTCGGAACCTCGGTGTCCTCGCGCACCGCCTTGGCGAAGGCATCGGCTTGAATTTGATATTGATCGGCGGCTGGAATCTCGTAGATGGATAGTCCGGGGTCGGTTGGCGGCTGGCCGCCGGCGAAGTGAAGGATTCGGGTTGGACGATCCGGGGGAATGTTGAAAGGGATTTCGATTGTGAGCCTTCCCTCGGTTCCGTGGATGTGGACGCGTTGATCGTCTTCGAGCTGCGTTGAGCAGGTGAAGGTCGCATGGCCAACCTCGAAATCGAGAAGCACCGAGGTCAAGGTATCGGTGTGAAACGATGGATCTCGGCGGATGGCCGACTTCACCGCGGTCGGCTCGGCGTCAAAAAGCATCCGCGCCACGTTTACCGGATAGCAACCGATGTCAAGGAGCGCGCCGCCGCCGAAGTCGGCGATGTTGCGTATGTTGTCGGGATCGAGATTCCGATACGAGAAGAACGACTGGACCGCCCGGAGCTCACCGATGGTTCCTTGTCGAACCAGGCGGAGGGTTTCCACCCAAAGCGGATGAAGGCGATACATGAACGCCTCCATAAGTTTGATGCCGGCTTTTTTGGAGGCGGCGATCATCGTCTGTGCCTCGGCGCCGCTCGTGGCCAGCGGCTTTTCGCACAAGACATGCTTGCCCGCGTCGGCGGCGGCCAAGGTCCATTTCGCATGGAGATGATTGGGCAGCGGGATATAGACCGCTTCTACGTCCGGATCGGAGAGGAGCTCTTGGTAGGAGCCGTGGGGCCGGTCGATCTCGAGCTCGTCGGCGACTTCGCTGGCGATGTCTTTCGAACGAGAGGCGATGGCGACGACCCGACCGAAATCGGAACGCTGGATGGCCGGGATCACTTTGCGACGGGCGATGCTCGCGGTGCCCAACACTCCCCAGGCGACTTTCTTCAGATCAGCGCCTCCTTGGGGCATTGTTCCGGCGCTTGGTTTCCGGAGCAGGTGAGATCATGCCGCGACGGACCGTAGCGGCGTTAGTGCTGGGGCTGGTGACGGGGGTCGTTCTGGCCGGAGGAGTGGCGTTTGGCTTGGTCCGCTATTTCGACTCGGGGTTGCCCGAGCTCGCCTACGGACCACCACGCTTTGTGCGGGAGACCGCCGGTATCGAGCACTCCTACGACGGGGAGTTTCAGTACTTTGTCGGCGGGGGCGTAGCGGTCTTTGATTGCGATGGAAATCAGAAACCCGACCTTTTCCTTGCTGGGGGCGTGAATCCGGGCGCGGTTTATAGGAACGAGAGCCCAACCGGGGGGGGCCTTCGCTTTGAGCGTGTTGCAGCGCCGGAGGCCGAGCTCGAGGGCGTGACCGGCGCCTATCCAATTGATGTCGACAGCGACGGCTTGGTCGATTTGGCGGTTCTGCGGGCGGGGGAGAACGTGATGTTGCGCGGGCTCGGCAGCTGCCGGTTCGAGCCTGCGAACAGTTTGTGGGGGATCGACGGCGGCGAGGACTGGACGGTGGCTTTCAGCGCCAAGTGGGAGGCCGGCGCTTCGATGCCCAGTCTGGCTTTTGGCAACTACGTGGACCTCGACGACCGGACCCGCTGCTCGGATCATCAGCTTCTTCGACCGGTTGGCGCGAGCTATGGGGCACCCGAGATACTCACTCCTGGCTGGTGCACTTTGTCGATCCTTTTCAGCGATTGGGACCGATCTGGGCGGCGCGACCTGCGGATGACCAACGACCGTCACTACTACAGCGATGGCGAGGAACAGCTCTGGCGAGTCGAAGCTAATGAGCCCGCCCGCCTCTACACGCACGACGAAGGCTGGCAACCCATGCGGATCTGGGGGATGGGCATCGCCAGCTATGACCTAACCGGTGATGGGCTGCCCGAGGTTTACCTCACCAGCCAAAGCGACAACAAGCTGCAGACTTTGGCCGCAGGGCCGAGCTCGCCCAACTACGAAGACATCGCCTTCGAGCTTGGCGCCACCGCCCATCGTCCATTTGCCGGCGATGTCAACCTGCCCTCGACCGCCTGGCATCCCCAGTTCGACGACGTGAACAATGACGGGCTGGTTGATCTGTTTGTTTCCAAGGGAAACGTGGAGGCCATGGCGGACTATGCGGCCGAAGATCCGAACAACCTGCTTTTGCAGAACCCGGACGGAACCTTCACCGAGAGCGCCGCCGAAGCAGGAATCGTCGATTTCGGACGGAGCCGGGGAGCCGCGGTGGCTGATCTCAACCTGGACGGCCTGCTCGATTTGGTAGTGGTGGTCCGCCGAGAGAACGTGGCCGTGTGGAGAAACACGGGCGCGGAGTCGATGGGGAATTGGGTGGCGTTGCGCTTGCAGCAGCCGGCCCCCAACCGTGACGCGATCGGGGCATGGATCGAAGTGAGGATCGGTCGCCATGTCCAACAACGTGAGTTGACGGTTGGCGGCGGGCACGCCGGCGGCATCCTGGGTTGGGTCCATTTCGGGCTAGGCGATGCAAGCTCGGCGGAAGTGAGGGTCACCTGGCCCGACGGCGAGGTTGGTCCGTGGACGAATGTTGGCGCCAACCAATTCGTGACGGTCGCCCGCTAATGGTTGATCGCTAGGCATGGCCAAAGCCAAGCTGGCACGGGTTGAGCTGCCGGATTTCGGCATGCCCACTCGCATGCCCGAACTTCCAGCTCATCTGTATCAGGCGCGCATCGATCGGCTCCGCGAACTGGCGGGGTCGCGCGACTACGACGCGGTGGTCGTCTACGGAGATCGCGAGCACAGCGCCAACCTGTCGTATCTCTCCGGGTTCGATCCTCGCTTCGAGGAGGCGTTGCTCGTGGTTGGCAAGGACCCGGAGCCAACGATCCTGGTTGGCAACGAGTGTTGGGGGATGGCGGGGGCGGCGCCGCTTCGGATGCGCCGGCAACGCTTCCAGGAGTTCAGCCTGCCGAGCCAGCCCCGCGACAAATCGCGGTCCCTGACCGCGATCCTCGCCGACGAAGGCATCGGCCCCGGCATGCGGGTCGGAGTCGTCGGCTGGAAGTCCTTCGCTGACCGCGCGCTGACCGACATCCCGTCCTATGTAGCCGACGCGATCCGGGGTTTGACCAACGGCGACATCGAGAATGCGACGGATTTGCTGATCGATCCGGGCGCCGGGTTGCGAGTGATCAACGAACTCGAACAGCTGGTGATCTTCGAATATGCCTCGTGTGCAACATCGAGCGGAGTTCGCCGGCTGCTTTTCGGATTGGAACCCAAGCTCACCGAACAACAGGCAGTCCGCTTGCTCGAGTGGAACGGCATGCCACTGTCCTGTCATTTGATGCTGACCGCCGGGCCGCGCGCCTCACTCGGCTTGCTGAGCCCTTCAGACCGAACGATCGAGCGCGGTGATCCCCTCACCGTGGCTTTCGGAGTCTGGGGCGCTTTGAACTGCAGGGCGGGCTTTGTGGTCGAGAGGGCCGAAGAGCTTCCCGTAGAGATCGCCGACTACGTCGACCGGCTCGTCGCCCCTTACTTCGAAGCAGTCGTCGAGTGGTATGAGGCGCTTTTTGTCGGGCAGACCGGTGGAGCTCTCCAGGAGATCATCGACCGCCGCTTGGGTGATCCGTTCTTTGGGATCTTTCTCAACCCCGGCCATCAGCTCCACCTCGACGAATGGGTCAACTCGCCGGTTTGGCCAGAGTCACCGGTTGCCCTGCAATCGGGGATGGCAATGCAAGTGGACATCATCCCTGCGACCGGCACTGAGTACTTCACCACCAACATCGAAGACGGCATCATCCTCGCCGATGAGGACCTGCGACGACGATGGGCAGAGGAGTTTCCCGATTCGTGGAGGCGGATCGAAGCCCGGCGCGACTTCATGCGCGTCGTGCTCGGAATCGACGTTCACGACGACGTGCTGCCGTTATCCAACATCCCCGCGTATCTGCCGCCGTTCCTACTCAGTCCCGAGCAGGTGATGGTGATGACGGGCTAGCTGAGGTCGATCTCCGCGGCGATAAGCCACCGGTCGCCGCTGCCGGGACTCAGCACGAAAACCGAAGCGAAGGGAGCCTGGGATCGCACGAGCTCGGCCCCGGCCGTGTCGTATTCGATCTTGGTCACGCTTCCTGCGGCTTCCATCGCCAGGCTTGCGCCGCCTTGGGTCCCGTTGGTGAAGACGACGTCAAGTTGGAGGGTGTCGAAGCTGTACTCCGTGACTACTGGCCGCCCGGCGACGGCGGCAGCTTCGATCGAACGCTCCATCGCCAGGAGACGAGCGCCTTCGGAGACGGAGCGGAGAAGGCTCGTGTCGGCGTTGCGCATTGCCTCGTTCTCGACGAGCAGCGCTTCGGCCAAGTCGATCGCCACTTGTTCGGGCTCGGAGGCGGCATCGGAATTGAGCGCCGCCACTTCGGGACCCACCGTCACGTTCGGTAGCGAGTCGGCATCGACCTTCACGTTCACCGCCGGCGCGGCAAACGAGCTTGCGAACGCCGGCTCGCGGGCCGGAATCCCCGCCACAACGATGCCGACGGCGAGTACTACCACGGTCGCCCCGGTTGCTAACCCGCCAAGGAAGGCCCGGCGGACAGAGTCGAACATAATCGATTGGCGGGCGAAGAAGCGATCAATGACAAATCGCAGCGGGGTGAGCAGGACCAGTCCTGCAAGCAAGCCAACTTTCGCTCCGAATTCAGTGCCAGGCGAAGCCATCAAGAGGGTGCAGGCGATTCCGAGCAGGACCGAGAACAGGATCCGGGGGGATCGGCCGGTGGGGATCGTCTTGGGGTCGGTGATCATGAAGAAGAGGAAGATCAGCAGCTCCGGCGAGGTCATCACCACCCGCCAGAAGTCGAAACCGCACACCGGGCGCAACGACCAGGCGGCGGTGATGCAATGCCCCGAAGCGGTGAGGATGGCGAGGCCGGTGGCGAGCGAGAGCCAGAAAGTCGCGGCCATCGCCAACAGCTTGAGACGGGCTGTGATCAAGAGCCCGCCGATCAAGATGATCAGGTAGGCCGCCACCATTCCGGGGTGAAACGGGGCCCACCGGAAGTCGAGCGGTTCGATGACGCTCGAGCCCAGAACGAGAAAGGCGACGACCAGGCCCAGGTTCGATGGGTTGAACAGATGCAAGCCCCGGTACCGAATCACATATTTGGAAACAAGCGAAAGGCCGGCGACGACCGCAAAAATGTGCCAACCCCGCCAGGTCCAATGGTCGCCTCGTTCCACGCCGACGAGGCGAAGAATGAGGGCGACACCGCTCCCGGTCAGCATCGCACTGGCCGGCCAGACGATCTGCTTGCTCTTTCGGAACACCCAAACCACCTCGATCAGAGCGCAGGTGAAGATGGCGCTCAGGATCTGGGGAACCGACACCCGGAAGCCGAGCGCCGTCTGGCCCAAGATATGGACCGAGATGATCACCGCGGCCAGATGGAGCCGAGGGTCGCGGATACTCGGCAGCACCACCGGGTAGGTCTCCGATCCAAGACGCATGGTCCGCAGAGCTTGTGCCATCAGGCAGATTTTCGCTGCGATCGCCCGACGAATGCCCCCACCTCACTGGCAAAGCGCGCCGGGTCCTCCCAGCGCGGAGTGTGGCCGATGCCCGGGTACCTGCTGAGGTTTGCGTCAGGAATGGCACGTGCAAGGTGTTCCTGCATTTCCTGTCCGACCAGGGAATCGGCATCGCCCCAGATCAACAACGTGGGCGCCACGATGTGCTCGAGTTCATCCAAATCGTCGTATCGCAGGAGCCCGCTCATCGTTTCCTTCCAAACGCGAGCTGGCACTTTGAGAAGTTCCTCAACCAATCTCTCCACCATCTCTTCCCCGATGAGATCAGTAGAGGTGTCGACCACGAAATTCCGCGCGAAAGCGTGGCCAATCGGATCGACCAGATTCAACACCGTTGACCGCACGAACGCTTCGAACCGAGTGTCGCCTTTGAGCGTGGTCGGTGACGCTTCGAGCACGAGACCGGCGACGCGCTCGGGCCAATCGATCGCTACCCGGCGCGCCACCAAGCAAGAGCCCGAATGTCCTGCCAGCACGGCGCTCTTGATGCCCACGGCGTCGAGGAAAGCGACGACGTCGGCTGCGAAGTCTTCGACCTGATAGCCGAAGGCGGGCTTGTCTGAGTCCCCATGACCGCGAAGACTCAGAGCGATGACGTGGATCCAGCTCGGCAGTCGACGCAGAACTGGCTCATAAGACACCCAAGAGTCAGTCGGCCCCGGGAGCAGCAGCAGGTTTGGCCCCGATTCGTCGCCACGCTCGGCAAACGAAAGCCGGAGGCCGTTGCCGATGACGATGGTTGCTGCAGCCGTCGACATCGCCCTCAGCCTATTCCCGCGATGACGCTTACAGCCGGCCGCAGACGGTCGTTGGTTACGCTGGCCAGACGTGATTTCCCGCAGCTACAACTACGAGCGGTTCGATGAGTACGTTGAATCCGGTGAGGACGAGAGGGAGTTCTCGACCTTCTTCGATCGGCTTCATGCGGGCGAACCGGCTCCGGATGCCTCTCTGACTTCGCTCGCAGATGGCAGCCCCGTTCGCCTCGCGGAACTTTGGGCAGATCGGGACTTGGTGATCGAGTTCGGGTCCTTCACCTGACCGTACTGCTCAGTGGAGGGTCCTCTACTTTGCGAAGTCGCTGATCGGTTCCCGGAATCCAATTGGGCATTCGTCTACACCAGGGAAGCTCACCCAGGGGAGCTGGTCGGAGCCCACGGAAGCTTCGATGAGAAAAGGGCGCACGCCCGGCGGCTGCGAGATGAGATCGGAATTCGCCGGCCCATCCTGGTCGACGAGCTCGATGGGTCGGCTCATCGCTCTTATGGCCTGCTTCCAAACATGACGTGGGTCATCGGGCGCGGCGGGCGGATCATCTACAAATCTGACTGGACGAGCGCGACCAACGTGGAGGGATTTCTGCGGCGATACCAAGCGGCGAGGTCGCGACGACCTGCAACGGGTGGTGTCGGCCCCTACAACACCGAGCAGGTCGAGTTTCGCGACCTAGATCGACCAGCTTTCTATGACCTTCTCGAGCGCAACGGGCCCCGAGCCCGATCTGAGTTCCATCGGGCCGAGGAAATCTGGCGAGATCGGGAGAATCCCTAGCGATCTCACGGCGTAGCATCGCGGGAAACATGATCGTTGGCGAGATTTTGCGCGGCCTGGTTTTGGACAAGGCCGCGAGCTGGGACCCGGTCGGGCTGCAGCTAGGCGACGAGAACGCGGTCGCCGATTCGGTCGGGGTCTGTCATCAGGTGACTGACCAAGTCGTCGACGGGGCCGAAGGTCTCGACCTTCTTATCACCTACCACCCGTTGCTTTTCAAGCCCACTCAGCGACTACTCGCAGGCTCGGGGCCAGAAGGTCGAGCTCATCGCCTGATCAGAAGCGGAGTCAACCTCGCCGTTGTCCATACCGCCTGGGACGCCGCCCCCGGCGGCGCTGCCGACGCCCTTGCGTATGCCCTCGACCTGAGCAATGTCCGCGGGTTCGGCCTGATCGAACCGCTCCCTCGCAAGAAACTCGTGTCGTTTGTTCCGGTTGAAGCGGTGGCGCAGGTTGTGGATGCCCTAGCTAAAGCTGGCGCCGGGACGATAGGGAACTATCGAGGTTGCTCGTATCGATCAGAAGGGATTGGCGCCTTTCTAACCCAGGTGGGTGCCGCCCCGGCGATAGGTCGCGTTGGCCAAGCCGAAGAAGTGGAAGAGGTGCGGATAGAAGTTTTGGTGACCCCATCTGGAGCTAGCGCCGCCGTGGCTGCCCTGCTGGCGACTCACCCCTATGAGGAGCCGCCGTTCGACCTCATCGAGACGACGTCGAACGTCGGCCTCGGTGGACGCATTGGAGATTGTGAAAAATCGTTCGACGAACTGGTCGACCATCTCACGGCCCGTTTTGGGCAACATCTGCGGGCCGCAGCTCCGCCTGACCCGAGAGCTGGCCGAGTTGCTGTGCTACCTGGCTCCGGAGGCTCGTTTGTCGGGGAGGCCGCCGCGGCCGGTGCGCACGTTCTCGTCAGCGGTGACCTGGGCCACCATCAAATGGTCGAAGCGCTTGATCACGGAATGGCCGCGATCGACATTGGTCATGCGGCCAGCGAGCGGCCCGGGGTCAAAGCCCTCCTTGACTTGGTGGGCAAAATGGTTCCGAACGTGATCGACCTTTCCTACGACCCAACCCCTTGGCGCCAATGACCTTGGACTCGAGTCTCTCTGACCTCCTCGACCTCCAAGATGTCGATCTGGCCATCGATCGGCTGTTGCATCAACGTCAGACTCTGCCGGTACTGGCCGCGTATCAGGCCTTGGGTGGGGTCAGAGACGGGGTGGCCTTAGCGCTAGCCGAGAGGCATGACGTTCTTCGCCAATCCGAACGGGATCTCGACAAGGCCGAGGGCGAGCTCGAGATCCTCGAGAACAAGCTCAAGGAGAGCGAAACCCGCCTCTTCGCCGGGGGGATGAGCGGACGGGAGACAGAACAAAAGCGCCTCGAAGTGCAGGCATTGCGGGGCCAGCAGACGACGATGGAATCGAGAGTGCTCGGGCTGATCGAAGTAGTCGATCCTCTGCGGGAGGAGTCGAAGCTGCTCAACCAGGAGCTCGCCAGGCACAACGAGAAGCTCGCGACCTATGAAGCAGAGATTGCTTCGGCGTGGGCTGAGATCGACGCACAAATTGCCCGCCGGGAAACGACCAAGGCCGACCTGGCGAAGCCGATCTCGGCCGATCTCATGATCCTCTACGAACAGCTCCGCCGTTCAAAGCAAGGGGTGGCAGTGGGGCGCCTGACGGGTGGGGTCTGTGGCGGCTGCCATCTGAGCCTCTCGCTTCCCGAGCAGGCCGAGGCCGCCGAGTGGGACCCCCCGCGCTGCATCCATTGCATGCGAATTCTGGTGCTCTGAGTGCCAGGCACCTGGGTGCTTTACACCGACGGCGCCTCACGAGGTAACCCAGGCCCGGCGTCGATCGGGGCGGTGCTCTACAGCTGGGCCGAAAGCGAGCCACTGGTCGAAGTGAGCACGGTGAGCGAGACGATCGGAGAGGCAACAAATAACGTGGCGGAGTACAAGGCGGTGATCGCCGGGCTCGAGATGGCCCACACTCACCAGCCCGAGTTCTTGTGGCTGCGAGCCGACAGCCAGCTTCTGATCCGCCAGCTGGCTGGACGCTATCGGGTGAGGAACGCGGCTCTGGTTGAGCTCCACCGCCGCGCGCGGGCACTCCTCGATGAGATCCCCCACCAACTCGAGCACGTGCCTCGCCAAGAGAACACGGTCGCCGATCGCCTGGCCAATCTTGCCCTCGACCACCGGTAGAGCTTGATCCTCTGGCAAGTCGCCGGCACCATCTTCCTGTTCCGGTGGATCTTTCGCGACCCAAAGGTCGATGTGCGCCTGCTGGCGCTGGGAACGCTCATTCCCGATGTGGTCGATTTCGTTCTCGGCCTCTTTGTGGGCGGCGTCACCGTTCCCCGCATCGGTCACTCCCTTCTTCTCCCGACGCTGGTCGCCGTAGTCATCCTCCTCTCGACCCGGCGCGGCCGCCGCCGCCGCAACTTGATGACGTTGGTTGTGGCTTGGCTTTTTCATCTGGTGTTGCAGGGGATCTGGCTCAATGGGCCAGTCTTTCTCTGGCCTGTTCTCGGCTGGGAGCTGGCCCCGACCCTCCCCGGTTCCATTTGGTCGCGTGCGGCCGAGCCCTGGCGCTGGGTGAAAGAAGTCGCCGGCGTCCTCTACCTATGGGCGTTTTCGCTACCGAATCGGCCCCTGGAGGGGCCGATTCGGTAGCGAAAACGGTCGGAGCGCTACCCGGCTACGGTCGCGCCGATGGAGCTTGCCGTGAGTGCGACCACGCCGGATTGAGCGTCCCGGACCTGGCCGGGTTGTGCGAGTTCGCCGAAGAGCTTGGTTATCGGCAGGCGTGGGAGGCCGAGGTTGCCGGACCTGATCCCTTTGTTCTCGCGACCGCCATCGCCGCGCGCACGAAGCGGATGGAAGTAGGAGTGGCGGCGATACCTGTCTACACCCGCAGTCCAACCGCTTTGGCAACTGCGGCGCTGTCGGTGAGCAACGTGATGGGTGGGCGGACGTTTCGGCTCGGGTTGGGGAGCTCCAGCGAAGTGATCGTTTCCCAGTGGCATGGCCTCGAATGGGGCAACCACCTGCAGAGAGTGACCGAGACCGTCGAAGCCATTCGATCGATC
>Ga0136633_1001038_pt1 | contig 20675 bp, 14 predicted proteins | sample AntDrymeUQ832206_2_FD_105494 | JGI IMG/M metagenome (GOLD analysis project Ga0136633, IMG submission 105494) | Polar desert sand microbial communities from Dry Valleys, Antarctica - metaG UQ83 (22.06) | ecosystem: Environmental > Terrestrial > Soil > Desert | place: Antarctica: Dry Valley...
GGCGGTGGCCACGACCTGCGGCACGACCGGCGCGGCGGGCGATGACACGGCAGCGACCACCGGTCCGCGGGGTCCGCGGCGCTCACCTGAATGGCGGACCTCGACGGCGCCGGCGGTCACGATGGCGGCCGCGGTGAGGCCGGCCACGGTCTTGCCCGCTACGGCGCTCAAGCCGCCGGCCAGGGCGCTCGCCCCGCCGGCCGCGGCGGTGCCGGCCGCTGCCGAGGTCGCGCCGGCCGCGGCGCCGCCCGCGCTGGCGGTGGTGCCGAGCTGCGCGAGGATCGTCTTCTTGAAGAACAGCAGCGGGCCGATCGGGAACATCGCGGCCAGGGCCTTGTTGGTGTCGCGCAGCTGCTTGCGGAAACCGCCGCAGCGCTCGCAGGTCTTGACGTGCCGGCGCACCGGCGGGCTCATCCGCTGGCGGATGCCTTCGGCGACCTCGCCGAGCTCCTCGCGGACCTCCTCGCAGGTCATCGCCCGGGCCTCGGCCATCTCGGCGAGCGAGACGCGCGCGCGCACGAGCAGCGACTTGACCGACGGGATCGTGGTGTCCATCGCCTCGGCGATCTGCTCGTAGCTCAGCGCGTCGATCTCGCGCAGCAGCAGCGCCGTGCGCTGGGTCTCGGGCAGCGTCTGGACGTCGGCCAGGAGGAGGCGGAACTCCTCGCGCTTGTGCGCCTTCTCCGCCGTGGTCGTGCCCTGCTCGGCCACGTGGATGTCCATGGAGTCGACGCCGACCGCGGTGGCCTTGCGCAGGTGGTTGAGGCTGCGGTTGCGCGCGATCCGATACAGCCACGGCCGCACGTTGATGGGGCGCTCGTCGGCGACCATCGCGTTGTAGGCGGCCGCGAACACCTCCTGCAACACGTCTTCGGCATCCTCGCGGGAGCTGAGCATGTGCCGGCAGAACGCGAGCAGGCGGGCCTGGTAGCGGGCGACCAGCGCCTCGAAGGCGCCCTGGTTGCCGCGACGGGTCAGCGAGACCAGACGCTCGTCGCTCGCCAGCCGGAGCAGGGGCGTGGGTCCGCGTACTCCGGCGGCGCCGGTGGCGTTGAGGGTGGTGGCTTCCATCGCGAGAAAGGCCTGCAGGACTGCAACTCCCAGGGTAGAGCGGAGTTGCGGGTCTACAAGGGGATACCCGGGGCGGGACTCGAACCCGCACGTTCTTTCGAACAGCGGCTTTTAAGGCCGCGGCCTCTACCAATTGGGCTACCCGGGCGCGCCCGCCAACGATAGGCGGGCGCGCGCGAATTGCCTAGGTCAGCGAGCGAAGCTGCGGGCTTCTCGCTTGAACACCCTGTAGCCCTTGCGCAGCTTGCCGTTGTGGGCCACCAGCCCGGAGTCGAAGCCGGTGCAGCTGGGCTTCGTGCCGAACCAGTTGTAGCCGTAGAGTCGGCTGACGCTGCTCCGGTACTTGCGGGCCAACTTGAACATGAAGTTCACCGCTCGGGCCGCGCGGGTCGTCGAGCACCTGAAGTTGCTGCCCAGGTTGACGATCCCGCCCGTCTCGGTGAACCAGAACTTGGCCAGCCGGTTCTGCTTGCGGACCGCCTTGATGATGTCGCGCGTCCCGGAGACGCGGAAGCGGTTGGTGTCGCCGTAGTTGTGGATGCCAACGAGGTTGGCGCGGCGCCGGTCGGCGGGGCTCAGCGCGCGGTAGAAACGGCGGATGTAGCTCTCGACGCCCGGCTGATCGAGCACGTCGAGGGCGACGATCTTGCAGGTCGGGCCGCACACCTTGCGGGCGATCTTGTAGTACTGCGCCGCCCGCCGGGGGTTCTTGTAGGTCGGCTGGGTGTAGTGGTTGGCCTCGTTCCAGACGCCGAACTCCCGCACGCCCATCTTCTTGTAGCGCTTGATCAGGTTGCCGACGTAGCGCTTGTACTGCCGCAGGCTGGGCAGCTTGGCCTTGCGCTTGCGGAAGTCGTTGGTGGAAAAGTGCATGAACACCTTCACGCCCGCCTTGCGCGCGGCCGCCATGAACTCGTCGGCGCCCCTGCGCGCGTAGCCGATGCGCATGCCGTCCCAGCGGATGAAGTAGCGCACCTTCTTGATCTTCAGCGCCTTGAACGCCTTGGCGTCGAACATCCTCGGCGACTGATCGCCGATACCGACGGCGACAGGGATTTTCGCGTCCGCCGCGGGAACGGCGAGGCCCGTTAGCAGGGCAGCGGACAGCAGGGTCAGAACGAATCGGGGCATTCCAGTGGAACCCGCCGGAATCCGGAAAGTTGCCCTCCGTTACGCATTGTTGAGTTCTGACGGTTCCCAGTTGCGCGACGCGCACCGCTGGGTAATCCTTCGCCGCTGTCTCGGGTGGCGTCCTGCCGCTCCGGGAGGAGAGCAGGCCGCACGGGAGAGCGCGCTTGAGAGATTCGAGGGCTATCGGAAGGGCTGTCGCGCTGGGCGCGGTGCTGATCGCCGTCGCCGCGGTCGCGGTCGTCCTGCTGCGAGCCGGCTCGGATCCCTACGAGATCACCGCCCGCTTTCAGAACGCGGCCCAGCTCGTCAAGGGCAACCTCGTGCAGGTGGCGGGCGCGCCGATGGGCAAGGTCACCGACATCGTCCTGACCGACGACGGCCAGGCCGACGTCACGCTGTCGATCACCGACGAGCGCTACAAGCCGCTGCGCGAGGGCACCGAGGCAATCATCCGCCAGGCCTCGCTCTCGGGCGTCGCCAACCGCTACGTCGACCTGATGCTCCCGGGTGGAGATCCCCCGGAAATCGAAGAAGGCGGCACGATCCGCCAACAGAACACGACCACCGCCGTCGACCTCGACCAGCTGTTCAACACCTTCGACAGCGACACCCGCGCCTCGCTGACGCGCCTGGTCCGCGGCTTCGGCACCTCCTACGGCGGTCGCGGCGAGCAGGCGAGCAAGGGCTTCGCCTACCTCAACCCGTCGCTGGCGGCCACCAGCCGGCTGTTCGAGGAGCTCAACCGCGACTCCCCGCTGCTGCGCGACTTCGTGGTCAACTCCTCGCGCCTGGTCACCACGATCGCCTCGCGCAAGGAGGACCTCGCCGGGCTCATCGATCACCTGGCCACCACCACGACCGCCATCGGCCGCCGCAAGGACTCTCTCGCCGACGCGATCTCGGTCTTCCCGTCGTTCATGCGGCGGGCGAACACGACGTTCGTCAACCTGCGAGGCACGCTCGACGACCTCACGGTGCTGGTAGACGAGACCAAGCCGGTGGCCAAGAAGCTCCGTCCGTTCGTTCGTGCGCTGCGCCCCCTGGCAATCGATGCCCGCCCGACGCTGCGCGACCTCTCGGCCCTCATCCAGCGGGCAGGCAAGAACAACGACCTGGTCGAGCTGACCAACTCCGCGCTGGCCGTCCGCGATATCGGGGTCGGCCCGGTCAACCGCAACGGCGCCGAGCGCCAGGGCGCCCTGCCCGCCTCGACCGACGCGCTGGAAGTGGGCACCCCCGAGCTGGCCTACGCCCGGCCCTACGCCCCCGAGCTCGTCGGCTGGTTCGACGACTTCAGCCACTCGGGCGTCTATGACGCCCTGGGCGGCGCCAGCCGCGCGGCGGCGCACGTCAACCTCCCCGTGGAGGCCGCAGCAGGGCCCACCGGCTCCCTCAACGACTTCCTCGTCTCGCTCCCGGGCGGCGGCGCGGTGACGATGAACCAGCGCAACCGCTGCCCTGGCGCGATCGAGCGCGGCACGGTCTACAAGCCCACCCCCGACTACCCCTGCGATGAGTCGCAGGTCCCGATCGGCGAATGACGTGAAGCGCGTTCTCGCCCTCCTGATCACGCTGCTGGGCTGCGGCGCCCTGGCCTTCCTCGCCACGGGCGCGAGCGACGAGGCCGCCGGCACGACCTACTGGGTTGAGTTCGACGACGCGTTCGGCCTGATCAAGGGCGGCGACGTCAAGATCGCCGGCGTGCGCGCGGGCAAGATCGGCGAGCTCAAGCTCAACGAGAAGAGCCACCGCGCGTTGGTCGAGATCGAGATCACCAAGACGGGCTTCGGTTCGATCCGCACCGACGTCACCTGCCAGGCGCGCCCCCAGTCGCTCATCGGCGAGTACTTCGTCGACTGCCAGCCCGGTACGGCGAAGACCGAGCTCGAGCGCGACTCGGTCATCCCCGTCGAGCGCACCTCCTCGGTCGTCGCCCCCGACCTGGTCAACAACGTCCTTCGGCGCCCCTATCGCGAGCGCTTCAGCATCATCATCAACGAGCTCGGCGCGGCGGTCGCCGGAAACGAGGAGAACCTCAACGAGGCGATCAAGCGCGCCTCGCCTGGCCTGCGCGAGACCGACAAGGTCCTCAAGATCCTCGCCGACCAGAACCAGGTGCTCGCCGACCTCGTCACGGACGCCGACAAGGTCATTGGCGATCTCGCCGACAACAAGCAGGACGTGGGCCGCTGGGTCGAGATGGCCAACCGCACGTCTTCGGCCAGCTCCGAGCGCGCCGACGACATCGCCGCCGGCTTCAACCGCCTTCCGGGATTCCTCGAGCAGCTCGAGCCGGCGATGGTCCAGCTCGGCCGCGTGGCCGACGAGCAGGGGCCGGCGCTGCAGATCCTCGAGTCGGCCGCCCCCAACCTCAAGGAGTTCTTCGACCGGCTCGGGCCGTTCTCGGATGCGTCGCGCCCGGCGATCAGGGCGCTGGGCGAGGCGTCTGTCCAGGGCAGCGAGACCGTGCGCTCGGCCTCGTCGACCGTCTCCGAGCTGCGGCGCTTTGCCAAGGGCGCGCCAGAGTTGGCCAACAACCTCGACATCGTGCTCAAGCATCTCGACGATCGCGAGAACGCCGTCGAGGAGGACGCCAACAGTCCGGACGGCAAGGGCTACACGGGTCTTGAGGCCCTGCTTCAGTACGTGTTCGACCAGGGCAACTCGATCAACATCTACGACAGCTCGGCCCACATCCTGAAGGTGGCGGCGTTCGTCAGCGACTGCGAGAACTACGCGGACACCACGCGGGTCTTCGATCACGCCGAGGGTGGCGGCACGCTGTTGGAGAAGTGCAGCGCGACCCTCGGACCCAACGCCGCCGGCGTGAACTTCCCCGACACCACGCGGCCCGACGGTTTCGACCCGTTCGGTCCGTTGACCGACGAGCAGCAGAACCCGTTCGACGGGGCGGCCGCCCGGTCGCGCAAGACCACGGGCGACTCGCAGGTGCGCCGCGCCGGGACCGGGTCCGGGACCGGCGACGCCCCCGCGGCCGCAGAGCCTCCCGTCGCGCGCGACGTTCCTACGCTCGGCGACGTCATCCCGGGCGCGCCCGACCTCGTCATCCCTGACCCGCCGAAGGCCATCCAGGACGTCACGGCCGCGCAAGAGGCCGAGAAGGCCCAGTCCACCCTCCTCGACTACCTCCTCGGCTGATGCGGCGCGGCGGATCAGCATCCATCGTCGCGAATCCGGTGCTGGTCGGCGCGGTCACGACGCTGGTCGTGGTCGTGGCCGTCTTCCTGGCCTACAACGCCAACAACGGCCTGCCGTTCGTTCCCACCCGGGTGGTCGAGCTCGAGGTCGACAACGGCGCCGAGCTCGTCCCCGGCAACGAGGTGCGCTCGGGTGGCTTCCGGATCGGCGTGGTGACCGAGATGGAGCCCATCAAACTGCGCACCGGCCGGGTGGGCGCCCTCCTGACGCTCAAGCTCGACGACAAGTTCGGTGCGGTGCCCGTCGACTCCCGGGCCATCATTCGTGCTCGTTCCGCGCTGGGCCTGAAGTACATCGAGTTCGAGCGGGGCAAGTCCGACAAGACGCTCGTGGACGGGGGGAGGCTGTCGGTCTTCCAGACCTCCGTTCCGGTCGAGCTTGACGAGTTCTACAACATGTTCGACGCGCCGACGCGGCGCGCCTCGCAGATCAACCTGCAGGGCTTCGGCGACGGCTTCACGGGGCGGGGTTACGACCTCAACGTCACGTTCCAGCGCGCTCCCGGCTTCTTCGGCCGCCTCGAGCGCGTCATGCGCAACCTCAGCGCGCCGGAGACCGACCTCAAGGGGTTCTTCAAGGAACTGGGCGACGCCGCCCGGATCGTGGCGCCGCTGTCGGAGGTTCAGTCGCGGTTGTTCACCGACATGGCGACGACGTTCGAGGCCATCTCGCGCGACCAGGAGGCGCTGAAGGAGACGATCACCCGCAACGTCCCCACGCTCGAGGTCGGCACCCGCTCCCTGCGCATCCAGCGCCCGTTCCTCTCCGAGACCGCTGACTTCTCGCGCGACCTGCGCTTCGCCGCCTCCGACCTGCGCGACGCGCTGCCGAGCCTGAACTCCGCGCTGGAGATCGGCGTGCCGGTCACCAAGCGCTCGGTTCAGATGTACGAGGATCTGCGCGACACCCTCGCTGCGCTGCAGCGTCTTGCCGACGCGCCCACCACGAACGGCGCGCTCCGCGGCCTGACCGCCACCGTCACCACGCTCCAGCCGCAGCTGCGGTTCCTGGGGCCCTACGTGACCGTCTGCAACTACTGGAACACGTTCTGGACGTTCAACGCCGAGCACTTCACTGCTCCCGACTCCACCGGCGGCGCCGAGCGCGCGCTGCTCAACAACGGCGCCAGCGATCCGGACAACGTGACCTCCATGGGGGCCAACGAGTTCGTCCACGGCGTCCGCACCAACCCCGCGCAGAGCGAGAACAACGGCGGCCGGCCCCAGCACGCCCACAACAACACTGTGGGCGGCTACGCCATCCACCCCGACGGCACGTCGAACTGCCAGAAGGGCCAGCAGGGCTACGCCTACGGCGTCAACCGCTTCCGCCCGAAGGGCTACGACGCGTACGCCCGGGCGGTGGTCGACCAGCCCCTGGCCACCGAGACGCCCGACTTCGGACCGACGGCAGACACGTTCTCGCTGGCGGGCAAGCCCCAGGGCCTGCAGCCCAACGGGGTCGACCCGACCCAGACCTTCACCCGGGATCCGGGTGGCCGGGCTGCGCAGCTGCCACTGGGCGGCTTGCCCAACAAGGTGCAGGAGACGGGTCGATGAGGCGCAACCACCGGCAGGGGATGAGCTTCTTCACGGCGGGCCTGCTGACGCTGATCGTCCTGGGCATCGGCGTCTACCTGGGCTTCAGCAAGTCGATCCCGTTCCGCAGCCACTACGAGGTCGGCGCGGTCTTCCGCACGGCCAACAACGTCAAGCCCGGTTCTTTCGTTCGCATCGCCGGCGTCAACGTGGGCAAGGTCACATCAATCGAGCGCGACGAGAGCGACCCGCAGGCCGCGTTGGTGATGATGCGCATCGACGAGAAGGGTTTGCCGATCCACAAGGACGCGGTGGCGCACATCCGCCCGCGCATCTTCTTGGAAGGCAACTTCTTCGTCGACCTGCAGCCCGGCTCGCCGTCGGCGCCGACGATCGACGACGGCGACGTCATCCCGATCAACCAGACCAAGGCCCCGGTTCAGCTCGACCAGATCCTGACCTCGTTGCAGCAGCCCACGCGCAAGCAATTGCAGGGCCTGCTCGACGAGCTGTCCACCGGCTTGGACAAGAGCGGCGGCGCGGGCTTCAACGGCTCGATCAAGTATTGGGAGTCGGCCTACAAGAACGGCGCCATCGTCGCCGACGCCCAGCAGGGCGAGAACCCGCACGATCTCTCCGGCTACCTCAAGAGCGCCGGTGAGGTGGCCGAGGCGCTCAACGCGAGCCCGATCGACCTGCAGAACCTGATCACCGATTTCAACGTCGCGGCCAACGCCTTCGCCCGCGAGCAGGGCTCCCTGACGCTGGCGATCGCCGAGCTCCCCCGGACGCTGCGCGCCGGGCTGCCCGCGCTGCTGGCGCTCAACGAGGCCTTCCCCTCCGTGCGCCGCTTCGCCTCCGACTTCCTCCCGCCCACGCGTTCCTCGGGTCCCGCGATCGACGCCGCCCTCCCCCTGGTCCGCCAGCTGCGGCGGCTGGTCTCGCGAGAAGAGCTCGGCGGGCTCGTCCGGGCCCTGCGTCCGACGGTGCCCTCTCTCGCGCGGCTCAACCGCAGGACGCCCGCGCTCTACGAGCAGGTCCGGCTCGCGTCGAGCTGTCAGAACGAGCAGATCCTCCCCTGGACGAAGGACACGATCGACGATGAGGCGTTCCCGGCCGTGGGCCCCGTCTTCGTCGAGTCGACTAAGCCGTTCAGTGGCCTGGCCGGCGAGAGCCGCGCGGGCGACGCCAACGGGCAGTGGTTCCGCGTGCTGCTCACCGGCGGCGTCTTCGCCTACCCCCAGGCCGGCGGCAACATCCTGCAGAGCACCTCGGCGCTCATGGGCGTCAACCCGCCCCCGCCGGCTGAGCTCACGCGGCCCTACCGCCCTGACGTCCCGTGCGAGACGCAGGAGGATCCCGACCTCTCATCGACGGCGGTCGAAGTCCCCAACGAGACACGGATCTCGGTCGACGACCAGGCGGGCTATCAGAAGATCATCGATCGGGCCAAGGCCGAGATCGAGCGCAACACACCCGAGAACCTGGCCACCCCCGATCGGGCCATCCTCGACGCTGCGCTGAAGGGGTTGGGCAAGTGACCGCCATCCGCAAGCACGTCAAGGACTTTGTCGCGATCATCGTGCTGCTGGTCATCGGCATGGTCGTCGCCGTCTACATCCTCGACCAGCAGCGCCTGCGTTTCCCGATCGTCGAGGAGGAGCCCTTCCACCTGAAGGCCGAGTTCTCGACGGCGCAGGCGGTAACGCCAGGCCAGGGTCAGACCGTGCGGGTGTCGGGCGTGCGCATCGGCGACATCGCCAACACGGAGCTCAAGGACGGCGTCGCGATCGTGACGATGGACCTCGACCAGGAGTACAAGGACCTGGTCCACACCGACGCGACCGCCCTGCTGCGCCCGAAGACCGGGCTGAAGGACATGTTCATCGCCCTGGACCCGGGCTCCCAGGACGAGCCGGTGGCCGAGGAGAACTGGGCGATCCCGGTGCAAAACACGCTGCCCGACATCAACCCCGACGAGGTCTATCAGTTCCTCGACGCGGACTCGCGCGACTACCTCAAGCTGCTGGTCAACGGCGCGGGACGCGGGCTGGAGGGCCGCGGCAACGACCTCCAGGAGGTCTTTGCGCGCTTCGAGCCCACGCACCGTGACCTGGCCAAGGTGACCTCGGCGGTCGCCGTGCGCCACGGCAACCTTCGCCGCCTGATCTCGAGCCTCGAAGAGCTCAACACCGAGCTTGCGGGCAAGGGCACGGAGCTCTCCAGCCTCGTCTCGACGTCCGCCGAGGTGTTCCGCGCGTTCGCCTCCGAGGAGCAGAACATCAGCCGCGCCGTGCGCGTCCTGCCCGGGGCTCTGCGCCAGACCACCGAGACGCTGCAGAAGGTGGAGGGCTACGCCGGCGTGCTCGGAAGCGCCACCGAGGCGCTGCGCCCGGTGGCGCCCAGCCTCGACGCCGCCAACAAGGCGACGATCCCGTTCGCGCTGGAGGCCGCGCCGATCATCCGCGACGAGATCCGGCCATTCACCCGCGAGGCCCAGCCGCTCGTGCGCATGCTGCGGCCCGCCGCACGCAACCTGGCCAAGGCCACGCCGGACCTGACCGGGACCTTCAAAGTGCTCAACAACCTCTTCAACATGGTCGGCTTCAACCCGAACGGAACCGAGGGAGCCAGCGACTCTGACCGCGACGAGGGCTTCCTGTTCTGGCTGGCGTGGCTCAACCACAACGGAGGGGCGCTGTTCGCGACGTCCGACGCCAACGGCCCGTTCCGCCCGGTCACCCTCTCGGCCCCCTGCTCGGTCCTCAAGCAGATCGCCAACGAGGAGGCCGGCGCGGAGGGCAACGCCATCTACTCGCTCGTCTTCAGCAAGCCGGTCTTCGACGCGGGGCTCTGCGGCTGATGCAGAAGCAGGCGCCCACCCTCGGCCGGCTCCTGACGATGACGCTCTTCGCGTTGTCGTGCTTCGGCCTGCTGCTGTTCCTGTGGCTGGCCTTCGGCGGGCCCGTGCCGCTCAAGCCCCAGGGGTACGCCTTCCGCGTCGCCTTCCCGGAGGCCACGCAGCTGGCCGAGCAGGCCGACGTCCGGATGGCCGGGGTCTCGATCGGCAAGGTCGCCAAGAAGGACATCGACACGGCGAACTTCTCGAACCGCACCATCGCGACGATCGAGCTCGATCCCAACGTGGCGCCGCTGGCCTCTGACGCCAAGGCGATCCTGCGCCAGAAGACGCTGCTGGGCGAGACCTACGTCGAGCTCACGCCGGGCACCAAGGGCGCGGAGCGCATCGCCGAGGGCGGCTGGCTGGACAGCAGCCGCGTGGCAGACGCGGTCCAACTCGACGAGATCTTCCAGGCACTCGATCCGGTCACTCGCCGCTCGTTCCAGACCTGGCAGCAGGAGCTGGCCAAGGGCATCGAGGGCCACGGCCAGGACTTCAACGACGCGCTGGGCAACCTGCCCCGGTTCATCGCCTCCGGTGACGACGTTCTCGCCGTGCTCGACGCCCAATCTTCCGCGGTGCGGCGCCTGATCCGCAACACCGGCGTGACCTTCGAGGCCATCACCGACAACGAGGACCAGCTCGCGAACCTGATCACCGGATCGGGCGACACGTTCGGCGCGCTGGCCAGCCAGAACGAGGCGCTGGCCGAGACGTTCGCGATCTTCCCGACGTTCCTCGACGAGTCGCGCAAGACGTTCGCGAGGCTCGAGACGTTCTCGGTCAACACCCGCCCGCTCATCGCCGACCTGGGTCCCGTCGCCCGCGATCTGCGCCCGACGCTGCGGGCGGCCAAGGCCTTCGCCCCCGACCTCGAGAACGTCTTCCGCAAGCTCGATCCGCTGATCGATGCGTCCAAGGAGGGCCTGCCCGCTCTGCGCGAGACGCTCGATGCCACCACCCCGCTGCTCGGGCAGCTTCAGCCGTTCCTCGAGGAGCTCAACCCGATCCTTCAGTTCCTCGAGTACTACCAGTGGCAGACCGCGGACTTCATCTCCAACGGCGGGGGCGCCCTGTCCGACACGGTGCCCGTCTCCACACCCGACGAGCGGGGCCACTACCTGCGCCAGTTCGGGCCCACGGGCTCCGAGACGCTGGGCTTCTTCCCCAACCGTCCCGGGGTCAACCGCGGCAACGCCTACCTGCCGCCGGTCTACAACGGCGAGGAGTACGCCAAGCGGATGATCTTCCCGCAGGCCGACTGTGACAACGTCACGACGCTCAACGCCGACGGTGGCACGACGCGCCAGATCACGCCGGCCCCGTCGATGGACAAGTCGAGCCCCGACGACTCCAACCCGACCCCGGGCGCGTCCGAGCCCTCATGCTGGGTCTTCCCGCCCAAGCCGGCAGCCGGCAAGGACGGCGGCGTCCCTGGCCAGTTCCCGCGGGTCACGGCAGAGGACTACTCGGGCGGTTAGCCGCCCGGCGCGCATGCTTCGGCGCGCGGGCGAACGTCCCGATGTGAGGGCCAGAGACCTCACATCGGGACGTTCGCGGTGTGCGGAGGCTCGGCGCTACGCCGCGCGCACGCCGCGCTGCGAGGCAGCGACGGAGCTGAAGCCGTCGAGCACGAGGTTGGCCAGGGCGCGGTCGCCCTCGATCTCGAGGTCGGCGCGCGCCCCGACCGGACCGAGCGCCTGAATCCACGCCCGCTCGCTGCCCGTGACGCGGGCACGCGCGTCGGGGGCAGGACGTTCCTCGAGCTCGATGTGACCGTCGCCGCAGATCATCGTGTAGGCGCGCTGCCCGACGGTGAGCTCGACGGATCCCTTGCTGCCGGCGGGCAGCTCGACCATGCCGGGGGCGCAGCGGAAGACGGCGCCGATGTCGATGGCCTCGCCGGGGCGCGGCTGACCCCAGGCCCAGTTGTAACCCCAGCGGGCGAGCGCGCCGACCACGGGAAGCAGCTCCTTGGCCCGCTCGGTCAGCTCGTAGTCGACCCGTGGTGGGACCTCGCGGTAGCGCTGGCGGGTCAGCAACCCGTCGGCGACCATGCGGTTCAGCCGCGAGCGCAGCTGCTCGGTCGAGATGCCGGGCAGGACGCGCTGGAGCTCGACGAAGCGGCGCGGGCCGGCGGCCAGGTCACGCACGATGAGCAGCGTCCACTTGTCGCCGACGAGGTCGAGGGCGCGGGCGTCGGGCGACCACTGGTTGTAGGGATGGCGCTTGGGGGGAGGTGGAGCGGGCATGTCGGCGTCGTGCCTTTCCGCGGAACGTTTAGGTTGGCCCGACAGACCATAAACGGGTGGATGACACCCGCGGAAGCGGTGCGGGCCGTTTTGGACGAATGGTCGATCCCCACTTTTCGGGTGCCCGCAAGTTCGGGGCTCCCCGTGCGTTGCAGGGATACAGGCATGGGAGAGTTGATCTCACTCGACGATCGCCGCCGCACGCTCGCGGCTTCGCCCTCCGGGGGCCCTCGCCCCCGGGCTACGCGGGCCACGTTCTCGTTCGACCTCGCGCTCCCGCAGACCTACCTCGCCGCCGAGCGTGTCGACCAGCTGTTCGCCGGCGTGCGCTGGCAGCCCGCCTACGCGAGCGCTGTGTGGGGCGGGGCTCTGCCGGTGGAGCAGCTGGCGGCTGATGCCGAGGATCGCGCTGCGGAGCTCGGCGCCCCGCTCGTCTGGCCCGACCGCTTCGCGCTCGAGGTGCGTCCAGCCATGCGCGCAGCGGCCCTGGCCTGCGAGCTCGGGCGCGGCGCCTTGTTCGTGCTGGCCGCCGGACGGTTGGCGTTCTGCGGCGGATTTGACCTCGGGGACCCGGAGGTGCTCGCGGAAGCGGCCGCCGCTGCGGGTCTGCCGCTCGACGAGTGCCTGGCCGCTGCGGGCGATGCCGCGCGCGACGAGCACATCGCCGCCGCGGGCCGGCGGCTGCGGAAGATGGGGGCGCATGAGCTTCCCGCGCTGCGGATCGGCCGGCGGCTGTTCGGCGGCGAGGCCCGGCTACCCGAGGCCATCGCCGCCGCGACCGCGTCCGCCTGAGACTGGCGCGTCGCGGCTCCGTCCCCCACAATGGGGGAATGGAGCGCTCGCCGCTGCGGTGGCTCTACCGGAAGTTGGGGGCGAAGTACCCGCGGGTGATGCTCGCGGCCCAGTACCAGTTCGCCCACTTCGTCGCCGCGGGCGGCGTTGGTCTGCTGGCCCTTTATCAGGACCTGTCGGGCTGGGAGTTCGGCCGGATCATGTTCGTCGCCCAGGGCCTTGTGCTGCTCGACAACGTGTTCTCGCTGAGGGCCACCTTCCTCCTGCTGCGCCCAGCCGATCCCTGGCTGCGCGGCCACCGCACGGCCGACACCGCCATCGACGCCTGGAGGGCCTTGGCCGGCCTGCCGCTCGACTTCCTGAAGGCGCTGCGGTTCCTGTGGATCGGGATGAGCATCCTCCCGATCACCGTCTACATCTATCTCGAGCTCGACAGCCCGGGGATCACGACGTTCCTGATCCTGACGGCGGGCACCGCGGTGGTTCTGATGTACGGCGTCTTCCTGCGCTTCTTCATGACCGAGCTGATCCTCCACCCGGTCATCGCCGACGTCGCCGACGAGCTCCCCGACGGCGCCGAGCTGGGGAAGCGCACCGTGCCGCTGAAGTGGCGCCTGCTCGCGGCGCTGCCGGCGATGAACATCATCACCGGAGTCACCGTGGCGGCGCTCGCCTCGCGCGGCGAGTCGACGCTGGAGGACCTGGGGCTCAACGTCCTGCTGGCCATCGCGGTCGCGTTCACGATCTCGCTGGAGCTGTCGGTCCTGCTGGCGCGCACGATCCTCCAGCCGCTCTGGCACCTGCGACGCGGGACCGAGCGCGTGGCCCAGGGCGACCTCTCGGTCCGTGTGCCGATGACCGGCACCGACGAGGCCGGCCGGCTGGCGGGCTCGTTCAACCAGATGATGCGCGGCCTGCAGGAGCGCCAGGCCCTGCATGAGGCGTTCGGGGCGTTTGTCGATCCCCAGGTGGCCGATCGCGTCCTGGCCGAGGGCCCGATGCTCGAGGGCGAGGAGGTCGAGGTCACGATCATGTTCCTCGACATCCGCTCGTTCACCGCGTTCGCCGAACGCTCGAGCGCCAGCGAAGTGGTCACGCGCCTCAACGAGTTCTTCGGCAACGTGGTCCCGGTTCTTTCCAGCCACGGCGGGCACGCCAACAAGTTCATCGGCGATGGCCTGCTCGGCGTGTTCGGCGCGCCCGACCGGCTGCCCGACCACGCCGACCGCGCGGTCGGCGCAGCGCTGGAGATCGCCTGCCTGGTGCGCGAGCGCTACGGCGACGAGCTGCGCATCGGGATCGGGATCAACTCCGGGCCCGTCGTCGCGGGCACAGTGGGCGGCGGTGGCCACGTCGAGTTCACCGTCATCGGCGACGCGGTCAACACGGCGGCGCGCGTCGAGCAGGTCACGCGCGACACGGGCGACGACGTGCTCATCACCGAGGCGACGCGCTGCCTGCTGGCCGAAGACACGGTCGAGGTCGAGCCGCGCGAGATCGTCGAGCTCAAGGGCAAGTCCGAGAGCGTCCAGCTGTGGTCGCCCGTGCTCCCGGGCGTCGAGCCGGTGATCGCGGCGCGTGCCGCGCAGCCGCGCAGCACCGCATAGGGTTCGCCCATGTCCTCTGACGCCGAGCAGCAGACACAGGTTCATGGCGGCAGATTGGTCGCTCAGCGCCTCAAGGCCCACGGCGTGACGAAGCTGTTCACCCTGTCGGGCGGGCACCTGTTCTCGATCTTCGACGGCTGCCGGGAAGAGGGCATCGACATCGTCGACGTCCGCCACGAGCAGGCCGCCGCGTTTGCCGCCGAGGGCTGGGCGAAGGTCACGCGCGAGCCCGGGGTCGCCGCGCTGACCGCGGGTCCGGGCGTCACCAACGGCATGAGCGCGATGGCATCGGCGATGATGAACAACTCGCCGATGGTGGTCCTCGGCGGACGCGCGCCGGCGATGCGCTGGGGTCAGGGGTCGCTGCAGGAGATCGACCACGTTCCGTTCGTCCGGCCGGTGACGAAGTTCGCCGCCACGCCCGAGTCGACGGCGGAGATCCCCGGGCTGGTCGACGAGGCGTTCGCCACCGCGCTCGCCCCCCACAGCGGTCCGGCCTTTGTCGACTTCCCCCTCGACTACGTCTTCATGGAGGGCGACGTCTCACAGGCCGAGGTCGCGCCGCTGGCCGAGACGCCCGTCGACGGCGACGCGCTCGACCGCGCTGTCGCTCTGCTGCGCGACGCCGAGCGCCCGGTGATCATGGCCGGCACCAACGCCTATTGGGCGCGGGCCGAGCACGCGCTGCTCGCGCTGGCGCAGGAGCTGCGGATCCCCGTGTTCCTCAACGGGCTGGCGCGCGGCAGCGTCCCCGCCGACCACGAACTCTTCTTCTCTCGCGCGCGAGGGAATGGGTTGAAGGGCGCCGACGTGGCGCTCGTGGTGGGCGTCCCGATGGACTTCCGCCTGGGCTTCGGCGCCTCGTTCGGCGAGGACACCGAGCTGATCGTGCTCGACCGCGCCGAGCCGGTGCGCGACCATCCGCGAGCGGTGGCGGCCGAGCTGTTTGGCGACGTGCCTGCCGCGCTCGACGCGTTGCGCTCGGGAGCGGCCGGCGGCGCCGAGACCGCGGCGTGGGTCGGCGAGCTGCGCGCCGCCGAGGACGAGAAGCGCGCCGCCGAGGAGGCCGAGCTCTCCGACGACCGATCGCCGCTGCACCCGATGCGGCTCTACAAGGAGCTGGGGGAGGTGCTCGACCGCGACGCGATCGTCATCGGCGACGGCGGCGACTTCGTCTCCTACGCCGGGCGTGTCGTGCCCAGCTACGAGCCGGGCTGCTGGCTCGACCCCGGCCCCTACGGCTGCCTGGGCGCCGGGCCGGGCTACGCGCTGGCGGCCAAGCTGGCTCGCCCCGACAAGCAGGTTGTGCTGCTGCTTGGCGACGGCGCGTTCGGCTTCTCCGGGATGGAGTTCGACACGCTGGCCCGCCACGGCGTCAACGTCGTGGGGGTGATGGGCAACAACGGGATCTGGGCGCTGGAGAAGCACCCGATGGAGTTCCTCTACGGCTATTCGGTGGCGGCCGAGCTGACCCCCGAGACCCGGTATGACCAAGTTGTCGAGGCGCTCGGTGGCCACGGTGAGATGGTGTCGCGCGCCGAGGACGTCAAGCCGGCGTTGGCGCGGGCGTTCGAGGCCGGAAAGCCCGCTCTGGTGAACGTGCTGACCGACCCCGAGGTCGTCTACCCGCGGCGCAGCAACCTGGCCTGATCCGCTGGTCGGCCGAGGGCCTTCGGCCCTGACGCGACATGCTTCGACGCCTTCGGCGTACCTCGCTACGGCGAAACCAGCGCCTCGAGGATCGCGGCGTCGAATCGCTCGGGCGCCAAGGTCATGACCCCGGCGACGTCGAGCACCTCGTCTTGCTCAGGACGGACGTTCGGCTCGTCCTCGTCGTAATCGAGGATCGGCGCGGACGTGTACATCGGGGCGAGTGGTGTGACAGAACCCATGGGCTCTCTCCTTCCTCTCGTTGGTGGGAACGCTTCGCACCGTAACAGCCAACGGTCTCTGGAGATAAGGCGCGGCTTAAAGTATGGAAGCCGCCCGAGGGCGGCTTCCAAAGGTGGCCCCGTCAGGACGGGCAGGGGTACGTGCCTTGAGGGGGCCGTTAGATGGTCTGAGCGGCGGGAGGCGCCGATTCAACGCGGCTTCGCCCAGACCTATGAGGCCGAACTCTGAGGGATGGTGCTAGGCACCGTCCCCCTTTGCCCGACGCGGGAAGTATCACCCAGGTAGACGCCCGACGACAATCATCCATGTGTCCATCTTCAGCCCTAAAACTGGGGAGGGGGCGCCAGAAAAGCGGTGTGCTGGAGAGCGACGCCGCGCAGGATGTCGTGATCGGATGCCTCGGCCGATTCGAGCCCGATGGCAATGAGCGCTTCGAGCAGGATCGCCACCCCGGCGACCACGGTGGGGGCGCGGTCGGGGTCCAGGCCGGGGACACTGCGCCGGGCATCGAGTGGAAGCGCGGCGAGCCGCTCGAGGAGGCCTTCCAAGTCGTCTTGGGTGAGCGTGTCGGTTCCGAGCATCGCCGCCGATTGGGTGGCGGTGCCGGCGACGGCCACAGCGGCGCTCACGCCAAGGTCTTTGGGCACGTGCGCGGCGAACGTGCCGGCGACGTCCTCGCGGAGCTCTTGCAGCTGCACGCCTGACGGCGGGTCGTAGTGGAGGTGGCGCTCGGTGTGGCGTACGACACCGACCTGGGTGGAGACATGAAAGCGCAGCACTTCCTCGTCACCGGTGACGAGCTCGGTCGAGCCGCCGCCGATGTCGATCACCGCGACTGGCCCGGGGTCGCTTCGCTCGCTGGTCGCGCCGAGGAAGGTCAGTCGCGCTTCTTCCTCGCCCGGGATGGCGCGGGCGGCGATGCCGAAGCGGTTGCGCACGGCGTGGGTGAACCCCGCGCCGTTGGCGGCGTCACGCACCGCGCTGGTGAGGACGCCGACCGACACGTCGGCCTCGTGCGTCTCAATCGCGTCCTGGTACTCGGCCAGCACCACGAAGACGCGCTCCATCGCCTCGTCGGCCAGCCGCCCGCTCGTATCGACCTCCTGGCCGAGCCGGGTCACGGTGGAGCGGCGCTCGCGCTCGGTGATCGTGCCGTCGGCGCCGACGTCGGCGATCAGCAGGCGAGTCGAGTTCGAACCCAGGTCGACCACCGCGACCCGACGGCTCATGTCGCGCGCGTTCGGGTCGGGGCGGGGTGGGGCATGGGCCGTCCGCCGAGGGCCGCGAGCAGGTTGTCCACAGCCAGGTCGGCCATCCGGGCGCGCGCGGCGCCGGTGGCCGAGCCGATGTGGGGGACGACGAGCAGGTTCGGCGCCCCGAGCAGCGGGTCGTCGGGCGCCAGCGGCTCGGGATCGGTGACGTCGAGGCCGGCGCCGGCGATCCAGCCGTCGTGCAGGGCGCGTCGCAGGGCGACCTGATCGACGACGCTGCCGCGCGCGGTGTTGACCAGCAGCGCGTGGGGTTGCATCGCGCGCAGCGCGCGCTCGTCGATCAGCGCGGTGGTCGCGGGGGTGAGCGGGACGTGGAGGCTGACAACGTCTGCGCGGGGCAGCAGGGTGAGCAGGTCGTCCTCGCGTCCGGCGATCTCGACGGTCATTCCGAAGGCCTTCGCGCGGTGGGCCACGGCCTCGCCGATGCGCCCGCCACCGACGATGAGCAGCGTCGCGCCGGCCAGCTCGAGGCCCAGCCAGCCCTGGGGCTCCCAGGTGCGCCAGCCGCCGGCGCGCACCGCCGCATGGGCCTGCGGCAGCTGTCGCGCGACAGCGAGCAGCAGGGCCATGGTCAGGTCGGCGGTGGCGTCGGTCAGCACGTCGGGGGTCACGCCGACCGGGATCCCGCGAGCGGCTGCGGCGGCGAGGTCGACGTTGTCCGAGCCGACCGCGTAGTTGGCGATGGCCCGCAGGCGGGGCGCGGCGTCGAGCAGGCGCTCGTCGACGCGGTCGGTCAGGAGGCAGAGCAGCCCTTCGGTCGCGGCGACCAGCCCGCGCAGGTCCTCCGGTGACGGCGGGCCGTCGCCGGGCCAGATCGTGACGGTATGAGCCTCGGCCAGGCGCTCGAGGGCGGCGCCGGGAAGGCGGCGGGTGACGACGACGGAGGCCACCGCATGGAGTCTCCCGGCTGTCGGAGGATGGTGTCGTCTGCGGCTCGTCGAACGACCCGGAAAGGCGCCCAGCATGGCCGGCAAGCAGAATTCATTGGTGAGGCCGACCCCGTCAGGCCTTGGTGGGTCATGGACGGCAACACGCCACGACTCGCGAAGGGCACAAGTTTTAGCGCGCGCTAGCGTTTCCAGACCTATGCGGATGCCCCTCTTCCTCCCTGCTCTGATCGCGGCAGCCCTGCTGATCCCTGCGGGCAGCGCGCTCGCCGACCACGGTCAGCCCGCCTTCGACCCGGGCAAGATGGACTACTCGGCGATCGGGAAGTACAAGCCCGGCGACCCCGTGCCGGACAACGTGCCGGTCCCTCCGACCAGCGGGCGCAAGTTCAACCCGTCGGGCAAGTACAACGCGTTCGACACCAACTTCTTCGAGACGGTCAGCCTGCCCTTCCGCGCGGCGGGCGACAAGACCGACAACGATCCGCTCGGCAACGGCGGCGGCAACACCCGGCACGGGTTCTGCAAGCCGAACCCCGTGCCCCGCCCGAGCGAGGAGGCCCCCCTGTCCTCCCTGGCGGGCGAGTGCCCCAACCACCAGCTCGAGTACGGCCTGTACTACGAGGAGACGATGCGCGACATCCTCGGCGACTTCGGCGTGGCCATCCACCGCTACCGCTTCCAGAACCCGGGGTCGGGCAACACGTTCGCCGGCAGCGCCGTCAACGTCGCGGCCGTCGTGCCCGGCGCCGACCACCCCGAGGAGACAATCGTCGTCGGCGCCCACTACGACCAGACCACGGAGGGCCCTGCGTCCACGTGGGACTCGGCCGAGGGCCACGCGCAGGTCATCCGGGTCGCCAAGATCATGGCTGACTACTGGCGGGCCACCGGCACCCGGCCCAGCGCGACGGTCAAGTTCATCCCCTGGGACGGCGAGGAGTCGGGGACCCTTGGCTCGCTGGACTACGCGCAGAACAACATCGTCCCGGGCGAGGAGGACCAGGTCCGGGCCTATTTCAACACCGATCCGTGCGCGGGCGGCTACCCCGCCTTCCGCTACGGCAACCCGCAGGACCGCATCGACCTGGGCATCCAGATCGCCGATCCGAGCACGGTCACGCAGTTCCCGACCGAGCGCATCAAGGCCTTCAACGCCACGGCTCCGCGCTGGGTCGAGGAGGTCTTCGACCGGCTCGACGACACGCTGGCGCTCGACGCCTCGCCGACCACCCCGGTCCAGATCTTCGTCTCCAGCAGCGAGGCCGGCGGAGCGGGCAAGGGCGACATCGGCGCGGGGAAGGACGTCCAGGTCGGCAAGGGCCGCCCCGTCCTGTTCTCCAGCGACTGGCGCAACTTCGAGGTGCTGGGCATCCCGTTCTTCAACCCAGGCCCCGAGGTCACCGGGCCCGACAACCAGCTGCCGCCCGGCCCGGGCAACCCGGACGGCATCGCCATCCTGCACACCCCCAACGACAACCAGAACACGCTGAACAACCTCACCGGCCGGGGGCCGAGCCAGTTGGGGGGGACGAGGTTCTCCGAGGGCTGGATCAAGGGCATGGAGATGTGCGCCCAGCTGCTCGCCCAACCGATGCTGCAGCCCGAGATGGGCGGCGGCCAGACGACCAACAACGACGTCGTCGCCTACTACGAGGCGCTGCCCAACGAGGCGCTGCAGAACCAGGCCGTGGGCTTCGACGCCACCGGCACCTACCAGTACGCCGACGGGCAGGCCCGCTCGACGGTCGCGGGCGACCAGCTGGAGTACACCTGGGACTTCGGCGACGGGACGACGGGGACCGGCCCGCAGCCCTCGCATGCCTACCCCGACATCGGCGTGTACCGCTCGACGCTCACCGTGCGCAACGTCGCCACGGGCCAGACCGACACGATGGCCGTGCCGATCACGGTGCTCGGCTCGAACTTCGCGCCTCCCGTGCTGAAGAAGCCGGCCGCGGAGGACGAGGACGGCACCTTCCCGCTGGCCTGGACGTTCAACAAGGCCACGCGCAAGGGCTTCGAGCGCTTCTTGGTCGAGGAGGCCAGGGACTACAAGGTTGCCTTCACCGAGAAGGCGGAGGGCCCGATCGCGGACCGCTGGAAGGTCGA
>Ga0136633_1001039_pt1 | contig 20670 bp, 15 predicted proteins | sample AntDrymeUQ832206_2_FD_105494 | JGI IMG/M metagenome (GOLD analysis project Ga0136633, IMG submission 105494) | Polar desert sand microbial communities from Dry Valleys, Antarctica - metaG UQ83 (22.06) | ecosystem: Environmental > Terrestrial > Soil > Desert | place: Antarctica: Dry Valley...
CAACGGCTTTGCCGCTCGCCCGGATCGCCGCCTCGTACTGCTCGCGGGCACACGGCAAGACTTCACTCCCGGCCAGTGCACCGCACATGACCGCGCTGATTGCGCTGCCGGCCGCGTGCGCGGCCTCATCCATGTCGAACCCGATGAAGCGATGCGATCGCCGTTCGGCCGCCGCGAGAATTTTCTCGCCGTTGGCAATGCCATTCCCGGGCACCGATTTTTCCGAAATCGCATAGACGCGGTGCGTCGAGCCGATCAGCGTGGTCCGCTCGTGCGAGACGAAGCCGCGCAGGATCGCCCGCCCGGCCTCCATCAATTCCGAGGCGATCACCACATCGACGTCACCGGGCACCGGGTTGAGGGCGAGAACCGGTTCACCGCGGTTGTCGCCCGGCACCAGCGGAATCATCTCGATGTAATAGACTGTCGAGCCGGTTCGCTGCGCGACGCCGGGGACCGAGGTCCCTTGGGCGCGAAAGCCATTACGATTGGCCAAGGCAAGGATCCAGTCGGCCAAGACTCCGCCGCCTTGCCCGCCAAGCGCGAGGATCGCGACGGTGATCCGCTCGCGCGGGGCGTCCGGCACAGTTAAAACGCGCGCGCGGCCAGCGCCGCGGCTTGGCGGTTCTGAAGTAGTCCGATGAACGTCCCGCGCAGCCGGCCCACCCAGCGCTCCGCACGATGGGGGTTGGTGACGATCGTGGCCTTGTAAAACGACGGACACAGAATAGCGGCATGCGCGACTTCACCGCAATTGCCACACCCGACGCAGCTTTGGTCGATATAGGTCACTGGGTCTTGGCGCAGCGGATCGGGATTGGTCTTGACCGACAGCGACGGACACCCGGAAAGGCGGATGCAGGCATGGTCGCCGGTGCACGTATCGGGATCAACGCCGAAGCGCTCGCGGACCACGCGCTTGCCCTCGCGGGCCGCCTTGGCCAGCAGGGGTTTGATCCGACGCTGCTTGTTGAGCATGCATTCCGATTGCGCGACGATGACTTTGGGCCCGGGAACGGCGGTAGTCAGCGCTTCCTTCAGAGTGTCGCGCATGCGCGCAACGTCGTAGGTCCGGGTCAGCGTGCGCGCCCAGGTGACGCCCAGGCCACGAAGTGCCTTTTCGATTGGATTCTTGGTCTTGCGGGTGGCGTTTTCGGCTTGCGAAGACAGGATATCCTGCCCCCCGGTCGCGGCCGAGTAGCCGTTGTCGACGATGATCGTGACCCCGTCGTTCTGGTTGAACACCGCGTTGCCGATCCCCGACGTCAGCCCGTTGTGCCAAAATCCACCGTCGCCCATCATCGCCACCGTGCGCCGGCCCTTGGGCCCGGCGGTCGGCTTGAACGCGGACGCGCCAGCGGTGCCGAGACCGTACCCCATCGTGGTGTTGCCAATGTGAAACGGCGGCAGGATCGAGAACAAATGGCAACCGATATCCGCCGAGACATGCAGGTCGCCGAGCTCGCGTTGAACCAGCTTCATGGCCGAGAAGATCGGCCGCTCGGGACAACCGGTGCAAAAGCCGGCGGGGCGCTGCGGGACCACAGCGGCGACATCGGCATCGGGCACCGTCGGCAGCGGCGCGTCCGATACGCGGTCCGGCGCCCATTCGCGCAAGAACTCGGTAAGGCCCGCGAGCAGCGCTTGGCCGGTGTACTCGCCGGCACGGGGCAGCACGTCTTTGCCGACTACTCGGGTGTCGAGGCCGGCGCGGCGGACCAACGTGTTAAGCTCGTGTTCGATGAATTCGGGTTGGCCTTCCTCGACGATCAGCACCGCGCGCTTGCCCGCACAGAAGTCCGCCACCTCGTCGGGGAGGAGTGGATAGGTGACGTTCAAGCAATAGATGGGCACCCGCGCGCTGCCGAATTCGTCGGATAGCCCGGCCAAATCGAGCGCCCGATTGAGCATATTGAACAAACCGCCCTGGACGATGATGCCAATCTCGCCCCCGTCGGGTCCAAATCTTTCGTTGAGCTGGGTCTCGGCGATGAAGCGCAGGGCAGCCGGCCAGCGCTGCTCGATCTTTTCGACTTCGTGTAAGAAATTGGCCGGCGGCAGAACGATGCGATCGAGCGCGCGCACTGGATTGGCCGCGGCTTCGCCGACGGTCAGCGGCGGGGGCCGATTGTCCTTGGCAACAAAGCGGCCGGTGACGTGGCAAGCGCGGACCCGCAGCTCGAGCATGACCGGCGTGTGCGACGCTTCGGAGAGCGCGAAGGCCTGTTCGACCATGGCGACGATCGAGGGCAAGTTGGGCCGCGGATCGAGCAGCCACATCTGCGATTTCATTGCAAAAGCGTGCGTCCGCTCCTGCATGATCGAGGAGCCCTCGCCGTAGTCTTCCCCCACGATAATCAGCGCGCCGCCGGTGACCCCGCCGCTGGCAACGTTGGACAGCGCGTCCGAGGCCACATTGGTGCCAACCACCGACTTCCAAGCGACCGCCCCGCGCAGCGGATAGTTGACCGACGCAGCGAGCATCGCCGCGGCGGTCGCTTCCGAAGCCGATGATTCGAAGTGGACCCCTAGTTCGCGCAGCAGCGGATCGGCGTCGGCGAAAACGTCCATCAGGTGGCTGATCGGGGAGCCTTGGTAGCCACCGACATAAGCCACGCCCGATTGCAACAAGGCCTTGGTGACCGCGAGGATCCCTTCGCCTTCGAACGTTTCTCCCGCACCCAACCGGAGCTTCTCGACCTCTTTGGCAAAGGAACGTTCGGCCATGGTGCGTCAGGCCGCTACGAAGGCTAGGACACGCAGCGGACTGCCCGATCCACCGCCGATCTTGAGCGGAGCCGCGACAATAACCGCACCCGTTGGCGGCAGTTGGTCGAGGTTCTCCAAGCACTGCAACCCATAACGACCGGCGCCGTGTAGCAAGCTATGCGCTGGGTAAGGCGGATCCATCAGATGCGCTTGACCGGCGTCGGTGCCGATCGTCTCGACTCCGAGACCGTGTACGTCGCGTTCCTCGATCAGAAAGCGCACCGCCTGCGGGTTGGGCCCTGGGGTGTGCGCGCCGTCTTCGCGCCGGTTGACGTAGTCCGCCGCCGATCGCTTCGACCAGTCGGTTCGGAACAGCACCCAGGAGCGCGGCGGAATGGGGCCATGAATAGCTTCCCAGGCCTCGATGAACGGCACGGTGAGTTGGAAATCGGGATTAGCCGCGCATTCGGCCGAGGCGTCGATTACCACCGCCGCGCCCACAAAGTCTTCAGGGGGAATCGTGTCCACGGTGTTGTTGGGTAAATCCTTGCCGGTTACCCAATGCACCGGTGCGTCGAAGTGCGTGCCGGTGTGCTCGCCAGTGGTGAAATTACTCCAGTGCCAGGCGACGCCGCGTTCATCGTAGCGCGAGATGACTTCCCGGGTGAACGGCGCGGTCTGCCCAAACTCGTCGGGCAGAATGAGCACCGGTGTGTCTTCGGACAGCTCTTGGGTAAGATCGATCGTTCTGATCGACCCATCGGCAACCGCCCGCGCAAATGCTTCGAGAGCCGTCATCGGCATGCTCCATTGACCTGAATTGCGAGTCGCAGAGTGCAGCACTTTACTTGATTATGCAACTATTTTTCGGCCGTTGCGAAGAGTGTAGCCCGTAGGATACGCAGGGGCATGGCCAAGCGACGTAAATTCCCCGATCAGCGCCCGATTGGTGATCCGGGATCCGATGGATTCCAGGTCGACCGCTATCCATTTTACCTTCTCAATCGTGCGCTTGGCCGGTACAACGCCGTCATCTTGTCGCGCCTGCGCGCGATCGACCTCGACATCCCCAATTGGCGGGTTCTCATGGTGCTTGGGGAACACTCCCCGCGCGGCATCGGCCAAATTTCCGAGGCCAGCGTCATCAAACTGGCCACTATGATGCGCATTTTGCAGCGTATGACCGATGCAGGATTGGTGTCCTCGGCTCCGTCAACCGACGACGCGCGCGTGACGAATGTTTCTTTGACGGATGCCGGCCGGGTCAAGCTTGCCCAAGCGCGTAGTGCGACCGCGCCGGTATATGCAGCGGCGATCAAGTCATTCTCGGCCGCCGACTTCGACCGGCTGATCGCTTTGCTGGGACGATTGCACAATAATTTGGCGGCGATCGAGTAAGGCGGCGAACTTAGCCTGCTGACATTCCCTTGAGCCACTCTCGCGGTTCGCTGGAGGTGATGCGCAATCCGCCCCTTGCACTCCGACAGCAATAGTTTACGCCTAAAGCATATCGATTATAGGGGGTGAGGGTGTGGCGACGGCCCCGGAATCAGACGAACAATTACTCGGTCAACTGCACGGACCCTTGAGCGTTCGCTTGTGGCTGCGGATGCTCAGCTGCACCACAATCATCGAGAAGCGCTTGCGCCGGCGTTTCATCGAACAGTTCGACACGACCTTGCCCCGGTTCGATGTGCTCGCCGCGCTCGAGCGCTATCCCGCCGGGATCACCATGGGGGAACTGTCGCAGTTACTCCTGGTCTCGAATGGCAACGTGACCGCAATTGTCCGGCAGCTCCAGGACCAGGCCCATGTCGCAGTCGAGCCTGCACCGCACGACCGCCGTTCGGTGATCGTCGCTCTCACGAAAAATGGCGCTGCCCATTTCGCCGAGCTGGCGGCGGCGCACCATCGCTGGATCGAGGCGATGTTTCATCACGTACCTGACGAGACGCAGCAGGCGCTGTTAGCCAAGCTTTCGGCAGTCAAGACGTCGATCGCCGCGGAGACCGCATGAGCTTCAGCCATGCGACGCGAGTACGTTTCGGCCACGTCGATGCCGCCGGCATCGTCTTTTATCCGCGCTATTTCGAAATGATCAATGCAGCCGTGGAGGAATGGTTTGCTGCCGTCACCGGAACGAGCTTTGCTGAGTTCCACGGCGTCCGCCGCCTCGGCTTGCCGACTGTCCAAATGGACTGCCAGTTCGTTGCTCCGAGCCGGCTGGGCGAATTGCTCGACATTTCGGTCACGCTCGAACGATGTGGGACAGCCTCGTGCACGCTGGCCTACCGACTTGCATGCCTGGGCGTGGAGCGCGTGAAAGCTTCCGCTGTGCTGGTCTGTCTGGATCTCGACAGGGGCCGGGCAACACCGTGGCCGGAGGATGTACGCGTCGGCTTTGCGCGTATGCTAGCCGGCTAACGGATTTCAGCTGCCGCCAAGTAGCCCGACACGCCGCCGAGGCCGGGACCGGGATGTGTCGAAGCACCGATATGATAGAGGCCGGTCACAGACGTTTGATGACTCGCGGGCGTGGCAAGCGGACGCCACAGCATGAACTGGTCGATTGAACACAGACCCGCATAGGGATCGCCGCCCACCAAATTAATGTTGAGCGCTGCAAGATCCGCTGGACTGATCGCGTGCCGCCCGAGAATGCTGCGTTTCAAGTTGGGTATCTGCCGAGCTAGCCGCTCAACAATCCGATCGGCGTATGCTTCGCGCACGGCCGGAGTCCAATGACCGTCGGCGGGTACTTCGATTTGCCCCGCAGCATCGCCCTTTAACTGACCGTCCCGCGGCAGCTCCTGCAACTGGATCCACAAGATCCAGCGCCCCGCAGGAGCCCGTGTCGGGTCGATCGCGATCGGCTGCGCCACCACGATCGTGGCTTCAGCTGGAAGCAAGCCGCGCTCCGCCTCGTTAACCGCTTGCGAAACCCCGTCCGGGCCAGGGGTAAGATGGAGCATCGCGACTTCGCGCAATTCTGGGTCGGGCCATTTAGGCGGTTCTGACAGCGCCAGATGGATCTGCATTTCACCGCGCCCGTAGCGAAACTCCGCAGCGTCCGTACGGGTGGCGGGGGGCACCGCACTACTAGGAAGCAATCGCTCGTAAAGCTGCGTTGGCGTCACTGATGCGACGACAGCCTGTCGGGCTTGATACTCCGTCCCATCGGTAAGCCGCACGCCGACGGCGCGCCCTCTGCTGACGACAATCTCCTGGACATCGGAGTGGGTGTGGATCGCTCCGCCTTGCTCGACAATCAAACGCTCGAACGCCTCAACTAACCGCGCGCTCCCGCCTGCGATCATCGGGCTGCCGGCTTGCTCAAGGGAAAAGACCACCAGTTTGTTCATCAGCGCCGACGCGGCGCTTTCCGGTGCCAAGCCGACATGGAGCACCCACGGCGCGAACAACGCTTTCGAAACCGGCGAGACGAAGGCGGCCTCGAGCCAAACCCTGCTCGCGCGCATCGCTCCGCCGAAGAACCGCGCCAGGCCCCCCAATCCGCGCCGACGCGCTTCGCCCAAAAGCATCTTGGCAGTACGCCACGACCAAACGTCCCCTCCGAGCAGTCCGAAGATTAGAGGCGCATCGCGCTCGATGTCTCCCATCGCTCGTCGGTAGGCGGCACCGTCGCCGTCCGCAAACCGCTCGAACGCGGCGGCATTGGCTTCGCGGTCAGTACGCAGGATCAGCGAGCGGCCATCAGCCAGAAGGACGCCGGTCGGTGCAGTCCCATTGACGAAACTTGCACCGTGACGGGCCAGTAGGGGCTCGAGAACCGGAAAATGCGGCGCGGTTACGAACAGTGGGTACAGGGTCGAGAGTGTGTCGTGTAAAAACCCCGGCTCCGTCAGCTCCTCGGTGCGGATGCAGCCCCCTGCCACCGGGTTGCGTTCGAGGAGAACCACGCGTTTGCCGCGCAACCCGAGCATCGCGGCGCACACTAGAGCGTTGATGCCGCTGCCGATAATGATAACGTCCGCGTCCGATCGTGCGCGCACGCGGGCTAGCCTCGCGCCGGAAGCTGTGCCGCCAACAGCGGCATTAGCGGGATGCGCCGCTCGGGACCCAGAATGCCGTAGCCGCCGTCGACCGACGTTTCGCTGCCGGTCATGTACGAGGCAGCATCCGAGGCGACGAAAGCGACGACGGCAGCGACTTCCTCGGCATCGGCGACCCGGCCGAGCAAGTTAAGGTCCTTCGACACCGCGTCGGCATGGGCGCGGTTACCTTGGGTCAGTCCGTCGAAGGGATCGGACCAGATATGGCCGAGCGTGACCATATTCACCCGGATTTGATCCGCAGCGTAATCGAGCGCTTGGGCTTTTGACAGATGCCGAAGCGCCGCCTTGGCGACCGGATAAGCCCACCGTCCGACATGCGGAACCAGGCCAGACACCGACCCAATGTTGACGATGTTGCCTTTCACCGCAGCCAGATGCGGCCGGGCCAGTTCGCCCAGGATGGCGGCGGACACCGCGCTCACATTCAGAGTCTCGAGCCACACTTGGCGCGATGTTGCGGGCCCCTCATCACCGTACGAGCACGCATTGTTGACTAGCACATCAATCTGGTTGTGCTGGCTAGTTACGGCGTCGATCAGCGCTTCCAATTCTGCGTCGTTGGTTATGTCCGTGCGGATAAAGTGCGCCCCTTCTCCCAGCTCCGCTGCGAGCGCCTCTCCCGGGCCTTGGGTGCGCGCCGCAATGACCACTATGGCGCCGTCGACATGAAGCTTGCGGCTAATCGCTGCCCCGATCGACGCGCCGCCCCCGGTGACGATCGCTACTTTGCCTTCGAGGGGTCGCATCAAGATCTCCTGTTGGTGGGCACGGTCAGGCCATGGCGGCGCAGCAGGCGCGGCAGCAGTCCGCGATAATCGGCCGCGTCGATTGCGACTAGCCAATGCTTGACGCGGGTCGCCAACGGCAGTTCCAAGTCGATCTCGCGAAGCATCTCGTCCATATGATGGACCGAGAAGGGGATGATGTTGGTCCCCTTCGAGTGCTTGCCGTCGGTCCGTTCTTCCATCCACGCGAGCCGACGATCGATGTAAGCCGCCTGCTCTGCCTCTGTCGGCAGCTTCAAGCCTCCGCGCAGCATATCCGCTAACCACAAAGCGCTGACTTCGGCGTTGAGCTGGCTAAAGAAAGAGGAATTGTAGCCGTTGAAAGCGAGCCGCGGCACGCCAACCGGAAGCATCGAGCGGTAAAGCCGGAAGTTGCCCCTGGAATCGGTCACGCGAGCGAGCACTGCAGGCTCGAGAAAGTCGCATCGCTGGTGCCAGCCGGTACCGCAAACCACGACTTGCGCCGGGATCGTCGCACCATCCGACAGCGTCGCCTTCCCGGGCTCGAGCGCAGTGATTTCCCCCCGGCGAAAGGCGATTGCGCCGGCACCCACCGCTTCGTAGAAGCCATCGGTCACCAGGCTTACGGTACTGCGCGCGATGGTCTCGAGCGGCTGATCGGGCTCGAGCCCTTTCTCTTTGAGCCCAAGCTGGCGGCTGATCACTCCCTGAACGCTGCCCATCATGCCATTGCGGATCGAACGCCCCGGACCGTGCAGGAAGCGTTCAAAACCCCGCACATCGATGTAGCGGAAAAGTCCCTCGCCCAGTCGATTGAGAAACAGGTGCTTAAAGTTGAGGACGTTGGCGAGTTTCTTGGGAATCTTCCAAATTAGGTTGCGCGCCACCAGCGTGGTCGTCGCAGCGCGTCCGACGGTGGCCATCGCCACGTCGCACGACGACTTGCCATAACCCACAACGATGAGGTCTTTGCCCTCGGCGACGCTGGGATCGGTGAACTGGCTCGTATGAATGATTAGGCCGCCCGCGGCGCGAAACTCGGCTTCGCCGGGATAGCAAGGGACCGCGGGAAGCGAGAAGATGCCGTTGCAGATGACGAGGTAATCGAACGATTCTTCCGCATTCGAGCCGTCAACCGTCGATCGAGTCAGCACTGTCCAACCCTCGACGCCATTGGAGGCGGCCCGGGGTGTGGCCTCGACAACTTCGCTGTTGAGTCGCAGTGCGTCACGAAAGCCGAAATGATCGACATAGGCCTCAAGATATATTTGGACTTGCTCCCCCGTCGGCCACTCGGGATACGACTTGGGCATCGGAAAATCTGAAAAGGCATAGGTTTCGCGGGGATTTTGAGTAGTCAGACCAGGATAGCGCCGAGACGCAGACCACACCCCCCCGATGTCAGCTTCGCGTTCGATGACAGTAACCGCAAAGCCGAATTGCCGGAGCGTTTTAGCCGTGCTTAGGCCTGCGAGACCCGCACCGATTATTCCAATCGTCTTAATCACTCGCAGCTCCGCCATTCCATTGGCGAATTCTAAAACACCAACGAGCCCCCGCGATATGCGGATTGCGCAGACGTTGTCCGCTGGACGCGGCAAATGGGGGCGCCCGAAAGCTGCGACGTGTTGGGCAACGCGCCGACCGCGGCCGCGGCAATCCATCTGGTGCTCGCGGGGTCGAAGCCGAGCCGATTGTCCAAGCTCGGTGGCGGCTATCCGCATAGCGCAGGTTTCACGGCTCGCACGGCACAGAAACGTGGCAATCGCGCCGGTTCGAGCCATCATCGCGATGACCCTGGTTCAAGCGAGAAACCGATGACCCCGACCCAACCGCGTTTCCTAGCCGCCGTGAGTGTTTTTGCCGGGGGTCTCATAATCGGCCTCACACTGGTGAGCTTTCCGGCAAGCAGCGCTTTCCTCAAGCAAACTCATGGATTTTCTGACGCCCAGTATGGCGCCATCTATTTGCCCCAGCTTGTCGCTGCGGTGATTGGCGCGGTCGGCGGGGGCTTCGCCACCCGTCGGCTAGGTATGCGGATGCTGTTTCTCGTCTCTTTGGCCTGCTTTGGACTGGCACAGTTCCTGCTGTGGTTGAGCGGCGCGGCGAACCCCGTCACCGCGCTAACGCTAGTCATGTGCGCGACGGCTAGCTTCGGTTTTGGTTTTGGCTTCGGCGGGGGCCCCCTCAATGCCTACGCGGCGCTGCTCTTCCCCGAGCGCTCGACCACCGCTGTAACCGCGCTGCATATGAGCGCGGGCGCAGGTCTGACGATCGGCCCGGCGCTGTTCGCCGGTCTGGCGGCCAAAGGCTTGTGGTTCTGGGGACCCGGCGCGCTCGGAGTGGTTACCGCGGCAATCTTGGTTTCAGCGCTGCTCGCGCGCTACCCCGAAGTCGCGGCGGAGCCCGATGCGCCTGACGCCGGCTCGGCCGCCGGGTCAGGGTTCTTTTGGCTCTGTGCTGCGGTCGCCATGATCTATTCGGTCGCAGAGGGCACGTTTTCGAACTGGGCGATCCTCTATCTTAGCGACGAACGCGCTATTTCACCCGCGACCGCAGCGCTCGCGCTGACAGCATTTTGGGGCTCTCTTACGGTTGGACGGCTGCTCGCATCGATCCTGGTCATAAAGGTCAGCGGGACGCTCTTTTTATTGAGTTTGCCGTTATTGATGGCGCTCGCGTTTTGGGCGCTGCCTGGGATCGCCACCCCGACCGGGGCCATCGCGGGATTTGCGTTCGCTGGCTTTGCCTGCTCAGCGTTTTTTCCAATACTGGTGGCCTTTGCGGCCGAACGGTTCCCCCGCGAGATTTCCTGGATCGCCTCGATGCTCACCGCCGCGATGATGGTGGGCGTGGGCGTCGGCTCATATGCGGTCGGGGCATTGCGCGGATCCAGCACGATCGCGTCGCTTTACCGGTTTTCGGCGCTCTACCCGGCGCTTGTTGTTGTCCTGCTTTTCTTGGCCATGCGCGCAAAGCGAACGCCACGCGCGCGATAAGCGAAGTTAGCGGCCGACGCGCAATGCGCTCGGCGATGCGCCCGACGCACGGGGCATGTTCGTCAGTTTTGGCGGACGGTTCGTTCCTGAAATTTGATGGAGCCGCTGCTCGAACTCGGGCGGACGTGGCGCGAGACCCAGGCCGATGCATCATTTCAGGCTGAATTTCTCGCTCTTTTGGCAGGGTAGGTCGGACGCCCGACTCCGCTTTACCACGCGGTACGGCTGAGCGCGGAAAGCCGCAATCTCAAGCTTTACTTCAAGCGCGAGGACCTCAACCACACTGGCTCGCATAAGATCAACAATGCCATCGGGCAGGCGCGTCTCGCCCAGCGGCTCGGCAAGACCCGCGTTATCGCCGAGACCGGTGCTGGTCAGCACGGCGTCGCCATCGCGACCGCGTGCGCGCGCTTTGGCTTGCAATGCTGCGTCTCCATGGGCGCCCGCGACGTCGAGCGGCAAAGACCGAACGTCTTTCGTATGCGCATCCTGGGTGCCGAAGTGCGGCCGGTCAGCGACGGCTCGGCGACGCTGAAAGATGCGATGAACGCCGCGTTCCGCGAATGGGCATCGACGTCCGATGACACGCACCTGGCCGTCGGCACCGCTGCTGGCCCCATCCCTTCCCGGAGATGGTGCGCGGTTACCAAGCGATAATCGGCGAGGAGACCCGCGCGCAAATACTGGTTGCCGAAGGACGGCTCCAAGACGACTTGATCGCGCCTATCGGCGGCGGTTCCAACGCTATCGGTTTGTTTCCTGCGTTTTGGCAACGACCTCGATGTCCGGCTCGTGGGGGTGGAGACGGGCGGGCACGGCTTCGCCAGTGGGGCGACAGCCGCGTCGATTGGCGCGGAGCGACCAGGCATCTTCATGGAAGCCGCTCGATGGTTCTCCAGGATCCGGCGGGACAGATCATCGAAGCACACTCGGTGTCAGCAGGTCTCGACTACCCTGCGGTGGGGCCCGAGCACGCCTGGCTCGCCGAGAGTGGCCGAGCGAGATACACAAGCGTGACCGACAACGAAGCACTTGCCGCTTTCAATGCGTGTACACGCCTCGAAGCATCGTGCCGGCCTTGGAATCCGCTCACGCGCTGGCGCACGCCATGTCGCTCTCGAGTGCAAAATAGCCGGCCACTACGCCGCGCCTCATCGTGGTGAACTTGTGAGGGCCCGGGGACAAGGACGTACCCGTGATGATGACGCGCAATAACTACACCTGGAGCCAGCCCGTCGGGCCTCTCGATCCCCGCGCCGGGGCATGCCATGCGCCGAGCCCCACGCGGCCGCAACGCAAGCCAGCGCCTGCCTGCGCAGGCTGCACCTGGGTCTTGGTTAGGATGCGTCGAGCGCGAGCCGAAAGGTCGCGACGTATTCGCGGACGCGGGTTGAAAGCGCCGCCTCCGTCAGCCCGTCTTCGACCCATTCGGCGATGAGATCGACGAGCGCGGTGGCCACCACGACGCCGTCGGCGTAAGCGGCGATCGCAACGGCGTCGCCCGGCGTTTTAATCCCAAACCCGACCGCGACGGGCAGATCGCCCATCGCGCGACACTTGGCCACTTCGGTTTTGACCGCACTGACTGACGGTGCGGCGCCACCCGTCGGGCCCGAGGCTGCCACGCAGTAGAGAAATCCGCCAAGGCCGGACGACGCGTCGACAACGTCGGCGGCCGCGAGCATTGGCGCGGACAAGGGAATCAATCGCATCCGGTAATCGTCGCCTAGCAGCGGTAAAAGATCTTCGCGCGCATGGGCTAGGGGGAGATCGGCAACGATCAAGCCGTCGACGCCAGCCTCCGCAGCCGCCTCGACGAACCGCTCGGTTCCAAAGGCGACGATGGGGTGATAATACCCCATCAGCACGATCGGAGTCGCAGGGTCGCTATCTCGGAAGCGGCGCACAACCCGCAGCGCAGTAGCGATATCTCCGCCGGCCTCGAGCGCACGGCGGTTAGCTCGTTGGATGACCGGCCCGTCGAGAATGGGGTCAGAAAACGGATAGGCTAGCTCGATCAGATCGACCCCTGCGGCGACGAGGTCGTGAAGTAAGCGTAGGGTCGTCCCTTCGTCGGGGTCGCACACCGCGAGGTACATCACCAAAGTGGTACGGCCCTGGCCGCGGCGCTCGGCGAAGCGGGATTCAATTAACCCCATCGCAACCTCCCACGGTTTCGACGCTGCCGTCATCGGCCGCGTTGATCCCCACCACGATATAGCGATCGGTCGGCAGGTCCCTGGCGATGACCTGCGCCGCGGCTAGCGCGTGGCAGCTGTCGATTGACGCGAGTATTCCTTCAGTGCGGGCCAGCTCGGCCTGTGCGGTCAGGGCGTCGCTGGCATCGACTGCAACTGCCTCGACCCGCTGCGTCTCCCACAAGTGCGCGATCTCGGGAGAGGCGGCCGGGTAGCGCAAGCCCGGCGCCAATTCGCTCGGCGCGACCACCGAGCCCGAAACGTCTTGCAACACCAAGGTACGCGCGCCGTGCAACACCCCCAAGCGCGCTTCGCCCAGACGCAATTGAGGGCCAGTAGGCGGCAGGCGAACACTTTGCGCGACGATCAACCGGGTGTCGCAGCGGGCCAGGAAGGGAGTGAACAGGCCAATTGCAGAACCCCCGCCGCCCAACGTCGCGAGGATCGCCGCGGGAGCGCCCCCGTACGCTCGCGCGATTTGCGCCGCTAGCTCTTCCCCCGCGATCGCCTGAAAGGCACGCACCATTGCGGGATAGGGCGCCGGCCCGACCGGAGCGCCCGACACGTAAACCGTTTCTGGCGCGCCACCCATCCACGCCTGGTAGGCGGCGCTCACCGCCTCGCTGAGGATTGCCGCGCCGCTATCAACCGCCCGAACGTCGGCGCCAAGCGCGCGCATTCTTGCTACCATCACCGCTTGGACGTGGTAGTCTGTGGCTCCCATAAACACCGTGCACGCAAGCCCCAGCGCCGCCGCGGCAGCGGCAGTTGCCACACCGTTGTGGCCCGAGCCCGTGTCGCAGACGACGGCGCGGGCATCGAGCCGCCGCGCAAGTAGGCACTGGCCGGCTGCCGAATTGATATAGTTCCCGCCGGTGTAGGCGAGATCCTCGCGCTTGATCCAGATCGCGGCGCTGTGCGCGCCGCCAAACCTTCGCAACCGGTGCAGCGGCGTCGGGCGGCCACCAAAGGTGGCAAGAAGATCGGATAGCTCGGCACGGAACTGTGCGTCCGCGTGGGCGAGAGCGAACGCTTCGCTGAGTGCGCGAACGATCGGAACGAGCGGGGCAGCGACATAAGCTCCGCCAAACCGGCCGTACCACGCGGGCGCGGTCGCGGCCATTGCGTCAGGCGCTGCGCGACAATTGGCGCAAGAGCTCGGTCGTCTGCCGAAACATTCCCAGTCGCGCGCTCACCCGCCCCGCCGAGCCTTGCCCCGGCATGATCCGCTCGGCCACCACAGGCCGGGCGTCAGCCCAGCCTAAGGTCCGCGCACCGAGGCGGAAGCAGCCAAGGGCGGTGACCGAGCTGGGCGATTGTGCCACCAACACCGGATGCTCGAGACAGTCGGCGAGGATTTGCGGGAGGTGCGCGCTTAACGCGCCGCCGCCCAGCAAAAGCACATCGGACTGGACCGGTCCCAAAGCATCGACATTCGTTCGGATGGCGAGCGCGATGCCTTCGATAACCGCGCGATGAAGTTCAGCGGCGCCATCGGTGCGCGTCAGTTGGACGAACCCAGCGCGCACGCCGCTGTCCAAGAATGGGCAGCGCTCGCCCTTCAAATAGGGCAGAAACATTGCCCCGGTCGGGCGAAACGCCTCGGACCCGACCAGACGGTCCAATTCTTCGAGAGGGCGCGCGAGCGCCTCGGCCAACCATGCCGCGCTGTCGCCACCAGAGAGCATCGCACCGATTCGGATCGTTTGCAGTGGGTCGCTGGGATGAGCCAAGGAATAGACCGATTGCCGATCCGCTGAAGTGTTGTCGGCTTGGGAGTGCACTTGCGCCGCCCAAGCGGTGGTCCCGACATAAACGTATGTTCCCCCCTCGCCATCGATGCCCGCGCCCAGAGTCGACGCGCCAGCATCGCCCGATCCGTTCATAACGGGAGTGCCCTCGAGGAGACCCAAGGCGGTCGCCGCGCTTCCGAGCAGTTCCCCAACCACCTGGTTGCCCGGGAGGATGTTGGGCAGCCGGTCGTGCTCGACACCGATCGCGTGGGTGAGCGATTGGATCCAGGTGCGCCGCTGCAAATCCATCAACCCCACTGTCGAGGCCGCGGTTGGATCGGTGACCCTTTCGCCGGTCAACCATTGCAGGACGAAATCTTTGGATCCGGAATGAAAGGTGGCAGTTCGGGCAAATGCTTCGGGCTCATGCCGCCGCAGCCAAGCTATCTTGAAGGCGGCCATGAACTCGTTGGGGCAGTTGCCGAGCGTCTCGGTCTGGGGGCAAAACTGGGGTGACAATTCAGCCAGCTCGGCGGTCGCCCGTCCGTCGCTATAGAGAATCGCCGGCCGGATGGCGTTCCCTTCTTCGTCCACCGGAATGACGCTCTGCATGGTGCCCGACAGCACCATAAGTTTTATTGCGGTGGGGTCGGGCGCAAGGCGCCGCACTGCAGTTCGGGTCGCGGCGATCCAGTCGGACGGGTCCTGTTCCTGGCGTCCATCGGGATAGGCGGTAGTTTGGTACGAGGTTTCGGCCTCGGCCAAGATCCCGCCGCGCGCGTCGAATAAGACAGCTTTGACGCTCGAGGTCCCGATGTCGAGGACCAGAATGTGACCCACCCGCAGCTCCCCATCCGATCGCGGCAGGCCTCGCGCCGCCGCGACAGCAGGACTATCCACTCGCGCACCGTGCTCAACCGAGCTTCGGCGGAGGCATCTAGTATGCGGCGGGCAAGAGACTTTGGGTGCACTTCCCGGATAAAGATTACCATCGAAGCGTGTCGCGCGGGCTTTCGTTGAAGCGCTTTTTGTACTCGCAGGAAAAGCGTCCCAGATGGGTGAAGTGCCATTTCATTGCGATTTCGGACACGGTGACACCGCCAGCCGCGTTGAGAAGATCGTCTCGCACGCGGTCGAGCCGCAGATTGCGGATGAGCACTTGCGGCGGCATGCCGACAAATTTGTGAAACCCCGCGTAGAGCGCGCGCGCGCTGACATCGGCAGTGGCCACGAGGGCTTCCAACGCGATGTCATTTTCAAGGTTAGCCTCGATGTAGGCGATCGCTTTGCGGACGTGGCGCGGGGCAATGCTGTTCGAGCGCGCCTTAAGAATATCCGAATAGTTGTTGGGCTGCGCCATCAGCAGCGCGGACATGAACGCGCGCTCCAAGTCACGCGACATTCCTTGGGAGGCAAGAATCGGTGAGCCTTCCCCAAACTGATCGAACAAAAATGAGCAGAACCGCAGCACGGAATCCGCGCCTGGCTCCGAAAAATCGAGAACCGGTTCGAAGATCAGTTCGTAGGGCAGGGAGCGGCCGATCAGTCCCGACAGATGACTTTCCATCGCACTGCGCGGGATCTTGACCATGACTTGTGCGCAATCGCTCGACCAGTTCGACCACACCGGGAGGGTGGGAGAGATGACCGTGGCACAACCGGGACGCGTTTTAATGTGCTGCGTACCGAGCCGCAGGTCGACAGAGCCGGTCTGCGGAAATTCCAGCATGTAGAAAGACTGGAACGGGCCAATGTCGATTTCGACGTCAGCCCCGTAACGCAGGAAGTTGAGCGACATTTCTGAAAGTGCAAGCCGGTTGTGGCATGCTTGAACGGGCTCGTTGCGCGAGCGCTGGGAAATGTGATGGTCGCAGTAATTGCGCGCCAGATATTGCCGGAAACTTGGAAGGTCGGAGCTCGCGAATGATGGATGCCGCGCTAGGGGGTCGCTGCGCCACGCGCTGTGCAATTTTGCTCCGCTTGCGATCTCGAACATGGTGGTATCTGCCTCGCGGAGCGAACTCACACCATTCGGGAAATTATTTCAAGCATAAACTAAATTCCCGCTCACGCTTTCAATTCTTCTACGCCCGGGAGGCTGCCCATTTGCGCCCAGGCATACCCAGGCGAGGGGAAAAAAAATGGGCCGCCGCGATCCGCGGCAGCCCAGTTGACCCATTTCGCGCCGGAGAGAAAGAGCGATGGGATCTAGAACTTGTAGCGCCCGGTAATCGACCACCGGGTCGGCGGCGCGTAGGTGCCCTCGGCGTAGCCCAGCCCTCCGAGGTCGACGTTGCCGCCCGACAAATACTGGCGATCGGTCAGGTTGGTGCCGTTGACCTGCAGCGAGAACCCGGTGTCGACGAAGTCCAGGATGGCGCCCGCGCCGAACACGCTCACCGAATCGTTGCAAATGAGCGGGCTGTTGACCGCATCGAGGCAGTACGCACTGCGATAATTCCAATCCCCGCGCAGGGTGAGGTTCATCGCGTCGCTGACCGGAATAAGATAGGATATCGCGCCGTTGGCAGTCCACTTGCTGGTATTGGGGAAGCGGTCGATCTTGGTGACTTCCACCCCGGGCTGCAAATCGGTGTATTTGGCGTCGGTGTAACCGAGCGCGAAGCTGAGGTTCAGGCCGCTTGCGGGAACCGCGGTGAGTTCGGCTTCGAACCCGTTAATCCGCCCCTCCCCCGCGTTGCGTGTGCCGGGGGCAATGTTGTCCAGAACGGTGATCTGAATCGAACTATAGTTAGTGTGAAACGCCGCTGCGTTGAAACGGATGCGGTTGTCGGCAAAGGTGCTCTTGATCCCGACCTCGTAGACCTTGACTTCTTCCGGGGCGAAGCTCGGGATGACGTCCCGGGGATCTTGTCCCGGCGCCGGCACCCGCGGCGGGAACACGCGTTGGACAAAACCGCCCGACTTGAAGCCCGTCGAAAACGATGCGTACGTCAGGACGTCCGGGGTCCACTTATATTCGAGGCTGACCTTGGGCGCCCAGTCGGTGAAGTGGACGCTTTTTTTCACATTGGGCAAGATCGGTCCGATGATCGTTCGGAATGGCTCTTCCTCGACGAATTGAACCGGGGTGAAGGCCTTTCGCTCGTCACTGTAGCGCAAGCCGGCGGTGATGCTGAAAGCCGGCGTGAAGTGGAACGAGCCCTGGCCGAAGCCGGCGATGGACTCGTTGTCGACGAGCCCGCCCGAGTGGATGGTAAACTTCCCCGTTCCGTCCATGCCGACAATGGCGTTGTTGAGTTCGACCCGATTGACGTTGTTGCCCTTCTCCTTGAGATAGTAACCGCCCAGGATCCAGCTTAGGCGGTCGTCGAACGACTTGCCGGCAAGCTGCACCTCCTCGCTGAATTGCCACTGGTCGTAAAAGTCCTCGGTGTTGACCACGAGGATGGGCGAATTATCCGCATCGCGCCCGAAGTGTGAATCGAGGTCACGGTAAGCGGTGATCGATTTAAGCGACACGGCATCAGACAGCTCGAACGTGGCCGTGCCGGACGCGCCCCAGATGTCGTCGTCGGAAAAGTTGGGGCCCGTCCCGTTGGTCGAATACGGGCTACTGGTCCTATAATTTTCATCGAAGTAGCGCTGGCTCACGGGAACCCCGCGCGCTGCCAGCGCGGCATTGACCCCGGCGACAAAGCCGGAGGGGGGGATGGGTGCGCCTTCATTGGTGCGAAAGCCCGGCCCGGTGCCGTCACCTACCGCCAGCATCGTGGTCGCCGCGGAATCGTTACGGTTGCGCGTGCCCTCGACGGTCAGATCGAGCGTCAGGCGATCATTCGGCGTAATCAGCACACGAAAGCGCCCGGTCAGCGATTGACGCCCACCCAGACGGTCGCCCGCGAGAAGTCGGCGCGCATAACCGTCGTCGTTGAATGAGCCGATGCTAAATTTGGTCCGTATGGTGTCAGATAGGGGCACATCGACGCTAGCCTTCAGGTCAATCCGGTCGAACCGTCCGTACGTCGCCTCGAGCTGGCCGCCGAAGGTGTTTGCGGGCGGGGTGGTGATGATGCTGATTGCGCCGCCGATAGTGTTTTTGCCGAACAAGGTGCCTTGCGGACCGCGCAGCACTTCGACCCGATCGACGTCGACCAAATCGAGCACGCCGCCGACCGAGCGCGCAATATAAACTCCGTCGAGATAGAGTCCGACGCCCGGCTCGGTCGTGAGCGTGAAGTCGGTTTGTCCCACGCCGCGGATGAAGATTGACGCCGCCGACGAGCTGCCCGAGATGTTGGCAGTCGGCGAGAACTGCACGTTTGGCGCAATAGCAGCGATCTGGGATACGTTAGTAAAGCCGCGCTGCTCGATGGTAGCGGCGGTCACCGCGGTGACCGAGATTGGCGTGTCCTGGAGCCGTTCGGCCACCCGGCGCGCGGTTACGATGATTTCTTCCAGCCCGGCAGGTACAGCGGCCGGGTCGCTCGGCGGCGGCGCTGTCGATTGCGTTGCGCTGCCCGACGAACCTGGCTGCACGGTTTGCGCGAAAGCCGGCGCGGCGGCCAGCCCGGCTGCCAATACCATTAGCGAAGCACTCGTCCCTCGGTAAGTCATTATCATCGTCAATCCCCCGCTGCGGGACAGGCGTCTACACGTATCCCATTTCTCATATGAAGGGTGCGCGCACCCGTACGCGGGGTCTATCCCATCGCTGAATCCACTATCCCGAGGGTGCCGCGTTGCGCGTCGTCGAGGGATCAATGAGCTTCGGCCCGCCAAACAGTGGGGCGCGGGGGTCACGTCGAAGTCCAGCGTTCAGGGTGGAAAAAGCCCTCCCCGTCAAGATCGATCCTGGCGCCCCTCGGCGCGGTGCGTCAAACCTGACCCAGCGCAGTCGCATTCGAGCGCCGATGTCGGTCGGACGAAGATAATAGAAGACATTGCTACACGTGCGCTCAAGGCGCGCAAGGCCAGCCGATCGTGCGACTATCTTCGTTGCCCACTCTGGCTTCGCCCCCCCCAAAATCTAGGCGCGGGCCGCGACCCCCGGACCGTTGCTAACTAGAGAGGCGATCCGCCAAGAAACCATGTCGCAAGTGTGCTTGGAACTACGTTGGAGGAGACCTCAACCTAACGCGCACAGAAGAATTCGGGTACCCAGCGATCGTTATACCCAGAGGCCAACCAATAAGGGAGACGGTTAGAAGGGGTGGAGACCCCGTATGTACGTTATTGCGCGGAAGCCCTGGTGAAAAAGATCGGGCGACGATCCAAGAGACTACTCCTCATCTGCGGCAGACCGATCCCACATTGGGCCAGTGGGTGGCTTAATGGGGTCCCTCGCACCAATCTAGCCGTGTGCCCCGAACAAATTGGCGATCGTCACCGCGATACGCAGGTTCAGGTCCCGGGCCGCTTCGATGGGATCAATATTGTCTCGCTGGATTGCGGCGTAGCCATCTTCGGCGTCGTCCGGATAATCGCCGAGTTCGTCGACCTTAAAGTCCCGGCCACCTCTTGCCTGCACCGGATAGGCGCGGCGCAGCTGCTCCAGTGCTTCGTCGATCCGCAGGCTGAAGATCATTTCGAGCACGTCGGCGCGGCTGACGTCGTTGGCGCGGGCGAACGCCGGAATGCTCACCGCTTTCAGGAACATGTGCTGGAGCAGCGCCAGCCGCAGCGCCTGGAGCACGCCGATCTCGCGCCGAACCTGCTCGCGCCCGGCGAAGCCGCCGTCCTCGGGCACAAGCGCCAACAGCCGGTGGAGCTTAAGCGCATCGACCCGCAGGCGCGAGGCCAGCCGGCGGAACACGCCGTTGCGATCGTCTTTGGTGAGGTACTCGGCCAGCGCGGCGCAGGCGGGCGCCAGATGGTCCTCGATCCCGCGATAGGTGCGGCTGGCCCAATAGGCCGAATTGAACAGCTCGCCGAAGGCGGCGACGGTCTTGATGCTGGCGAGCGCGTTGGCCGCGCGGATCAGCCGGACCATCTGTCGCCCGCGCGCGCTGTCCGCCAGCAATGCGGCGGTTTCCTCGTAGTTGCCGTCCGCCGCGCTGCCGAACCCGGCGATCACGTTGACCGGATAGCCGAGCTGCTGGAGGATCGCGTTGTGCGGGATCGCGCGAATCTGGCGCAGGTTCATGTCGCGGTCGGCGGCGAGGTCCGACTGGCGGCGCGACCTGCGGCTGCCGGTCTCGACCAGCATCCCGAGCCCGAACGCGGTGATCGCGCGGGCGTACGTCTTG
>Ga0136633_1001040_pt1 | contig 20662 bp, 15 predicted proteins | sample AntDrymeUQ832206_2_FD_105494 | JGI IMG/M metagenome (GOLD analysis project Ga0136633, IMG submission 105494) | Polar desert sand microbial communities from Dry Valleys, Antarctica - metaG UQ83 (22.06) | ecosystem: Environmental > Terrestrial > Soil > Desert | place: Antarctica: Dry Valley...
CGCGACGCCGTTCCCGCCCCGGCCCGCGGCGACGTGGAGCGTCACCCGGTCGACGAAGGTCGGGATGGCCATGGTGTGCCTCGATCTCAGGGATGTCGGTAGTGCTGCGGAAACGGTGCCGAACGACAAATGCCGAAGGGCGCCCCGGTCCCGGGACGCCCTTCGCAGATGCCTGGAGGAGTGACGTCAGGTCACTCGCCGGGGACGACGTTCACGACCCGGCGCCCGCGACGGGTGCCGAACTCGACCGCACCGCCCACGAGGGCGAACAGGGTGTCGTCGCCACCGCGGCCCACGCCGGAGCCCGGGTGGAAGTGGGTGCCACGCTGGCGGACGATGATCTCGCCGGAGGTGACGACCTGGCCGCCGAAGCGCTTGACGCCGAGGCGCTGGGAGTTGGAGTCCCGACCGTTCTTGGTCGAGGCCGCGCCCTTCTTGTGAGCCATAGCAGTTGTCCTTCGCTGGAGTCCGAGCTGACGGTCAGCTCAGAGGGAGATGTCGGTGACCTTGACCTGGGTGTACTTCTGGCGGTGACCCTGGCGCTTCTTGTATCCGGTCTTGTTCTTGAACTTCTGGATGATGATCTTGGGTCCCTTGGTGGCGGCGAGCACCTCGACGGTGACCGAGGCCTTGCCGAGCGCCGAGGCGCCGGTGGTGACCGACTCACCGTCGACGGTCATGACCACCGGCAAGGTGATCGTGTCACCCACGGCCGTCGAGACCCGGTCGATCTCGATGACGTCGCCGACAGCGACCTTCTGCTGCTTGGCGCCTGCGCGCACGATCGCGTACACCGCGGTCTCCTTCATCTGAACGTCTGTGTGGCTGGTGCTGGGTCTTCGGCTGCGGCACGCCACGACCCCGCTTGAGATCGGGGTGCCGGCAAGCGTCGGCACGCGTGAGCGCACCGAGGGTCGATACTACGGACACCGCACCCCTTCAGCAATTCGGGGACGGGCGCTACGGTCGTGCTTCACTCGACCGGCCAAGGGGAAACCGTGACGAACTACCCGCAGTACCCGACCGATCCGTCAGCAGAGGGCGGCGGGACTCCCGCAGCCGGGCGCGGCCCGCGACCTGAGTCCATCGCCATGGCGGTCAAGCTGATCTGGGCCAACGTGGCCGTCAGCCTGATCACCACCGTGATCACCCTCATCATGCTCGACTCCATCGTCGACAAGGCTCTCGAGGACGCCAACATCAGCGCCACCCTCGACGCGGACTCGATCCGGGCCGGAGCGATCACCGGCGCAGTGGTCGGCATCGTCATCAGCGTCGCAATCGCGGCACTGCTCGCCCACTTCATCGGCAAGGGCGCCAACTGGGCGCGCATCGTCTACACGGTGCTCGCCGTCCTGGGCATCTTGTTCTCGCTTTTCGGTCTCGGCGGGACGCCGGCCCTGCTCCTGCTGCTGAGCCTGATCTCCCTGCTCATCTCTGCTGCGGCGCTGTACTTCTTGTGGAAGCCGGAGTCCAGCGCCTACTTCAGCGCGAGCTGACCCGGGGCCTCACCGCTTGCGCGCGCCGCGCTTCTTGACCGGCACGTGCTCGACCGCCGGTCGCGTCCCGACCTCGGTCTCGGCGGTCCCGGGCTCCACGGCGCCGTCGACCGGCGGTTCGCCGATGACGCCCGGGAGCTTCGCTGCCGGCGTTGCCTCAGCAGCGCTGGCCACGGGCGGGCCGCTGGGCCGGCTCGCGCTGCGTCCGCGGGTCCGGGTGACGACCTTCGGCGCGACCGGTTCGACCGGCTCCGGGGACGGTTCCGGCGTGGGCTCCGTCGTGGGCTCCGGCGTGGGCATCGGCTCCGGCGAAGGCGCCGCAGCGACCTGCTCCGTCGCATCGGTCACGGGGGCCGCCTCGGCGGGCGGGCTTGCGCTGCGGCTGCGGCTGCGGGTCCGGGTGACGACCTTCGGCGCGACCGGCTCGGCCGGCTGCTCCGGCGCCTCGACGGCCTGCTCCGCCGCCTCGGTCACGGGGGCCGGCTCGACCGCCGGCGAACCAGTGCCTGAACCAGTGCCTGAATCAGTGCCTGAAGCCGGGGCCGCCTCGGCGGGCCGGTTCGCGGTACGACTGCGGCTGCGGGTCCGGGTCACGACCTTGGCCGGCTCCGGCTCGGCCGACTGCTCCGGCGCCTGGACGGCGGCCTCGGGAGCGGCGACGTCGGCAGGTGACTCCGTGGCGGCGTTCGGCTGTTCGGTGGGTGTCTCGACCGTCTCGTCGGATTCCTCCGACTTCGGTGTGCGAGCCATCGCGGCGACGTCCTTGGGCGACGGCAGCTTGCCGCTGCCGCTCGGCGTGTCCTGCTGTCCCGTGTCCTGCTGTCCGGAGTCCTCGCTGCGGCCACGTCCGCCGCGGGTGCGGCGCGCGCCTCCCCGCTTGGCCTCCTGGTCGCGCTTGGGCTCGACCGGGGCGTCGGAGATGACCACGCCGCGACCATTGCAGTGCTCGCAGTTCTCCGAGAACGCCTCGAGCAGACCGGTGCCGATCCGCTTGCGGGTCATCTGCACCAGCCCCAGCGACGTCACCTCGGCCACCTGGTGGCGGGTGCGGTCACGGCCCAGGCACTCGACGAGGCGTCGCAGCACCAGGTCGCGGTTGGACTCGAGGACCATGTCGATGAAGTCGATGACGATGATGCCGCCGATGTCGCGCAGCCGGAGCTGACGCACCATCTCTTCGGCCGCCTCCAGGTTGTTCTTGGTGACCGTCTCCTCGAGGTTGCCGCCGGAGCCGGTGAACTTGCCGGTGTTGACGTCGACGACGGTCATCGCCTCGGTGCGGTCGATGACCAGCGAGCCGCCCGAGGGCAGCCAGACCTTTCGGTCGAGGCCCTTGTGGATCTGCTCGTCGATCCGGTACGTCGAGAACAGGTCGGCCTTCGACTCGTCGTACTTCTCCAGCCGCTCCTCGAGGTCGGGCGCGACATGGGTGACGTAGCCCTGCACGGTGTCCCAGGCGTCGTCGCCCTGGATGACCAGCTTGGCGAAGTCCTCGGTGAACAGGTCGCGGACGACCTTGAGCATCAGGTCGGGCTCGCCGTAGAGAAGCTGCGCGCCGGCACCCTTGTTGGCGGACTTCTTCTCGATGTCCTCCCAGCGGGCCTTGAGGCGCTCCACGTCGCTGGTGAGCTCCTCCTCGCTGGCACCTTCGGCCGCCGTGCGCACGATCACGCCGGCACTGTCGGGGACGATCTCCTTGAGCAGCGCCTTGAGCCGGTTGCGTTCGGTGTCGGGGAGCTTGCGCGAGATGCCGCTGTTGGTGCCGTCCGGGACGTAGACCAGGAACCGGCCGGCCAGGCTGATCTGGCTGGTGAGACGGGCGCCCTTGTTGCCGACGGGGTCCTTGGTGACCTGCACCAGCACCATCTGGCCCGAGGAGAGGACCGACTCGATCTTGCGCGGCTGGCCCTCCTTGTGGCCCAGCGCGGACCAGTTGACCTCGCCGGCGTACAGCACGGCGTTGCGGCCCTTCCCGATGTCGAGGAACGCCGCCTCCATGGAGGGCAGCACGTTCTGGACGCGGCCGAGGTAGACGTTGCCGATCAGCGAAGTCTGCGACTCGCGTGCGACGTAGTGCTCGACGAGGACCTTGTCCTCGAGAACGGCGATCTGGATGAGGTCCTCGCGCTGCCGGATGGCCATGACGCGTTCGACCGACTCACGCCGGGCGAGGAACTCCGCCTCGCTGACGATCGGGGCGCGGCGGCGGCCGGCTTCGCGGCCCTCGCGGCGGCGCTGCTTCTTGGCCTCGAGCCGGGTGGAGCCGGAGACGGCGGTGATCTGGTCCTCGGCGGAGCGGGTCTTGCGAACCCGGGTGACGGTGCTCTGCGGGTCGTCCCCGGCCTCACCGCCGTCTTCGCCGGACCTGCGACGGCGGCGCCGGCGGCGGGAGGAGGGCGAGGACGAGTCGTCCTCGCCGTCGGAGTCGGTGTCGTCCTCGGTGCTCGCCTTGCCCCTGCCGGAGCCCTGGCCGCCCTGGCCGCCCTGGCCGCCCTGGCCGGAGCGTTCCTGGCCGCCTTGGCCGGAGCGTTCCTGGCCGCCCTGGCCGGAGTCCTGGGCGTCGTCGCCCTCGCCCCCGGGCTTGCGGCGACGACGGCCGCCACGACGGCGACGGCGGCGGGCTCCCTCGCCCGACTCGTCACCACCGTCCTGCTCGTCCCCCGCGTCGGGACCGGTGGTGGGCTGGTCCTGCGGGGCGTCGACATCAGGCTTCGGTCGCGATCCCGATCGGGTGCGGGTCCGGGTGGTCACCTTCGAGGTGCCGTCCGGCGTCTCCTCCGAGGCAGTGGCGCCCTCAGCGGCCGGGCTGGCGGCCGCCTTCTTGCGGGGCTTGCGGGCGGGGGCGGCTGCGACGTCGGGCGCCTGGAACAGCGGGGCCGCACTCGGAGCCGCCGCGGGCGCGGTGTCGACGGGCACCTCCGTGGCAGCCCCTGCCGGAGCGGTCGACTTCTTGGCGGTGGTCTTGCGTGCGGTGGCCTTCTTCGCCGGGGCGGTCTTGGCAGCCGCCTTCTTCGCCGTCGTCTTCTTGGCCGGAGCGGACTCGGCCGAGGGCGCGCCGGTGTCCGGGGCCGCGACCGGCGCGTCAGCGGTCTTCTTCGCCGTGGTCTTGCGGGTGGTCGTCGTCACGGCGGCCTTCGTGGGCGCGGTCTTGGCCGGCGCCTTCTTGGCAGCCGTCTTGGCAGCCTTCTTGGCCGGCGTCTTGGCTGGCGCCCGCTTCGCGGCCGCCTTCTTGGCCGGTGCTGACTCGGCCGTGGACAGGGTGTCGGAGCCGGTCGGCGTGTCGTCGGGCATGGATGCTCCCTCTGCCCGCCGTCCTGGACGGCGGGGCGTCGGCATCACAGACCCGAGCAAACAGAATCCGTGATGCAAAGCCTTCGGTGGCGGCGACACCCTCCGCGGGTGCGTCGACGCGTGACCGCTGCCGGCCTGCCGCGGTCGCAGGGCCCACGCGATGGAGGTCTGTCACCCACTCCATCGGGCCGCGTCGCGGTCTGGCGACAACGGACGCTCGTCGTGCCGCCCACTCCTGGTGGACGGCGAGAACGTCGTCGGGTCAACCTGGGGTCGACCAGGACCGAGTATCGCACACACGCCCCCGATCGACGCGATGCACGCAGCGGCGGTTCAGTCGAACGGTTCGCGCAGCTCGCCGGAGTCGGGGTCGAACACACCTTGGGCCAACCGGGTGAGCAACGGCGCCTGACCGGCGTCGAGACCACCGGCCAGCCGGAGACCGGTGAGCACGTCGTCGGGACGGACGGCGGGCACGGTGTGGATCAGCAGCAGCAGGAGCGACGCGCCGGAGACGGTCAGTGAGGCCACGGCGGCGCGACTGTCGAACTCACGCATCCCCTTCTTGGTCATCCGCTCGACCGGGACGGCGTCGGCCGCGAGGAACGCTGCCGCGGCCGCCTCCAGCGCGTCGGGCTCGGCGGTGGTGTCGAGCTGCCAGCGGCTGGCGGTCAGCAGGTCGGCCAGCGAGCCGCCGGGAGACTCGGCGACGCCGATCACGTCGAGGCCGTCGGGCATCACCGCGTCGAGGGTCTCGCGGACGGAGTCGGGGTCGAGGCGCTCCGCGAGACCGATCTCGAGGTACTCCGCCTCGCTCGCGGATCCGGTCGGCGCCGCGCCGGCGTACGAGATGCGCGGGTGGGGATGGAAGCCCGAGGAGTAGGCCATCGGGACCCGGGCCCGGACCAGGGCACGCTCGAAGGCGCGGGAGAAGTCGCGGTGGGAGGTGAAGCGGAGCCGGCCCCGCTTCGCGTAGCGGATCCGGAGCCGCTGGACCGGGGGCGCCTGTTGTTCGGGCTGCTCACGCACCCGGACAGGGTAGGCCCCTGCCCGGGTGCGCTCGCGCGCAGGCTCAGCCGGTGGTGAGCGAGGTGTCGTCGATGACGAAGCTCGTCGCCAGGCTTGAGTCCTCGGTACCGGTGAACTTCACCGTCACGGTCTTGCCGGTGAACGCAGCCATGTTGAAGCTGCGCTGCACGTAGCTGGAGCCCTTGTTGAGGTTCGAGTACGTGCCCAGCGTGGTGGTGGACCCACCGGAGACGACCTGCACCGTCAACTTGTCGTACGCCGTGGACGCGGTCGTCTCGGCGCTGCTGACGTAGAGCCAGAACGACAGGGTGGCGCTGGAGGCGGCCGGGATCGTCACGCTCTGGGAGACCGTGTCGGTGTGGGTGGTGCCGTAGCCGTCCAGCCAGGCCTTCCACGACCCGGTGCGGGACGGGGCGCCGGTGTCATTGGTGATGACACCGCTGCTCGCGCTCCACGACGTCGCGCCGGACTCGAAGCCCGGGTTGGCCAGCAGGTTGCCGCCGGTCGGCGGCGGCGTGCCACCGCCGGTGAGCGGCGAGTAGAGCAACCGGTTCGGGGACCCGGTCTGGGCACCGGTCACCACGCCGGTGGTGGCGGTGCTGGTGATCGCGTTGCCGACTGTGGCCGGCGACGCGGCCGGGTTGCCCTGCAGGTAGAGCGCGGCGACCCCTGCCACGTGCGGGGTGGCCATGGACGTGCCCGAGATGGTGTTCGTCGCGGAGGTCGAGGTGTACCAGGCCGAGGTGATGTTCGAGCCCGGGGCGAACAGGTCGAGGCAGGAGCCGTAGTTGGAGAAGCTCGAGCGGGCATCGGTGTTGGTGGTCGACCCGACCGTGAGCGCCGCGCCGACGCGCGCCGGCGAGCCGTTGCAGGCGTTGGTGTTCTCGTTACCGGCGGCCACCGCGTAGGTAACGCCGTCGGCGATCGAGTTGTTGACCGCCGTGTCGAGCGCGGAGGACACGCCACCGCCGAGGCTCATGTTCGCGACCGCGGGAGCGCCCGCGGTGTGGTTGGCCGTCACCCAGTCGACACCGGCGATGACACCCGAGGTCGAGCCGGAGCCAGTGCAGTCGAGCACCCGGACCGGGCGGATGGTGACCTGCTTGGCCACGCCGTACGTCGTGCCGCCCACCGTGCCGGCGACATGGGTGCCGTGGCCGTTGCAGTCGGTGGTGCCGCGGCCGTCGTTGATCGCTGTGTAGCCGGCCGCCACCCGACCCGAGAACTCGTTGTGAGTCCCGAGCACGCCGGTGTCGATGATGTAGGCCGTGACGCCCTGGCCGGTCGGGGTGTAGGTGTAGGAGTTGTTCAGCGGGAGGTTGCGCTGGTCGATGCGGTCCAGACCCCAGGTCGCGGGCGACTGCGTCGCGTCGATCGCGACCCGCTGGTCGGCCTCGATGAAGGCGACGTCCGGGTTGGTGCGGAGCGCCTCGACCGCGCGGTCGGAGAGCTTCGCTGAGAAGCCCTCGATCGCGGTCGTGAAGCGCTCCACCTTGCGAGCGCCGTGGTCACGGGCCTGCGCGACGGCCTCGCCGCCTTCGGACCGGGACGCCCGGCCCTCCATGACCACGATGTAGCTGCCGTCGATCGCCGAGGCGCGGTCAGCGCCGAGCACCGGCGCTGGCCGATCCTCGGCGGGCGCGGCGTCGGCAGGGCTGAAGCTGAGCGGAACGGCGACCAGGGTCAGGGCGCCGACGAGCGAGCCGGCCGCGGTAGCGGCCAGGCCGCGACGCGACGGGGTTGAGAACACAGACATGAAATTCTCCCGAGATTCTCCAGTGCCCAGCGGTTGCTGGGTCGGAGGTGAACGTAGCCACGGATCGGCGCGAGCGGGACGTGCGACGAGCCTCATGTTTGTGCAGCGCACAAAGTTGATGCGGTCCGTGGTGGGTCTCGCGTCAGGGCCGCGGTGCGGCCTTCATCGCCGGTGACGGGTAGACGGTGCCGACGCTGACGCCGCCGAGCCAGCCGCTGAGCCGCGCCGCTTCGGCCTCGAGGGACCGGCGGCCCACAGCGGGGACGTCTGTGAGCAGGTGAACCCCCACCGCGCCCGCGGGGTCCTGGACCCAGCAGCCGACCACGCGTCCGTCCCACCAGGCGGTAGTGCCGGCATTGCCGTTGCGGTCGAAGAGCTCCCGTCCCAGATCCCCGAGGTACCAGTCGCGCCCTTTCCAGCCCATGACCGTCGGGTCCAGGACTGGCAGCAAAGCCGCCGCGGGCGCCACGTCCGGCTCGGCCTCCTCGTCCTCGGGGAGCACCCAGCCGTTCTCGCCACCGTCGAGCGACACCTCGACCGCTTCCAGGTCGGCGAGGGCGCGGCGTACGACGCCCTTGGTCGCACCCAGCCACCAGACCAGATCGGCCTCGGTCCCGGGGCCGAACCGGGTCAGCCAGCGGCGTACGAGCTCGGAGTAGCCGTCGGCCTCCCCGGCAGCGACCGGAGGGGCGTCCAGCCACCGGGGCATCGGCGTCCACTGGGGTCGTGACGTGCGCCAGTGGCCCCCGTTCACGGCGCGGACGATGTCCGCCCGCGCGCCCAGCCAGCCGAGCACCCGGGGGGCGATCGGAATCGGGCCGCCCCACCTCGCGCTTGACGATGTCGACACCTTCGCGTCCAGGGCCGGCAACGCCTCGCGGATCTGTTGCGCCCCGAGCTCACCGTGGTCGCCCAGCAGGTCGAGGACATCGGCGCGGGCCGCGTCGAGCCAGGCCTCGGCGTCGCGGGTCAGTCCGCCCGCCACCACGTTCTTGGCGATCCTGCGGTGCTCGGCAGCGGCGTCCCGGGCCGAGGCACTCCCCCACGCAGCCGGCAACAGGTCCCGCGGGAAGGCGAAGAGGGTACGGCGCATCGCGAGCTGCTTGACCAGGCTGCGCTCGGCGTACAGCGCGTGATCGATGTCGGCCACGTCGATGCCGTCGGTGCGCGCAGCCACCGAGAGGTAGACCGTGGCGGGCTCGGTGGCGTGGAGACAGACGACCGCCGCAGCGGCCGCGAGCGGGTTCGCCAGCCTGTGCTCGGCGCCGAGCCCCTGTCGGCGTACCAGCCGGGATCGGCGCTCGGTGTCGGGTACATGACGCACCGGGCCTATCCTGCCGGAACCATGCCCCCGCCCACCGAGCCTGCCACCGCGCGGCGCCGACAACGCCTCTTCGTACTCGTCGGGCTGGTGCTGCTGGCGGTCAACCTGCGGCCGGCGGCAGTCAGCGTCGGACCGGTGCTCGAGGAGCTGACCACCGATCTCGCGATGTCTCCGACGTCCGCGGGCCTGCTCACGTCGCTGCCGGTGCTCGCGTTCGCCAGCTTCGGCGCACTGGCGCCCTGGCTCGCACGCGTCGTGGGGTTGCATCGCACCACCCTGCTGTCGCTGGGGGCGGTGGTGGCCGGGCTCTCCGTCCGCGCCACCGTCGACCACGAACCGGCGTTCCTGGTCTTCTCCATGCTGGCGCTGGGCGGGATGGCGACCGCCAACGTGCTGCTGCCGTCGCTGGTGAAGCTCCACTTCCCCGACCGGATCGGGTTCGTCACGGCGCTCTACACGACGGCCTTGGCCATCGGCCTGACCGGAGCGCTCACCTTCACCGTCCCCATCTCCGAGGCGACGGACGGCTGGCGGGTGGGGCTGGGCGTCTGGGCACTGCTCGCCCTGGTCGCGGCGCTGCCGTGGCTCCGGTTGGTCCTGCACGACCGGCACCTGGACCGCAGCGTCCGGCCGATCCGCGTCGCCGACGTCATGCGCACCCGGCTCGGCCTCTCGATGGCGCTGCTGTTCGGCTTCCAGTCCATGCACGCCTACGTGAGCTTCGGCTGGTTCGCGCAGCTGTGGCGCGACGCGGGCTTCTCCCCCACCGTCTCCGGCGCGCTGGTCGGGCTGCTGGCCGGGGTCAGCATCCCGCTCTCACTCTGGTTGCCCACCCTCGCCGGACGGCGCAACGACCACCGTTCGCTGCTCTGGGGCGTCATCGCCTGCTACCCCGTCGCCTACCTCGGACTGATCCTGGCGCCGTACTCGCTGGCTGTGGTGTGGGCGGTGCTGGTGGGCATCGGCGCCTCCACCTTCCCGCTGGTGCTGACGCTGATCGGGCTGCGCGCCCGGACCGCTGCCGGCACCGCCGCCCTGTCCGGCTTCACCCAGTCAGCCGGCTACCTGCTCGCCGCGGCGGGCCCCTTCACCGTCGGCCTGCTCTACAGCGCGACCGGCGGCTGGACCGTACCTCTGAGCATGATGATCGTGCTGGTCGCGCCGATGCTGGTGCTGGCGTCGTACGTCGGACGGCCGGTCCACCTCGAGGACCAGCTCCGGAGGCCGGTGGACGTGCGGTGAGGCGGTGGCTGCTCGCAGCCCTGGGCGTCGTACTGACCGGCTGCTCGTCGCCGGCTCCTCCGCCCGACGACCCGAGACCCTCTCCGACCGCGACCGCGACACCGTCGCAGCCCTCGGAGCCCAGCAGCACCCTCGAACCCTGCCCCGGGGGCGAGACCACCCGACTGACCGCGCTGACCCTCAACATCCACGGCGGTCGGTCGAAGGCGGATGAGCTCGACCTCGAACGCATCGCGGCCGAGCTCCGCGCCTGGGACGCCGATGTCGTGCTCCTGCAGGAGGTCGACCGGGGGCGGGAGCGCAGCGACGCGGTGGCGCAGGCGAGGTGGCTCGGGGACCGGCTCGGCGCCGGCTGGGTCTACGGTCCGACCCGGCAGCTGCGGCCCGGCACCACCGGCAACGCCGTGGTGTCGCGGTTCCCGGTCGTCGCCTCCAGGGTCCGCGCGCTGCCCCGGCAGCCGGGGCTGTTCCGCCGCGGTCTGCTGCAGGTCACCCTCGACGTCGACGGACGTGAGGTCGACGTGATGTCGACCCACCTCGACCACGTCTCGCCCGCGGCCCGACGTGCGCAGGCGGCCGCGGTCGCGAGCGTCGTACGGCGGAGCCCGCGGCCGGTGATCCTCGGGGGCGACCTCAACGCCGAACCCGGCCTCCCCCCGATCAACATCCTCCGCCTGGCCGGCCTGACCGACTCCTGGCCGGTCAGCGGCACTGGTTCCGGGCTGACCGTCCCGGCCGCCGACCCGCAGCGCCGGATCGACTACCTGCTGGCCGACGACTGGTTCGTGCCGCTACGCAGCACGGTCTTGATCAGCCTGGTCAGCGACCACCGGGCGGTGCGGACGCGCTTCGAGCTGCTCCCGGCTGACTGCTGAGCGGCGCCGGAGACGAAGCCCGCGCGCTCAGACGACGTTGAGTTCGGCAAACAGTTGGGACGCAGGTCCCCGACTCAAACCGCAAGCGCTCGTCCGGCTGCGGCAAGGGGCAGAGGATCGTCAAGGGCGCAACGGGAGCGCGGAATGACCCGGAAACGAACGGTAGGACTGCCCGAAACGGTAGCGTAGAACCTCCCGAAATGGTAGCGTACCCGGTCATGTCGCGAACTGTGTCACCCATGACCGGGTACCAACGGCGCATCCTCGACGAGGAGCTGGACGAGCTCCTCGAGGGGCTGTCAGCAGTCAGCCTCGAAGGGCCGAAGGGTGTCGGCAAGACTGCGACCTGTCAGGTGCGGGCGAACACCGTCTACCACCTCGACGTACCGGCGGAGCGGCAGGTCACCGAAGCCAGCCCGGACCGGCTCCTGGCCGGGGCCATGCCCATCCTCATCGACGAGTGGCAGCACTACCCGCCCAGCTGGGACCTGGTGCGGCGGGCCGTCGACAATGACCCGTCCCCTGCTCGGTTCCTCCTCACCGGATCCGCGGCCCCCGCTGGACCCGGAACCCACAGTGGAGCAGCGCGCATTGTGCCCGTCCGGATGAGGCCCCTCTCCCTCGCCGAACGGGGTATCGCCACCGCCGTCAGCCTTCGGGACCTCCTCGCGGGCGGACGGCCGGCCATTTCGGGAACCACCGACGTCACGCTGCGTGACTACGTCGAGGAGATACTCACGGGCGGCTTCCCCGCCCTCCGCGGTCTCCCGGCCCGCGCGCTTCGCGCTCAGCTCGACGGATACCTGCAACGAGTCATCGACCGGGACTTCCCGGAACAGGGGCTCAACGTCCGTCACCCCGACACACTCCGCGCCTGGCTCCGCGCCTACGCGGCCGCGACCTCGAGCACCGCCAGCTACGAGGCCATCCGTGACGCCGCGACGCCGGGCGTAGGCAACAAGCCTGCCAAGAGCACCACCATGCCGTGGCGCGACATCCTGACTCGGCTGTGGTTGCTGGACCCCGTGCCTGCATGGCTTCCCACCAACAACCAGTTCAAGGAACTTGCTGCCGCCGGCAAGCATCAGCTGGCCGATCCAGCCCTGGCCGCGCGACTCCTCAACGTGACAGCCGAGAAGTTGCTGGCCGGCGAGACGGTCGGTCCCCACGTCCCCCGTGACGGGACGCAGCTCGGGGCGCTGTTCGAAAGCCTCGTTGCACTCAACCTGCGCGTGTACGCACAGTCCGCCGAAGCCGAGGTGCGTCACATGCGCACGCATCGCGGCGAGCACGAGGTCGACTTCATCGTTGCTGGGAACGACGGCGGCGTAGTCGCCGTGGAGGTGAAGCTATCCGCGGTCGCCGAAGACAAGGACGTCGCGCACCTCAAGTGGCTGTCCGCGATCCTTGGCGAGGACCTGCGCGACGCCATCCTCATCAATACCGGCACCTACGCATACCGCCGTCCTGATGGCATCGCAGTCATTCCCGCGGCGCTGCTAGGACCCTGAACGCGGTCCGCTGCCTCCCCGGCGACAAGCAGTCCGCAGCGCGGCGGGGACGGGATCCAAGCGGCTGAGGTCTGGGGGGTGCCGGCCAGCGCGCACCACAGCGCCCCCATTCAGGGACCCGCTATCCCAACTGTTTGCCTAACTCAGACGACGTTGAGCGGCAGCAGCTTCTGGCCGGTGGGGCCGATCTGGATCTCGGTGTTCATCTCCGGGCAGACGCCACAGTCGTAGCAGGGCGTCCAGCGACAGTCCTCGACATCGGGCACGCCGTCGGGGTCCGCGGCGGCCGCGAGGGAGTCCTCCCAGTCGGCCCACATCCAGTCCTTGTCGAGACCTGAGTCGAGGTGGTCCCACGGCAGGACCTCGTCGTACTCCCGCTCGCGCGTGGTGTACCAGTCGACGTCGACGCCGGTCCCGGCCAGCGCGCGCTCGGCCGACTCCATCCAGCGGTCGTAGGAGAAGTGCTCGCTCCAGCCGTCGAAGCGGCCGCCGTCGCGCCACACCTCCTCGATGATCCGACCCACGCGTCGGTCGCCGCGGGACAGCAGTCCCTCGATGATGCCGGGCCTGCCATCGTGGTAGCGGAACCCGATGGCGCGGCCGAACTTCTTGTCGGCCCGGACGTCCTCGCGCAGCTTGCGAAGCCGCTCGTCGGTCGTCTCGTGGTCGAGCTGGGCGGCCCACTGGAAGGGCGTGTGCGGCTTCGGCACGAAGCCGCCGATGGACACGGTGCAGCGGATGTCGTTGCGGCCGGAGACCTCACGACCCTTGGCGATGACCTTCTTGGCGAGCGACGCGATCTCGAGCACGTCCTCGTCGGTCTCGGTCGGCAGGCCGCACATGAAGTAGAGCTTCACCTGGCGCCACCCGTGGGAGTAGGCCGTGGCGACGGTGCGGATCAGGTCCTCTTCGGTGACCGCCTTGTTGATGACCTTCCGCATCCGCTCCGATCCGCCCTCGGGGGCGAAGGTGAGCCCCGAGCGTCGACCGTTGCGAGAGAACTCGTTGGCCAAGGTGATGTTGAAGGCGTCGACGCGGGTGCTGGGCAGGCTCAGCGACACGTTGGAGCCCTCGTAGCGGTCGGCGAGGCCGGTGGCGATCTCGCCGATCTCGGTGTGGTCGGCGCTCGACAGGGAGAGCAGCCCGACCTCCTCGAAGCCTGACTTCCGGATGCCGTTCTCGACCATGTCGCCGATGGTCTTGATGGAGCGCTCGCGGACCGGGCGGGTGATCATGCCGGCCTGGCAGAACCGGCACCCGCGGGTGCAGCCGCGGAAGATCTCCACGCTGTAGCGCTCGTGGACCGTCTCGGCCAGCGGCACCAGCGGCTTGGCAGGGTAGGGCCAGGCATCGAGGTCCATCAGCGTGTGCTTGCGGACCCGGTGGGGAATCCCCGGCCGGTTGGGCACCACGGCCTCGATCGTCGCGTCGGCTGCGTAGGTGACGTCGTAGAAGCGGGGCACGTAGACCGAGCCGCTCACCGCGAGCCGGCGCAGCAGCTCGTCGCGCCCGCCCGGACGATCTTCTTCCTTCCACTCACGGACCACGTCGGAGATCGCGAGCACGACCTCCTCGCCGTCGCCCAGGACAGCGGCGTCGATGAAGTCGGACACCGGCTCGGGGTTGAACGCGGCGTGGCCACCCGCGATCACGATCGGGTCGTCCGCGCCGCGGTCGGCCGAGTGGAGCGGGATGCCGGCGAGGTCGAGGGCGTTGAGCATGTTGGTGTAGCCGAGCTCGGTCGAGAAGGACACGCCGAACACGTCGAAGGCGCGGACCGGTCGGTGACTGTCGACGGTGAACTGCGGGATCGGCCCCTGGTCGTCACCCTCGCGCATCACGGCCTCGAGGTCGTGCCAGACCGAATAGGTGCGCTCGGCCATGATCCAGTCGCGTTCGTTGAGGACCTCGTAGAGGATCGCGACGCCCTGGTTGGGCAGTCCCACCTCGTAGGCGTCGGGGTACATCAGCGCCCAGCGCACCGACACCGAGTCCCAGTCCTTGATCGTGGAGTTCAGCTCGCCGCCGACGTACTGGATCGGCTTCTGCACCGACGGCAGCCGGGGCTCGAGCCGTGGGAACACCGATGCGACGGACACGACGAAACACCTCGAATGTGGGGTTGGGGTCGGCCCATCGTACGCGGTGCGCTCGTCTGGACCGATTCTCCACAACCCAGCGCATCGACTGCGCAAGTGGGTCCGCACGCCCTACTCTCGACGGGATCGAAGGGTGATGATCTGTGGGGATCGTGGGGATCACTGTGGGCACCACCACGCGGCGGCGCCTGCTGCTCGTGGTGGCGCTGACGCTTGCCTTCACGGTGGCTGAGTTCGAGACGATCCCGCCCGAGGGGACCCCCACCGAGATCTGGGGGAGCATCGCCAGCACCTTCATCTGGACCTCGCTGGTCTGGGACGGTCGGACCCGGCCCACCCTCGAGGTCGGGCTCCACGTGGCGGCCCAGTTGCTGATCTTTGTGGGCATCGGGCTCGTGTTCGGCTGGGCCCCGCTCGACGTGGTCTGGATGGGGGTGACCAACACCGCCGGCGGCCTGCTGATGCTGGTGATCTTCGTCCGGTTTCATCGCCGCCCCGACGGGGCGCCGACGACCGCGGCCGCCAACCTGCTGCTGCTCGGCGCTGCGATCGTGGCGGCCACCGTTGTCGCCCTCGTGGGCGGCTTCCCCTACCTGGAGGTCGGCCAGTTCGACCGGCTGACGCTCTGGTGGGTGATCCGCGGCGTGGTCTACGCCTACGTCGGCGGCGTCACCTTCCTGGGCATGTTCTACGGCGCGCGCGACACCGTGGCACCGGCGCCACGGTGGGCGGTCCTCGGGCTGATACCGCTCGGCATCGCCTGCGTCTACGCGACCTACCAGGCACCCGACCTGCCCCTGACCTGGGCGCTGCTGCTTCCGGCGCTCGTTGCCGGGTCGATCCTCAGCCCGCGCGGCGCTGCTGTCTATTCGCTCTTCGTCGCCCTCATGAGCGCCGTCGCGACGCTCCACCCGATCAACCGGTTCGACTACGTCGGGTTCCTGCCCGGGTCGATCATCATCGACCTCCTGCTCACCGTGTCGACGTTCATCACGATCCACCTCTCGATCCGTCGGCTGCAGCGGGTCACCGCCACCGCCGAGCTGGACCGGCAACGCCGGACAGCCCAGGAACAGGCGACCCTGCTCGGCACGGTGTTCGAGAGCATGAGCGACGGGCTGGTCATCATCGATCCCTCACGCAAGGTCGTGCTCCACAACGCCGCTGCCCGGCAGCTGGTCGGCAAGCGGATCCTCGTCGGCGAGGAGATCGACTGGATCGACTACCTCGGTTTCCAGCGCCTGGACGGCGAGCAGATCACCGCCGAGGACCTCCCTGGTGTCGGCAACGAGGACTTCCAGCGCCAACTGGTCGTGCGCAACGAGGGCGCCGACCGGATCCTCGAGCTGGGGGCATGGGCGCTGAGCGGCACCGCGGACCGGATGGTCGTGCTCTTCTCCGACGTCACCGCCGAACGGGAGCGGCTCAGCGAGCTGACCGGCTTCGCCGGGGTCGTGGCTCACGACCTGCGCGGTCCGCTGACCAGCCTCCACGGCTGGCTCGAGCTGGTCGAGGACTCACTCGGCGGCGCGGACACCGGGCGCGCGGCCGAGTTCCTCTCGCGTGCCCAGATCAGCAGCGTCCGGATGCGCCAGGTCATCGAGGACTGGCTCGCCTACACCGTCCAGCGGAACGGGTTGCTGAGCCGCACCGAGGTGTCACTGGGCACCGTGGTCGACGAGATCGCGGCGTCGTACGGAGCCGGCGGTGGGCAGGCAGCGCCCCAGTTCGACGTCTCCGCCGACCACGCGGTCGAGGCCGATCGGGTGCTCCTCAAGCAGCTGCTGGCCAACCTCATCGGCAACGCCGTGAAGTACACCTGGCCCGGCGAGCGGCCCTGCGTCGAGATCCGGTCGTTCCTCGACGCCGAGGTCGGCTTCGTGCGGATCGAGGTCAGCGACCGCGGCATCGGCTTCCCGCCCGGCGAGGAGGAACAGATCTTCGAGGAGTTCCACCGCGCCGCCGCCCATGCCGACACCTACGCCGGCACCGGGTTGGGGCTCTCGCTGTGCCGGCGCATCGTCAACCGCCACGGCGGCAGCATCACCGCCCGCAACAACCCCGACCGGGGCGCCACCTTCAGCTTCACCCTCCCGGCCGCCTGATCAGCGGCGGACGAGCACCCGCGTCTGCGCGATGGAGCGCGCGGCCGGGCTGACCGACGCCCGCAGGTGGATGTTCTGCAGCAGGCCGACAGCCAGCAGCACCGAGAACATCGAGCTGCCGCCGTACGACACGAACGGCAGGGGTACGCCGGTGACCGGCATGATCCCGAGGCACATCCCGATGTTCTGGAAGGCCTGGAAGCCGAGCCAGCAGGCGATGCCGGCGGCGGCGATCCGGCCGAACACGTCGTCGGCGCGCGAGGCGATGACCAGCGCCCGCCAGATGACGACAGCCAGCAGCGCGATCAGCACCCCGGCGCCGACCAGGCCCAGCTCCTCGCCGGCGACGGTGAACACGAAGTCGGTGTGCTGCTCGGGCACGAAGCCCGAGCGGGTCTGCGAACCCTGGAAGAGACCCTCGCCGAACAGTCCGCCGTTACCGACGGCGATCCGTGCCTGCTCGGTGTTGTAGCCGGCGCCGCGCGGGTCGAGGTCGGGGTTGGTGAAGGCCAGGAAGCGGTCGACCTGGTAGTCCTCGAGCATCCCCAGCCACACGGCGAGCGCGGCCACGGTGACCCCGCTCCCGGCCAGCAGCGCCAGCCATCGACGCGGCGCGCCGGACGCGGCCAGCACTCCGAAAACGGTCGCCGAGAGCACGAGCATGGTGCCGAGGTCGGGTTGGAGCAGGATCAGCACCGCAGGGAGGCCCGCGATGAGAAGCATCAGCGTGACGTCGATCCAGCCGACGGTGCGGCGCCGCCCGCCTTCCGCGCGCTCGGCGACGACCAGCGCCATGCCGATCACCACCGCGAGCTTGGCGAACTCCGCCGGCTGGACGGACATGCTGCCCATCTGGATCCAGGAGCGGGAGCCGTTGATGGTCACGCCGTTGGTCAGCACGAGCACCAGCCCCCCGATGGAGGCCAGGTAGACCAGCGGCGCCAGGATCCTCACCCAGCGGTGGTCGGTCGCCAGCACCATCACCAGCAGCACCACACCGACCGCGATGTTGACCATCTGCTTGCGGAGGTAGGCGCGGGAGTCGCCGCCGGTGAGGTCGATCCGGGCCGACGTGGCCGACCAGACCAGCAGCGTGCCGAGCACAAGTAGTCCGGCCACCGCCGCCAGCAGGACCCAGTCGAGTCCGGGGACCCGGGTCGTCCGGCCGTTCACTTCCGGCCACCCTCGGCCGGGGGCAAGATCGCGCCGTTGCGCTGGAACATGGGCAAGGTGTCCGGGGCGACGACGCCGGGGATCGCGGCCCGGTCGGCGTTGACGTCCATCTCCTTGATGCCGTAGAGCGCCTCATAGATCGCGCGGACCGCCGGGCCCGAAGTCCCGGAGCCGGTTCCGCCCTGGCTGACCATCATGACCACGACGTAGTCGTCGGTGTACGACGCCACCCAGGAGGTCGACTGCTTGCCGTAGACCTCGGCGGAGCCGGTCTTGGAGCGGAGCTGGACCTGCTCGAGCGGGAAGTTCAACAGCCGCCAGTTCATGGTGCCGCGCAGGCTGACGCCCTTCAGGGCGGTGTCGATGTACCCGAGCACCGAGTCGGGGACGCCGACCGTGCCGACCTTCTTGGGGGCGAACCGTCGCAGGACCGTGCCGTCGGGGCTCACGATCGCCTTCGCGATCCGCGGCGCGTAGAGAGTGCCGCCGTTGGCTATGGCGCCGTACGCACGGGCCAGCTGCAGCGGCGTGACGATGGTGTCGCCCTGGCCGATCGCGAAGTTCACGGCGTCGCCGGCGCGGTAGGCGTATCCCTCGACGCAGAACTCCTGTGCGAACAGGTAGACGAAGTCGCTGATGCCCTTGTTGTCCGGGCTGTCCTTCGGCTTCCCGGCGATGCCGCAGTAGTAGCCCTTCATCTGCTTCCAGTAGTCGAGCTTCCACTGGCGGTCGGCGATCCGGCCGGAGGCCTCGCCGGGGATGTCGATGCCGGTCTCGGAACCGAACCCGAAGTCCATCGCCTCCTCGACCAGCGGGTCCTTCGCCTTGACGTCTGCGACGTCCGAGCCGAACTTCTGCCAGAAGTGGTAACCCACCCGGTAGAAGAAGGTGTTGCAGGAGACCTCGAGCGCACGGGCGAAGTCGATCGAGCCGTAGGAACCGGACTCGTAGTTCTTGAACACGCGGTTGCCGACCTGGAGGCCCGAGGAGCAGTCGAGCCGGGTCTCGGGCCCGAACCCGTTGGTCATCGCTCCGGCGGTCATGAAGGGCTTCCACGTCGACCCGGGCGCGAACTGGCCCTGCGTCGCGCGCCCGAGCAGCGGCGTCCCGGCCTTCTCGGAGTAGAGCCGGGCGAGCTGCGACTTGCTGATGCCGCCGACCCAGACCTCCGGGTCATAGGTCGGCTGGCTGGCCATCGCAACGATCCGGCCGGTGTGCGTCTCCATGACCACGACCGCGCCGGAGTCGGCCGCGTAGTTGCGGCCGGTCACCTCGTCGCGGGTCGCGCGGGCGGTGGCGATGGTCTCGGCGAGCTGCTGCTCGACGATGCTCTGCACCTTGGCGTCGATCGACGTCACGAGCGTGTCGCCGGGCATACCCGGGATCGCATTCTCCTCGCCGAGGACCCGGCCCATCGAGTCGACAGCGACGCGACGATAGCCCGGCATGCCGCGCAGCCACTCGTCGTACTGCTTCTCGACGCCGGCGCGGCCGACCGAGGAGGCCCCGTTGACGGAACGGTCACCGTCGCTGCGCGCTTGGTCGTACTCGTCCTCGGTGATCGGACTGAGGTAGCCGAGCATGTGGGCTGCGTTGATGCCGAACGGGTTCGGGTAGGCGCGCACGCTCTGTTGCTCGGCGATGACGGCCGGGTGGTCCTCGGGCTGCTCCAGGATGCGCAGCGCCACGCGCTCGGGGACGTCGCTGGCGATCGGCACCGGCTGGTAGGGCGAGCCGTTCCAGCAGACGCCGGGCACGCTGCCCTCCTCGCCGCAGGTGACCAGCTGGGTGCGGATCCGCTGTGTCGGCAGGTCTACGGCGTCGCCGATCCGCGCGATCAGCCTGCGCTGCTGGGTCTCGCTGAGCTTGCCGAGCAGTGTCCGGTCGACGGAGACGACCCAGGACATCCGGTTGGCGACCAGCGGCCGACCCTGGGCGTCGACGATGAGGCCACGCTGGGGCTGGACGACGATCTCGCGGACAGACTGGTTGGCCGCCTGGGCGTGGTACTCGTCGCCGGTGACGACCTGGAGGTAGTAGAGCCGCGCGAACAGGGTCGCGAAGAGCGAGAAGACCAACGCCTGGATAACGAGGAGGCGCAGCCGGCTGCGAGTGTCGGCGCCGGCGCTCATGACACGGGCACCCGGTCCGGCTCGAGCCGCCGGAACATCGCCATCACCGGCGGCAGCACGAACGGGGTGAGCAGCACGTCCCACACCACGGCCACGAGGATGACCTGCAACAACGCGGTGATGCCGAAGGTCAGGTCGCCGAGCAGCAACCCCGTCAGCGCGAAGACCGACGTGCCGACGAACGAGGAGACGGCGACGGTGGCGACCACGGCGGTGGCGGTCGTGCGTCCCTGTCGGGCCTGTTGTTCTTGCCGAACCCGCCCGGCGACGTACCCGACGAGGACCAGCGCGAGCGCCCAGCGCCCGGCGACGTGGTCGGCCGGCGGGGCGAGGTCGAGCGCGACACCGGCGACGAATCCGAGCACGGTCGCGAACTGCGCGCCACGGGTCAGCGCGGCGCCGACCACGACGAGCAGCACCAGGTTGGGGACGATGCCCTCCCACGCCACGTGAGCGAAGACAGTCACCTGGAGCACGAGGGCCACCACGACGGCGCCGAGGGCGACGAGGCCGCGCACGAGAGTCATCGGGGTCCTCGCGGAGACGTGAGCGAAGCGAGCGGCTTCGTGGGGTGAATCATCGAATGGTCCCGTCTGCCTCGATGACCGGTCCGTCGGTGACAGTGC